>Ga0123352_10002541_pt1 | contig 25546 bp, 14 predicted proteins | sample TergutLab28metaG_FD_89700 | JGI IMG/M metagenome (GOLD analysis project Ga0123352, IMG submission 89700) | Labiotermes labralis P1 segment gut microbial communities from Petit-Saut dam, French Guiana - Lab288 P1 | ecosystem: Host-associated > Arthropoda: Insects > Digestive system > Gut ...
AGGATAGTGTTTAGTAGTGTCATGATTTGGTGGGTGGTTTGTTTGTCGTTGTGTGCATTGAGTTGGGTTCTGGTGAGGTTTAGGGTTTCTTGTATGGGAATGTTAACATAGAGGTCCTTGATGCCCAGTGTCAGTAGTCTATTTCGGCTTTAATTTTTAGGCTTACTAGCCCATTGGCCAGGGTGTTGGAGTTGATGGTGTTGTAGAGTTTGTCCAGGTGTAGGTGGTAGTTTAAGATGGTGTTCAGCCGTCTTGCGGTTTTGTGCGTAGGGGTGTTTTTGTTGTTCACTGCCGGTCTTATGTGGGTGTTTGGTTTGTGTAGTTTTAGCAGGGCGTTAAGTGTGGGTGGGGTGGGGGTTTTTTGGGTTAGAAATTTGATTTGTTTCTTGTCAATGATTTTATCGCAATGTTGTAATGTTTTCTGAATTGTTCTGTGGTCGTGGTTGGTGGGATACTTGGGGACAGTGCAGAAATTGTTGTCGGAAAGGAACGTGTGGACTTTGTCGTTGCAGTCCTGGGTGTATGTAATTACTTCTCATGCGCTTGTCGGCTTTGGCGATCACCTAAAACACTTTCATACATTTGTGTGCATTTGTGCACGGTCATGAATGATTTATAATAGATCTGTGCAATAAGCTGTAATAAATCTTATCCGTTTATTACCACTTGCACGGAAAAGTATAATGTTACGCTGGAACCGGTTTTTTCTCTTCTGTATCCGAAAAGCAATCTCACATACTGTATTCGAACCTTTGTATAATGCACCGAACGCTTGTACGGAGAAGAATATACAGAGACCAGCCTTTTAACAAATTTTGTGAGTGTATTGTGGCTGTCATCACCTTGCATTGTCCCAGCAGTTTGCGGTTAGTCGATAATGGCCAATCTGTCTTACTATAACCAATTCTAGGAGCCTTGGCAGCCTATGCGGGTGACATAGAAGTACAACCTAGAAGTCCTAAAGGGGTGGAGGGTGCGGGACGATGTCTTATATGGTTGCTATGCCAACCAGTTTTCCGCAACGTTCGGGAAAGCCTGTGTCGTGACGTCATGCGCGCAATAACATTACCCCATAATCCTTTGCTTTTGCTCTGGGGGCCTTCGAGAGTGAAGGAGACAGAATTGTTCGTTTTCAAAATGGCGTCCAGTCTACCAGTTTGACAGAAGTGCTGCTTGCAGTAAATTAGAATGTCGTAGTGTGTGTCTTTTATAGTGGCAGGCAGTGAAACTGCAAGTGTTCAATAAGAAACCTGTGCTGTTGTAAAGGTTATGCGCAAATGGCGTGTGATATTTTTTTAAGAAATGCATTTTTTGATTTTTTTTATGGTGGTGGCAATGGTACCAAGCCACTGCGACAGTTGACTGTGGAGCATGGCGGTCGATAACGTGCAGTGCCTCTGATTAACTTGCAGTGACTTCCTTCCCAAATTTATTTAATTATTTATTTTTAAATAGAATTGCTAACTACATTACTGAGACGTGTATAAACCGATAACTTCGCCGGATATAAAGCAAAACAGAAACTGTTTTATTAGTGTAAGTGGTATAATTGTTTTAATATCTCCTGCTTTCCTCACGGAAAGGAGTAAGGTCTGACCACCATTATAGTGAGAAATCGTGCGTTGTGCTGTGTTTGATGTGCTGCTGACTGTACCAAATCCTAACAGTACGGTATATTGGGATTTGCCGGAGAGTTGAATCTGGATCTGACTAACAGGCTTGCTCGACTTTACCATCACTCAGGTAGCTAAATACGTACTTTTACTTTATATGCTTGTTGTGAAAGATATAAACGTTTCAAAGCTAATACCTTTTAATGTGACTTTCAGGTCACAGATTCATGGATTGAAACACTTGTAAATTAAAATATATCATACAGCAAGTATTTTATAAGTCAGTAATAAGTCGACGACTTTATGGTAAATTCACGTAATTGAGATTCATTTTGTTGCGTTTCGGAACGGTTCCTATACTGTTATAGAGAGTAGATTAGTTCCATTTAGCGGAATACTTCTTGATAAGAAGCTAAGAGTTGACCACATAGTCATGAAATTCTCCTAAAGTCAGAGAACCTGAAGTTTAATTGCTGTTTTATAGTCCCTACCGAGCCCAAGATGAATCCTGCCCACACTCATTCTATTTCTTTAAGGTACGTTGTAACATTATTCTCCTAACTACTTCTAGTTTATCGGAGTTTTTTTTTTAGATTTTTCAACAAGAGCTCGGCTTGAATTTTTTCCTCTCCCTCTCCACATTCTCTGCCAATCATCGAAAAATATTTGATTTTTGTGTAGGTAGTATTTTTTCAAAATGCATTGTTAACTTTGTTATGCCAAATTATTCTTTGTAATCTTAAATATTGTGCCTTTCCCTACATTATTTTATTGCTTAATAAAATCAAACTAACATAAAATACGGTTACGTAGTCGGGGTTTTTAGTGATGTTCTTTGTCTTTCGATTTGTTGACGACATAAAATGAAAACCTTCAGCTAGACACTTGAAATTTGATGAGGATATAGGTTATAATGAAATGTTAGAGCTAGGTTCTTGAGATTTGTTAAGGGGTTGGGCTATAAATGAAACGTAACAACTAGGTACGTGAAATGTAGTAAGGGCCTAGGCTGTAAATAAAAATTAGAACTCTACACGTGACACTTGGTAAGGTTGTAGGTTAGAAGAAAATATTAGGGCTAGGTACATGATATTTGGTAGGGTAGGTGCCTGTAAATGAAATGTTAGAACTAGGCGCATGAAGTTTTACATTATAAAGCAACAAATACATAAACACTGATTTTAACGAGATGTTTGCCTTTGTTGGTTGAGATTGTAACAATTGTATTGTAATGCACGGAATAGAAAACGTAAAAGAAAGGCAAGAGAAATTTGTTGAGGACGTAAGCTGTAAATTCAACGCTAGAGCTATACACGTGAAATTTGGTTAAGGGCGTAGGGCATAAATGAAACAGAGCTGGACACTTGAAACTGGTAAGGCCGTAGACTACGAATGTACCAGCGAGCTTTGTATGTATCTTGTTCTCCGAAACGTCAATAAATATCTGCCAGATTGCCTGTCGTCACGTGCCAGGCGTCAGCAGTCCTCAAATGACCGTTGTGGAAACCTCACGTGTTAGGTATTCGGGAGGTTATCGATTCAAATTGGTTCCTCACACCGACTGTGGTTATACGGTTTTATCTGGTTATCTTTTTCTCTTCCTCAACAAAATGCCGGTAGCCTATAGCATGTTACACGGTATCACCCTGTCCGCTAATAACAAGTTATTCTTAATTCAAACATTGTTTCTTCCTACCGTTAGCATGTGTCGTAATTTCATATGGCATAAATGAATTGAAGGCTACAAAGCAGAGTTAACCTCATTCTGACAATGGTGGCCTGTTTGTAGACTCATGCGTTTTAGTGGGACATGCCATGTTTCAGATTGTTAGTCACCGACCTCTCATGACAGTTGCCTGAGTTGCATCCCGGGCTGGTCTGTGTGATTTGTGGTAAACAAAGTGGCACTTAGACAGTTTTTTTTTTCATTCGAGTACTTCTAGTTTCCTTGTCATTATAATTCTACTGTGTACCTTTTCAGTTATCTGTCACCAGCGCTGTATAATCTTAGCAATTGACAGCATCGTTAAATAAAACACAAAAAATAAAAACAATGGTGTTAAAGTGCGTTTAAAAAGTGAACCTGCAAAATCGGCACGGACAAATATTTTGCTGATGCGTTGGCCATTCGATTGGTCTTTAATATGGTAGTATCCTGTGTCTAATGAATTTGAAGATAGCTTCAGAATTGGCATTAGGAGGTCGAAAACGGAAGTGATTTTGATTGAACGGAACGCATCATCTGCCGGTGTATTGTGATGTTCATTTATTTGGTAAAAAACAAAACAAATACGGCGGAACAAAGCATGCAAGCTTTATTAGATGCCGGTAGACACAATGATGTAAAAAAACACACAAAGATAAATGAGCTTGTATTCAACTACATGTCTTTTTCCCACCACCAGACTCAAAGACTGAGAAGGATGCTGACAAAGTATAATTACTTTAAGAAAGTAACAGCGTACTTAGATCTTGCCGACACTCAGTTTTAAGTCTGTCCTTCGCCACTTGAAAGCGTAAAGATAAATATGTGCGAAATTATAAGTAGCCCCTATTTGTGTATGTTTCGAAAGTGTGTCCATATAAGGGGAACAAACAGATTGGGTTGTGAGAACAAAATGCTGAGGGGGACAGTGGCTGGACCTAGGGTACTGCAGAAATGATAAGGGTCCTCAAACTTGCACGTTTTACCAAATGCCATTGCAGTAATGAAATCAAGAAGGCGATGAGCAGGACGTGTAGCATAGAAATTTAACGAATACTATAGAAACTGAACTTGGAAATTCTGCGTACTTTAAACAAGTGAAGAAACTGGATATTGGACCATATTCTCAGTCATTAGTTGAGAGCGAAGTGCTCTAAAATCCATTTTGACCTCATTAGGCTTATTATTGTATCTCCAAAAATAACCCCACTCGGTGAATATTGCCGCAAAATGTCCGAATTAGTTCAGTGTAGAGGAATCCTTTATTGCACAAGGACCATTTGAAAATAGCCCAACACTGCGCGGGCTGAAAACAAATTGTTAACAGTAAACGTTTTATTTTTCGTGGAAAATTTATGTTACATTAAAATATTGAGGGGGTGAAATCGCTGTTAATCACTCACTAGTATTACTGCAATTAAATGTTATAAAATTCTTAATTATAGTTGAATTTTTTGCCACTCACGTACTATAAAATTTTAACTGAAATACACTTGCCCAAGAAATTATTAGGCAACGTAACTGAGACTAAGGTATATGTTGGAGCTTACTTTACGTATTCGTCTGAGCCCTCTCAGTGTCTAATTTTTGAAAACTTACCCTTTTTATTAAATTTAATCAGGTTTTTGCGTGTGAAGTTCACCAAGTTACAGAAAAACATTTTTCTTTGATTTTGATTGGGAGTTTAAGTATTCTCGAAACCTTCACTGGCCATTTGGTGGGTGGGTGGCAGTGTGCAAATTACTGGATTAGTTGTCACAAGCTAGTCACTGCCACCGCAATTAAAGAACGCTGGTCCCTCCAGCGAGTCATACACCAAGCCACAACTCACGCCAGACGTGACATTGCTGCTCTGTTGTACCTTCATTTCGAATGCAAAATTCCAAGGCCGCATTCGCCGTGTTGCAGTATTTGCAGAATGCATGCCTCTGTCTACCGGCGAAAAGAACTGGCTAAGCACGAAATGGACAAACACGTGGCTGATGGCCGGTGGTGCTTCGAACTTGTGGACTCGTATGTCGGACAGGTGCGTTAGAAACACTTCCATTTCTCCGGCACGTCATCTGTCCGACGTCCAAATGTTCTAATGCGCATGTCCTCGGCCATCTTCTGTCTCTCTTCTCCTTTCAGGACGAGTGATTAAATTTCGCCCCTGTGTAAATTACATGAAAACTATAATTTTATTTTGAGCACGTAGCAAATATCTGTAGTCCTTGCAATAAAATGGTGACATTACGGAATAAATTTTAATTGGCACTCGTTCGTTTCCAGAGGGAGCCCGAGTGTTGCACAGTGGTAGGTCTGTTGTTGATGGCACATGGAGAATTAGAGAGTAGTGTCTTTAAGAGAGCAGAGAGGAAGAAATACACAAGTAAATTGTAACAATGTGTAATTACATAAGTGAGTCCCTCACATATCGACGTTAGTGATATTTTACATTGTCATAACATCGGCAAACATGAATGCCACAAAAATTTTCCAAATCTGCGACAGAATTTCAGAAAGTTAAGTACTTTAAGGAAAAGAAATGTCCCTTTAAGACTAAGATTAACCTGAATTATATTTAAAGATTCAGCTCGTACCGCGCAGTAAACTCTCCGTCTCGGTTATAAGAACCAGTCAGTTGATGCTCTATAGGGAAAGAATCGCTGTTTGTTCTCAGATCCGTACAAAACAAAAACAACGTGGGCGAAAACTGCAGTATATTTTACGTTAGAGCAACTTGTACATACGTACAGTTACCACTGGGCTTTAAAAGATTAACAGTTTGAAATTTGCTTAGATAAGACATTAATAATAATAATAATAATAATAACTGTCGAGGTAACGTACTCGGTGTAGTGGCTAGAGTACGGTCTGGACGACCTATGAACTGTGGTTTGATCACCGACTGGATCAGTTTTTTTCTACTCTCAAAAACAGTACACAGTCTACTATTCAGTGGGTACAGGGAGGATTTTCTCGAGGGACCAATCGGCTGGGGCGTGAAGCTGACCAGTCGCCTCTGAGCTGTGCCGAGGTTAAGAATGACTGGAGGTTACCACCTCTCCCTGTGTATACTTTCATGACTCTCACATGGTGATCCTTATCTTTTCATTTGTTTCACATGCCAGCAATAGTTGTGCGCGGTATGAAAGCGAGTGTCGATACTGTTTCTCGGACTTCTTTTATTGTACTGCCTTACTCTTGTGTCTACGTCAGCAGGAATTTCACTGCTTTATGCAAAAAGTCTTAATTTAAAACTTTTGTTAATTTGAACTCCATGCCAGCATATCCAGCATCTTAACTGTTCTTGTATTAAGTTGTCATTTTTTACATTTTCAGTGCCTGGGCCTGTCTTGTTGAGCTGTTTATGGGACTGATTGCTTTCTTGCGAGATTTCAAATTGTCACAGCAGTGCTGCTTGTCCTTTGAAGATAAAGGCACGATAATCCATGGAAATATCGGGGATCAGTCACACAATAATACAGCGTTACATCTCAAAATATCTGAATGCCAGATTACTTTCATGTTCATGTTAAGGGCTTATGAATCCGTTTCGATAAAATCGTGGTCAGAACAGCCTGAATTGTAAATGCTAAACTAATCTATGGTCTGAATAACTGACTCTCCACTGGAATAAATGACTAAATAACCACAGGGAGAAAAATCCTTCTTTGGAAGCTGTTAGTTGCTCGACTTATCGGGAATATTCCTTACATTTTGTTTGACTGTGTGGGTTACAGTGTACATTGTTAAAGACACCTTAAATGAATAAGCCTATAAATAAAGCAACTTGTAATTTATGAAGCTTCTATGGCGAACGGAGTATTTCTGTTCTATTTAGGGTATAGAAGGAAGTAGATTGTGGGTGGGTTTGAAAATTAATAAACAAAACGAGAACCGGCTGCCTGCCAAATACCTCCCCAACCACGGCTTAGGTGCAAAGCCTTCCTGCTCTACCTTTCATCTCTCACTTGTGGGAGAATGAATCAAAAAAGATATTAAAAACTACCCAAGCATTTTCATGCACTCGCACTTTTTGATACAACGATATTAACTGTCTTGTGACCTTTGACGTCTATGGCTTTGAGTTACGGCATCCAATGCTTAAACTGCAGAATGATGATGAGATACCTGACGTCATAGACAGTTCGTGTCTTCGCGTACGGAGTCTGTCATTTGTAATAAAATACTTCAGCAAACGTGAGGGTCCATACAGCTATGATTGTGGATGCCTCTGAGGAAACCATGCCAGATGTGTACTAAATCACGTGAGAAACTAACAGTTTCTCATTTAATCAACTTTCCTGCATTTTCACTAAATGTTAATAGAGTTGTAAATTAAAAGAACTGAGAATTGTCAAAATATGTGCCGAGTAGCACGCAAGTGTAACTATATATATGTAAGTCCAAAATTTAGTTTTAAGGATGAGTTGAGAAATGCATACAAAATGTAGACATCCTCAGCAGCGAGGGAACTTAAAGTACGTAATAAAATTAATGTTGAAGAAACTCCTTGTGGGAGTGTGTCCATGATTTAACCGGTTTGGCGGGCTGTTGTGAAGACGGTGTTGAAATAAAACGCACGGAATTTTACCAGCGTCTGACGATCATTAACTTTTAAACTGCGAGTGATTCATCGCAGTAACAAAATTTAAATTAAATGTTATATAATTAAACAGAAGATTATTTTTCGCCCTTTACACGGTGTGATTGAAAATCACTGTTTTGGATTTAGATATTAGGAATGCCGTCACCCGGTATTTCTTACGGTAAATATTTTGACTTTTATTTTGTGCTATATCTACAAGATTTATAACATACACTTTACTCAGTTTTATTATCTGTGAATATTTCATAATTATTTTCTTAGTGCTAGTGTCTTAAGAAGGACCCCGCAATTTCAGTTCGTAGTGTAAGACATTATTTGCCGATATCATGCGATGCGACATGTGTAATTGATATATAAACGATACAACAGTGTTATAATGCCTGCCTTAGTTGCCGATATCATGTGACATGTAACACTGGACAACACATTTTTACTGACGTTATGCTTCTGCGGTAATAGTAGCCATTACTTATTAATTTCAAGGCGCTGAGCATGAATATGACAGTGAAAACTCAAAATTGGCTACGGTTTCTAAGAAATCCGCAAACGTTTATTGTATATTTAAGAAATATGTACATCAGACATGTAACGATAAAAGTGCGCTTCTACTTGCGACTTCGCTTTGCCTGTCGCTTGTGCAGCTGCTTAGGAGCATTTCTGGCGAGCGTCCAACAATAGTCAGCCAACATGGAAGTGGAACACTTTCCCTGATATCATTTCTCCATTGTTGCAATTTCCTGATGAAAACGTTCACCGTGCTCATCACTAACCATGCTGCAGTTGTCGGGGAAGAAATCCAAGTGGGATTGAAGCATGTGTATCTTTAAGGACATATTGCAACCAAGTTTTTGGTGGAATGACAACACGTCCTCAATCAATTCCTTGTAGTTTTCTGTCCTGCTATTCCTGAGGAAGTCAGCTGACGCCAGACGAAACGCGTCCCAATTTTTTTCCTCTTCACCCTGAAGTAGGTTGTTGAACATATCGTCTCTGAAGAGCTTGCGGATCTGAAGACCCACCAAAACCCCCTCTTTAATTTTCGCTTCGCTGAGTCGAGGGACTTTTTCAGCCAGACATTTGAACGCCGATCCAGTCCGGTCCATGGCTTATACGAAGCTTTTCATCAGACCGAGTTTGATGTGTAGGGGGCAACAGGATTTTGTGACATTCTACCAGTGTTGGGTGTTGCACATTCTTCTCTCCGACCTTCAGAGGTTTCCTCTTAGGCCAGTCTCTCTTCAGGTAATACAAAGCCTTTGCTCGGCTGGAGACCCATCAACAGAGACACTACCTTCAGGTCACCACAAATATGCCAGCCATACTTGCTGTATTCAAGCTAATTCAGCAGCTGCTTTAGGTTTTCATACGTTTCTTTCATGTGGACAGCGTGTCTGACTGGAATGGATGGGTGTTGGTTTCCATTATGCAGCAACATCGCCTTCAGACCCAGTTTCGAAGAGTCTATAAATACGAGGTGCCATTCTTGCAGATCATATTTGATTCCGAGGGCATTCCTCAGGCCATCTACATCGTAGCAGAACACAAGGTTACCTTCCTTTCTTTTCTGAAGAAAGGCACAAACTGCTGATGACGACTCCGAAACGAAGAAATTAGGTCATTTTTCTCGAGAATATTTCATTGTTTAAGTCTTGATCCCAGTTAATTCTGCTTTGTTCTTGGACAGCTCCAGATCGCGAACAAGATAGTTCAGTTCGTCCTGTGTGCGAATGTGTCGCTGTGGCGCAGAAGACCCACCGTGGGAGACTTGTGGTTCAGTAGACCCCGGCGGCTCAGGAGAACCCGAGTTCGACTCACCGTCGTCCTCGTCGTCTGAATCGATGGTAAATTCTTTCGGAGGTTTGGGAACGGTAATTTATTCGCCGTGCAGAACTGGACGGAGAGCAGATGGTATATTCGGATACACTATTGTCCACTTCTTTTCCTTTGTGATGCCTCCAGAAACAGGTGGCACCATACAGAAGTAGCAGTCATTTGTGTGATTATTTGGCTCTCTCCAAACCATAGGAACAGCAAACGGCATCGCATGTCTTTTGCCACTCAGCTACTGCGAAAGATCTGTTGCATATTTACGACAGCATATGTGCGGGGCCCAGGGTTTGTCTTGGTCGCCGATCTTGCATTCGAAATACAAATGATACGCCTTTTTCACTATCGCCGTGATGGCCTTTCTTTGCCTTGCAAACGTCACTTCACCGCAAATATAACAAAATTTATCTGCACTATCAACACTTTTACGAGGCATCACTAATGCTCGATTAACACTACTGGGATCACTTTGCCTTATTTATGACGCAGGAGTAAACAGGTGTGGTTTGCATGATGGACTGATGTAGTATGACGTAATATTTTGAAATCTTTCGACGTATTTCATTTTTAGTAGATATATTTACTTAACGCAAACTTCATTGCGGACACAAGCGATAGGCAAAGCGAAGTCGCAAGTAGAAGCGGACTTTTATCGTTACATGTCTGATGTACATATTTCTTAAATATATAATAAACGTTTGCGGATTTCTTGGAAACCGTAGGCAATTTTGAGTTTCCATTGTCATATTCGTACTCAGCGCCTCGAAATTTAAAAAAATGGCTACTATTACCGCAGAAGCATAACTTCAGTAAAAATTTGTTGTTTGATATATAAACGATACAGCAGCATTATGATGCCCTAGGGGTTGTGAGGGTTGGATTGAATGCAACTGGCTCAGGATAAGTTTTACTTGGCAACTCTATGTGGTAGAGTGGTAAAATTTCAGTTTGCACACGTGCGGAACATTTGGTAAAGAGGTGAATATCTCCTGACTTCTCAGTCACTTTCAGAAAGCAATAAATAAATGTTGAAAATATACCAGTCAGCACAACAGTTTTTTTTAAGATACTAGTTTTTATCTACATGTTTCGGCCCTTGTCTATGCCATATTATGCTAATATTAGATTTATTTAGAAAAAATATACTAGATATTTTAAAGTTGGAACAGAAATGAAGGGTATCTGTTTTAATATCTTGTCCCATCACATAACTGGAAGAAAGGGGTAAGTTACGAAAAGTCTCGGGGTGAAAAGCCTTTAGTTCATGGGAAAGCAGGTGTGTCAACTTATGAATCTAGACGTCATTCTTTAACAGTATAACACCTGCATGGAACCCGGGTGATTGTCGAAGCCCCAAAAGAGCAGGATGTTTCCGAGACGAATAGTACGGTCAGCGATAATTTAAACAGAATGGACGTAATGTGGTTATAATCCGAACAAGTCATCTCCATGTTTACTTGGACCCAAAGTATTCTGGTTTTAAAAACCGAGGCCACTGGAATTTTCTGTTTATACACACACATTTGATTGGCACTTCGATTTTAATTATTCCTTCTTTGTTTAAACGTTCCGAAGGCGTCGAACGTCCTGTCATTTTCATTTCTAGCCCCCTCCCCCTCCAAACACGTAATTGCAAGTAGGCTTGCAAATTAATTCTAAGCCTTTTGTCTCTGACTTTCAGTATTGAACTTTACAAGAGCTCATTCTAATGGGTTTATAAAAAATTAATTTAAAACAATTCACGAATTAATTAAAATTATATCTCGAGTAATGAAATGTTATACTGTACATGTTTAGTGTGTTATGGAACGATGCTCTCAGTTACTAAGATTATACGGAACCGGCGATAGATAAATGAATTACGGAACAAACGTGAAACGTTATTGACAGCAGGAAACTGAGTTGCTGGGAGAAAAACATTGCACAGCGTCGGTGATATATGAATGAATGAATATGGAGCAATGGCGTCTGGGTACTGACATGGGGATACTGAAGTGCTAGGAGAAAAACATTATACATCGTCGGCGATAGATGAATAAATGAGTATGAACCAATGGTGGAGTGATACTGACGAGACAAAACTGAGATACTGGTAGAAAAACCTTCGTGATTTCAGTTTTATAGACCTTAAATAACGCAGTTAGTGGCCTGGGATTGAAGTCGGCTTTCCGCGGTGAGAGGACGGCGAAAGACCGCAAGAACACTGCCACTGCTCATGCTTCGATGATGAATATGAACTTTTCCTCGACGTTTGTACCCTGCATATCAAAAGCTGAATGAGTGTCGTTTCTTATCTTTCTCTGGAAGTCACCAGCTGCAGGACAAGTGGCGGGGTGCCAAACCTGCAAGGAGATCTAGCAAGATCCATATAAGTTAGATAGGTCAGCGTGATCGTAGTCACCTCTATGACACCGAAATATTCCTACCTAGAAAGTTCACATTTTGGCCTACAGAGAGCCATGAAGGCCTTGCGAGACTTGAGATACGGCGTGACGATGTCTGTTAACATGTGACACTGTTCATCATCTGGCACAAAAGTACCGACGTTTCAGAAAGACCTGCTACTATCATCATCGGGGTACACGGATTACTGACGGAGGAGGAAAGTTTCTTTGAGAATCCGATACATTCATACCAGAATACATGATATCACATCATTCCCAGAAAACATTAATCTTGTGGAAGATGCCGAATAAATTAGACCTTATTATTATTTTTTTAAGGTTAATTCTGACGCTTATGCTTCCAAGGTTCATGATTACTAGCACCAGGTTTGCTGCAGCAAATGCCTTTACATTCCTCATGTACTACATTAATTACTCTATTTGTATATTATCACTCGTTCCTTATTTACAGTAACTCTTCATTCTCTTCTTCAACCCTTTGTGATATTTGCCTTAAGGTCATTGTAATCGCAGTTTACCCAAGGCGTAGAATTACTTTTGTGATCAGTAATGGGGGAGCACAATAAGTCATTATTGGTAGCAGCGTCGCAAAGGCTATCGTACCCCCATCCTTTCCGTCCTATTGCATTCTATTCTGTTCCAATAGTGAATTTTTCGTTGAAAACCTGAGAGGTGAAACTTGACGTTTTTTACCTTGAGCTGCTGTTTCCGCACACATACAACCCTTTCACTGATTCACTACTGTACATTCCATCCCTTCGGATTTTCTTTAGATTGAGACCAAATAGATATGCAACCTATCTAAAGCTCGAGACTACAGTACTGACTGAAACATAAACATCTCTCAGTGTTATTTATTGGTACCATTTTCTGATCATATTCCTAACTATTAGAACAGCCATAAACCGTATCTTGAGGGTTATCGTTTAACCTGGTATGACGGGTAATCGGAAGGCATGTTAATCTGGAGAAACCGTCATTAAGTTACGTACGACGTTAGTGCAAGGCAGAGTAGAGTTGACACTGTTCCTGCTTGGGACAACTATTGGATTAATACACCGTAAAGTAATAAGGTTTAAATAATAATGCACGGTAACAACACTTATTGTTAGGTGCGTTCGCAAAATTGCGAAAAAGACTGTTAGTTTGGTCATTTGAATCCGTCCGTCTGTCCGCATAAGAAAACTCGGCTGCCACTGGACGGATTTTAATGAAATTTGATATTTGAGTATTTTTCCAGAAACTATCGAGAAAATCCGCGTTTCATTAAAATCGGAAAAGAATAATTGGAGACCACTAGACGTTAATGATCACACGTCTCTCAGTTCTTAGTATGAGAAATGTTGCAGACAAAAGTTGCAGAGAAAATTAAAACACACCTTTTTTCCGAAAATCGTGCCGTTATGAGATAATGTGGAAAAAGACTGCACAGCCGGACAGGCCACAGATGACAGTATGGTGCATACTAATAATAATAATATATTATATTAGGATGCAAGGTCAACAAAATATAAAAAAAATGTATGGTGCATGCTCATGTAACTAAGGCTACAAAAAAAAAAACACACACACACAATACAACTTTCCTACTGTAACGATGGTTGCAAGAACGCTCCTCAATATTACGTTATATATAAACTGCCTCTCTTGAAGTTTATTTACCTTTGAAGTGATTATTTTCGCCCCTGCCCTATCTAGAATGAAGACAGTTAAGTTGGAGAGACTTTCAAGAGAGCATTAGTTAAGAGGAAGTCCATTGTGTGTACGACAGACTGTGTTGGGACATTGTTATCTGACAGCTAGAACTAGTCACTTCCCGTCGGCTCGCTTACCTCGTAAAACTCGACGCGCAATGAACAACCCGTTTTTAGAAGCGACTTATGTTTGCGGAATGGAGGAAATCCCCTCCAGCCTCTTGTTTAAAAACGGCGAGTGGGAACCGTAAATTTAACTGCAACACACTGAATTATAACGCATGAATTTTGGCACAAGGCAGATTCGAATAGAGGCGAGTGCTACGCTGCCTGCCGTTGAGTGAAACGGTCTGAATGTATAGTGATGCGAATTGTCAGATAAAGTAATGCTAGTGCATTCTCTCGTTTTACTATTCTCTGAAAGGCCATCCGGTGTTCGTGGCAGGAAATGGCTGAAAACGAGATATTGCTGAACAGATTTCAACGAAATTTTGTATTGGCGGTGTGTAATATTTGTCCAGCTAACTAACTTTGGTACAAATTAGTCAAATACAACGACTTACCTTACCTAAAATTCTAGTAGATAATTCGTAATTACTTAAACTAGTCATAACACCAAACATTTGTTGCATTCATTCATTCATTCATTCATTCCATTGGCACGTGCAGAATGCAACGGTTCCTTGCCGTTCTCAGGAGCGTCTTCCATTTCTCCCTGTTACAAAACCTTTTGTTCCACCCTTTCCCACCAACTAGTCCTCCATCCTCCCTCACTTCATCTTGCCATCTATTTCTTGGTCTGCCTCTCAGCCTTGTTGCTTCCAAATTCATATATAATACTTTTTGGGAATTCTATTTTCTTCCATTCTCTGTACTTGCCAAACCAACATAATCTGTTTAACCTTTGTCTCTGTTATAGTGGACTTTATAAACCAGTGACTAAATTTCTTTATTGGTAAATATTCTCCAATTTTCCTTTTCAATGCCATGTACTGGACCTAAAATTCTTTTATACGCCTTTCTTTCAAAAATGTTTATTTTCTTTCCATGTCACTTCGTTAGCATCCAGGTTTCTGATGCATATGTTAAAGTTTTGTCTATTATTGTGTTCTTTAGTCTTAATTTTTAGATATACTTTTATTTTTAAAAAAGTTTGTAGCATGAATTATGTTTTGTTAGCATTTTTTATTCTTTCTTGTAAATCTGTTTGGTGATTGTTATCTTCATTGCGTATAACACATAGATAGTTAAAATTTTCATCTCTTTCAAGTGCATAATTTTTTATTATTAATTGTCCTGTTTTATATTGTTTTTAGCTGCTTTTCCGTTCCACTATCATATATTTTGTTTTTCCTTGGTGTATATTTAGTCCTAACTTGCTGGCAAAGTTTTCTATTTCCACAAAAAGTTGTCTTATTTCTATTTCATTTTTTCCAATTAATACAATATCACGTGCATTTGCTAATACATTAAATTGTGCTGTACCTATCTTTATACCACTAGGAACCATTTTTATGCTTTGTATCACTTTTTGTAATGCTAAACTGAATAATATTGGAGATAGTCACCCTGTTTCAATCCTGCTATGTTAAAAAGGGATGACAGTGTTCCTTCTATTATAACAGCATTTCTTGTCTTTTGTACTCATGTTTTACACATATTTATTAATTTTTTTGGGAATATTAAATTCTTTCATACATTTCCATAGCGTGTCTCTATGTATAGAGTCACATGCTTCATGAAAATCAATAAATAAATATTGTACATTCTGATTATATTCCCAGATTCTCTCTTTTATTATTTTCAATACAAATATGTTACCGATTACAGATCTTCCATCTCTGAATCCATTCTGATTGTCCCCAATAATTTTTTCAATATATGGTTTAATTTTTTTCAGAATGATATTCGCCAAAATTTTGTAACATTCATTTCCTAACACTATTGCCCTGTAATTTTCACACCTATCTCTATCTCCTTTTTTTTGTGTATAGGAACTATTATTGTTTCTTTCCATTCTTCAGGTATTCTTTCCTCCTCCAAAATATGTCTTACTAGTTCATAAATTCTATTCAGTAGTTTATTTCCTCTGTATTTTGTTAATTCCGGACATATTCCGTGAGTTCCAGCCGCCTATTTATTTTTTAAATTTCTCATTGCCTTTTTTGCATCTTCTAAAGTAAGTTTGTTGCATGACAGACATTAAGTAAGGCGTATCTTTGTTGTGTAACCGACGGTTCATAAACTCATTTAATTAGGCACTAGGGTACTTTATTGTATTTAAATATCACTTCTGCGTGTTTTAGTTGTAAACAGTCATCTTCAGGCAGTTTCGTTAAATTAAGTGTAAATTATATTACTTATTTACAGAGCAAATTCTATAACGATCGGATCAGACTGAAAAACCAGCTAAAGTGGATAACGATGTAATCAACTCTGAGTACCACATCTAAATTCGGTATTTAGTGAATGTATTAAAACCATCGAAGGGACGGGTATTGCAACGACACAGAGGTTTTAATACAAAGACTTTCTTACAGTTTTGGTGTATAGTTTTCTGTTGTGCGTAAAATTGTCAGATTTTATGTTTTATGTCACATTTTTAATAAGGTGAGATCCAATCGTTACGGAATTTGGCACCGTACAAATATACCGATATTGCGCATAATTTGGTTGATTGCCTGATTATGGTTGTTTACAGCCGAAACATGTATTAATCGTATTGAAATAAAAAAGTTAAGTTACGACTTAAATTCTTATCCTTGAACGCCTTTAGGTGTGGAGTATATTAAAGAAAATGAATTACAGATTTCTAGCAATGGTGTCACGGTAGAATTTTGTCTGAAATAATACATTAAAAACGGACCAGCTGATTGCATTGGACAAATTTATTTCAAATTCAAATTAATTCAAATACAATCCAATTCATGGTTGCACTGAGCTAAATTCAGATCTTTGACAACAAATAAAAATTTACGGTCCGCTACTGTGATCTGTGCACGGCCATTTATGATCGTTGCAATTGTGATTAGGGTGTTTTTGACGAGAAATTAGTGCATATCACCAATAGTATTTGTTTTGTGTACAACTTGTGCAGTGGGTATTAAGTATAAGTTGTCTTTTTTGGGGGCGCAAAAGCGGACCGTCAGACCGTTGGCCGCCTCATTGTTGAGGTTTCTACGATTACACACAGACACACCCGGCAGGACTGAATGAATGATCAGCTCGTCGTAGAGACCGCTACCTGCACAACACAAAACAAACGCTAGATATGAATATCTCTGCCCTCAGTGTGATTCGACCCGCGATCCAAGAAATCGAGCTGCGTCAGACCTACGCCTTAGACCGCATGGCCACCAGGATCGCCGTTAAGTATGAATACCAAAGGATAAATTTGGTCGAAACATGTTGCCACAATAAAGTACATAACATGTTTTATTCGTGCTTGACGCTACTTAAATCCTTTTCTTTACCAACGCACAACGTCCCGACTCACTGAAGAAAACCATACTGTAAATTCACAGTCGAACTCGGTTGTAATATCATGAAAGGTATTAAACACTTTGTGTCGTTATAAACGAGTGTTGTTATAAACGAGAAGCATAAGTTTATGGTTAACAGTGAGAAAATAATTGATACCACATAATATCTGACGTTATAGACGAGGTGCCGCATGTTCAATGTCGCTATAACCGGGTTGGCTGTTTGTTCTTCAATGCAAAGGGCTATCAACTCATCATTCTAATATTACTTTCTTTTCTTTTCTTATTTTCTTAGCTTGGTGTCCTCTTTCCTTCTGTTGTTACCAGCTGCTACTTCTGTCACCTCACGTGTTTGTTACCCATATCAGTCGTTATGTAACAGTGGCCCCACAGTGTACTTTGGTTCGGACTATACTTGAAGGACTCCTTTCACACACGCTTCCTACTGAACTGGTTTCTGCTTGTTCCAAGACCACACCAGACGTAACCAGTTAGATCCGCATCAATACAATTAGCACTCTGAACAAAGATTTAATTTTCATAATTTCCGGGCTTTTAAAATTAAGATTTTTCAAGTCTCGTTTACCTTATGCATTTCAAAGGAGTAATTTTCTCAAATCACAATTAAAAATAGGTTTCAGTATTTAAGACACACTCCACGTTGTCCTTTTAAAAGATCAAGTAGTTTAGTCAAAGAACGTCCAGTTTGAAGTCAGCACTTTTGTTACATATTCGGGTGGCTCTTGGTTCATATATCGGTGTAAGGCACACGAAGTTCTGATTGAAGACTTTGACACTTGTCTTTCGTTCTTCCAGGCAAACGCCGCGATATTACCGGAAATTCTCATAACGCTTCCTGACGCATCGCTTCGACTTCTTTAATTGTTAGCGTTCCTAGTCTTCCACGTTATGTATTTACTGCATTAGCTACTCAAAGTATTCCGCACAAAATAAATAAATTAATAAATACAGCAGCTTGTAAAATGCATCTAATTGTTGATTACTCTGTAAGCCGCACGAAATCCATATACAGTCTGTGCATAACACAATGGCTTACGGAATATTTAAAGTAGACGGTGTGTCTTGGGTTAACTTTAGGTGGTTTCGTTAAAAACTTGAGTCAAAGACTTCCGTTCAAAACGCCATTCCTGTAAGCACGTTTGTCTGTCCAGCCCTGCATGTTCTGTACACGCGTTGCGTAAAGTGGAGACACGTCTATCGGAATGCACGAATTCGTTACATCACAGTCCTTATTGAGAAGCTAACAGTTCCTCACCTTATCTAAGAGATTACCCACATTTTACGGAACCCAAAGGTTCAGTACCGTTTTCACAACAGCCCGCCACTAGTTCGAGTCCTAAGCCAGATGAGTCCAGTCCACGCCTTCCCACCTTATTTATTTAAAATACATTTTAATATTATCCGCCCATCTATACTGTAGTCTGCCAAGTGGTCTCTTACCGTCATATTTCCCCACTAAACCCTGTTTGAATTTCTTCTCTTCACCCATTCACTCCACATTCCCCGCCTCACTCTTCCGCCATAATTTGATCGTGCAAATGATATTCGTTATGAAGTGCATGTTGTGAAGCTCCGCATTTTTGTAGTTTTCTCCAGTCTCCTGTTACTTTCTCCTCAGGTCCAGTTCCACTAGCTTACACGCTTCTTTAAATATTCGAAACCGCTCAACCGATTTCGATTGAATTTGGAACTAGCACTAAATACGAAAGTTTTTTTTCTCGTTTTGGTCCAGTACAATGTCTTCATCCACATGAAGGTCAAAGTATACTACAGACTCCATTAATTTTTTCCAAACGGTTCGCCTTGAAAAGACGTACGCAAAACAATGTACAGATCTAATTAAAGCTGAAAATTTAATTTGAGACGGTTTTCCATGTTTTGGAAATTTAAGAAAATACGTGGAAAAATATTTTATAGTAATATGAGACAATCCGTGTTGCAATTAATTAGCAGCGGTGGGATTACTGAGCCGCTTAATGTAGGGAGAAGGCTCTAGACTTTTTTGAGGCCATCTCTAGTTCGAATCTCGGTCTGATTACTGGCTGGAATTTTTCGTGGATTTCCCCAGTTTCTACAGCCAAACTCCCGTATAGTATTCAGATTTGTTGACAAGCCTCTCCTCCTAATTTTTGTCGCATTCTTCATTTTACATTTCTACTTTGTGTACTCTGATTGACAGCTTTTAAACTAACCCGCAAGAAACAGGATTTTTAATTGGGAGAAACAAGCTTCAAATTCGGAAAAAGGCTATATGTGAAAATTTTTAGTTTTTGAATTTTTAAACTACGTAATCCGTTCGGTACACAGGAACAAGGATATCACATCACACCTTAGGATTCGAAACGCACATTTCTAATTTTGTTCTTGGAATGCATGTTCGTTCGATTTTTGTCATGATTATGATTGCATGGGTACTTTAATTTTACTGCAAGATACGGTTGCATAGCAACCGATTATACACTCCAGAAAATCCATATTAGTATCTATAACCTCGTGTCTTATGCGTAGTTCTTTCGAATAAACAGGTGAATATGTAGGGTTTGTGGCTTATGTGTCACTCAAAAAGTTTTTTCACTGTATAAAGACTGAATCTGTCCTGAATTATATTAGAACTAAGCTCGTACCGCGCAGTGAACACAGTCCTTCTTGGTTATAAGAATCAATTAATGCCGTAGGGGTAAATAATCCCTGTTTGTTCTGAAATCAATACAAAACAGACAAATACACCGTTTGGGCAGAACGTAGAATTTGTGAGATGTTAAACCTTGTAACACATAGCGTGACCAATGGGCCTTAAATGGTTAAAGGATTTCTATTACACTTGGCATTGAGCAACTGAGCGAAACCTGCTTAAAAATTATTGCAAGTAATCGTGCAAGCTGTACTGCAAATTAATTATAATTAAGAACAAAGGGATATAAAATTATTACTTTAATTTTAGTTGGTATTTTCGGGGACTAGTGGTGCTAATTCTTGCAAAATTTGATGTTCGGACAGCGGTCTTGATCAACCTTCAAGGATTCGGAAATATGACGTCGTGTCGACTGATTTTTTCTAGACGTTATGACGGTTCGTCGAGGTGATGTCGAAACGTCGGAAACTACTCGCCAAACGACACAGCGTTTGTCCCAGAAGACCTAGATCTTCAGTGTTGACATTTCGTCGCAAACAACAAACGTAACGAACACGTTAAATGACCGAGTCGGTGTACTCTTGTGCCAAAGAAGTTGCTGAATAAGAAGGCGATAGTGTGAGGTGTAAGTCTAACGCCCATCTGAAACATGTAGTAACAGAGTACGGAAATGGCGCTGAAAATTCAACTGGGAGATTAGGAAATTCACATGCCTGCCTGCGAATTTCACTGCCAACCCTTCCTTTGACACACTGTTTACCATTTTGATCCTTGAGGGGTTATGTCAGGGAAAGTAAGTCAACCTAACACAGAGACCCCAGCTTCAAATTAATAATATCCTTGACTCACTCTTTTATTTGAACCGTCTGTTGGGCCTGTTTATAGCAACTAGTATCCTCTGTGATTGGTTATTACAGATGGGTCTTGCATCTTCACATCCCGAGGAACCGCATTAATTCGCAGGTTTTGAGTCCTTTGAAGCCTTAAAATCAACGTTAAAATACTTTTGTATTAAATGCTCCCCGGTGTCATTAGTTTGAACTTTCCTCAAACTTCGCCCTATTTTTTCCTACTAAAACTATGATGGCCGATCTCGGTGGCCGCGCGGTTTATCGCTTTGTTCTGCAGCCGCTCACTTTCTGGAGTTGAGGGTTCGAATCCCGCGGGAGTTTATATTCTGTCTGTTGTGAGGGCTGTATTTTGACGGGTAGAGGTCTCTGCGAAAGGCCGATCCCTCTTCCACATGAGTCCTACTGAGTGTGGATTGCCTGTTTATGATCTAGATACCTCAACATTGTGGCGGTCTAGGCCCGAGTAGGACTGTTGCGCCACAGGAAAAAGAAGTGGTATTTTGACGATGATGAGAATGGAGTGTTGGTGGAATTATACTGACATTGGACAACCGAAGTACTCGGAGAGAAATCTGTCCCAGTGCCACTTTGTCTGACACTTGTCCACATGGACTGGCCAGGTACTGAACCCACACTTCGCTCTGACAGGCCTGAGCCACGACATTTTTAAGCCTGAAATTAATGTAAACAGTTTTTTTTTTAAATCCATTGTGTATGTCATAGTGAATAGATCCCCCTTACAAAGACCACTTCCTTTAACTGAACGAAGAAATTAGGCAATCTCAGTTTTCTCTGAGAGTGTCTTGAATTAAACACAGTAAGTACAATTTGTGCACACATTGAAGATTTTTTAAATGCTAAATCAAGTGGTACAAGGAAAGACCACTGTGTTTTAAAGGGGTCAGTCATCTGTGTGTAGGCCTAATCTACATGTGGCTATATATATTGCTGGAATTTTTTATTAAATTTTTATATTTTATCGACATTTTGTAAGGCGAATGTGATGGAAGATGTTGTGTCTATTTGGGCTTCGTTTTATGGGACACATAGGAAGAGGCCATTTGAAAGAAAGAGACTGAGGTGGTGTAACATTAAAATGGATCTATAAGACATGGTATCGGTGGGCATGGACTGGATTAATATTTCGTAAGAGAGGGACAAGTGGGGGGTATTGTAAAGACGGTGATGAAGCTTCCGGTTGCATAAAATACGGGGCATTTCTTGACTACCTGAGGAGCTGTTAACTTCTTGAGAGAAATTCTACTCCATGGAATTAGTTAGTTAATTATTTAGTTAGTTATAAGAGACAGGCGACCTTTCTATTTTTGTAAGCGTGTATGTAATTATTATTATTAAAGCAATATCAGGCAGTAGACTGTCGACCAGTCAAGTGAAGCACCTCGTATGGTCAAGTTCCGGCACGTCGTGCATGTTAAATACGCCGCAGAAAATGGTGGAAATAGTCCTTTTGCAGTTCTGAAACACGTCTGACAACACAACTTTTCACTTCATTAAACCTGTGAGATCCTTGAGGTTTATTTGTTCTTCCTGTCCCTTCAGAATAAAGGCAATACATCCCTTCGACACGGCGGTATGCACTCACCCTGCGACCCGATGTCACGTCCCAGAAGCCCTGAATCATCTAGGCCCCTGTTTCACTGGCCTATTATACCTACTGTGTCACTTCATGTGTGATGTTGTCCACAATATTTTTCCTCTCGACTTTTGAATTCTCTTCCACGCCGCTTCGTGACCTCTGAGCTGTTGGAGGACTCTGAGTTTGCTCTTCGTCAAATTGGGTCATCGACGCTGCAGATCCTGGAGCTTGGGCGGGGCAGGGGAAGGGGCTTGCTTAAATATTTCATAAGTTGGCGTTTATTTCACATGGTCAAAATGCAAGGCAGTTTCAAGTAGTTATCTTGCTGCCTTAACACACTTCCTTGACACATGTCTTGTGTTTGAACTGGCGGTAGAATTAGTATACAGTTTGAAGTAGGCTGATGTAGTTTATTACTTTTTTCCAAGAATTTGTATACGTACATTGTTACAAGATTACATAAAATGTGTTATTGGTGCTGCTAATAACGTTTCCTTGCATTTGATTACGATGTCAGCTATATACAGGGTATTGGTCGGGAAATCTAAGGGAAATAGACCACTTGGAAGACCCAAGCATAGTGGGGAGGGTAATATTAAAATGGATTTTCAAGAAGTGAGATGGAGCAGGGCCTGGATTGATGTGGCTCGGAATGGGGACAAGTGACGGACTTTTGTGAATGTGGTAATGAACCTTCGGGTTCCATAACATGCGGAGAATGTCTTGACAAGCTAAGAACCTATTAGCCCATGGAGATAGACAGTTACATTAGGCAATAAAGGTGCCAGCGATCCTGTATGCGTTTGAGAAATGGACTTCTATACAGAGTATAAGAAGCGCTTAAACAGGGAGATGAGATTTTTAGGCCCGTTGCTGGATATAGGTTTGATACAGGGCTACATTACATCCCCACAACGATGAAGAAACGAGAGAAGGTTTACTTATATAAAAGAAGGTACAACTTTCCCGTATCAAGTCATGAAGACTCAGAGAGAAGATGGAATGTTGTTCTTGCGTCCTTACTTTGATATTCAGCACAATTTGGACTACAAAGTTGTAAGCTAGACACGTCGGACGCGCTTTACGCCCAAGGAAACTCCTTGGCACTCATTTCTCTTAGAGGCTGAGTGGACCCTGGAGCCACTGCGTGCAGGCAGAAGGAATAGGTCACTTTAAAATTTCCAAAGACTCCTACCGGGATTCGAAACCGGAACCTTCCGTCTTGCGGCGCAGTGCCTCAACCAACTGTAGCGCCCCTCATTAGCGTTTAAATACTCGTACTTAGTTTCTTTGTCGCGTTTTAATGAACTATGAGCAAGCTTGCTTTCATGTTCCCACGGATTTTCTCATCTTTCAGGGATACATACAACAAAAATAATACTGCGTGCCCCAGTGCTTTCTTCAGTATCATTGCCAAATCATATCACTATTCTTGATACCTTATGTGACTATAAAGTAGCCGTCATAAGCTACAGTCATAAGGTTTTCTATGGTGATAGGGAAAACTTGAACTCTAATCAGGATGGGCGGTTTTAGGTCTGACAAATGAACCCGGGACCTCTTGAATAATATTGTGATATCACTACAGTTGTGGATTAGGTTTCGTCGTGCTAATATGCGTTAGTTTTAACCTAGGCATCAGATAATATTAATATTTTCTCAGCTACGTGCTAAGTGGAGTTTTTTGTTAATCGAACATCCATGAAAGATTTCTTATATTAATAATAATTGAGCGAGATGTAATCGTAAATGTATATAGGTCCTTGTGTAAGGTACCCATTATTCTTGTCTGATTTTAACAGTGAAACTCGACATTTTTCAACATTTGGTCAAAAGCCTCGAATATCAAATTTCTTGGAAATGCGTCCAGTGGGAGCCAAATTATTCCATACGGACGGACGAACATGATGAAACTAATAACCGCCTTTTGTAATTTAGCGAACGCGCCTAAAAGTATAAGATAATAGCAACAAGAATGGAGCGAGTCTTTTAAACTAGAGATATATGGAAATGAACCGGAGACATCTTTCAAGAGCTGGATGTTTAATTCTTTTGTCCTGTGTGAACAGCGTAGTCATTGGAAACGTGTGTTGTGCGCATGTCACAACTTTGCATGAGTGTTATGGGAGTTGGTCAGAACAAGGCATCATGTTGATGGTATGATAAACACGCATGCATATAATACTGCATAATGGGGTGGATCAGAGGAATTAAATAGCACGAAAATATACGGTGAGCAAGGTGACGTCAGCAGTGTGCGTGTATATGTAAATGAGAAGAATGTGTATGTAAACTAAAACAGTATGTCTCTGAATTGTACTAAAACGCCAGTCACGAAATATCAGGTCAAAATTACTTCGCCATAAAATTGATTTTCTTGAGGCTTTTATTTTTTGAGACTCGTATAATTATGTAATTGGAACCTGGTGACTGCAGTGTTTCGTAACCTCTACTGCAGCTCGAACACTTTTGGTTTTCAAAATATGTTCTCAAATACGTATCATTAATCGTTGAAGCAACTGGGTCAGTTTTTTTAAACGTACTTTAGAGCCTAACTATAAAGCAGAAAGTATATTTATTTTGATTTTACGGTAAAATTAAAAAAAAATTGGCAGGTCTAGCATTTCCAGAGGGTGCATGTACCGCAGGTTGATTTTGGAGTGATATCTTCAAGATGGGGACGGCAGATCACTCCGCAACGCCCATACCTACATAAAAAACTAGAGAATATGAAACCCGCAAACCACAGTCTGAGCATTGCTATATGCGCATAGTAACGTACAGTCATTCATTATGCAGTGTTGTGGAGCTGCATTCTGTTGAGTGTGTGATTTACACCGATTTTTTTCAAATTACTCCCTCTTTCTTCAGGGTAGAAGGAAGACAGCAATTTCCAAACATCAGCGGATATTCTCAATGCAGCATGAGGGGTGCTCACGTCCACTGCAAAATGACGCAGGTCTGTTAGTTTATTCACGTGCCGCCATGTTGTACCGCTATTAATAAAATCGGCAGTGACATAGGACGATGGGCGACGCTGGATCTTTTTTTTGGGGGGGGGGGGGGGGGGGGGGGTACCCTGACCCCATCAAAAACTCCCGACACGCACACCCCGCCTCCCCACC
>Ga0123352_10002546_pt1 | contig 25542 bp, 18 predicted proteins | sample TergutLab28metaG_FD_89700 | JGI IMG/M metagenome (GOLD analysis project Ga0123352, IMG submission 89700) | Labiotermes labralis P1 segment gut microbial communities from Petit-Saut dam, French Guiana - Lab288 P1 | ecosystem: Host-associated > Arthropoda: Insects > Digestive system > Gut ...
CGCGAAGGAGTATGAGTAAATTTATAATAAGATGATTTTTGTGGTGGGTGCTGTGGAAGTAGAAAATAGTGGGGGGGGGGGGGGGGGAAATGAAAGTGCCATTACGTGAAGGTGGTAGAAGTTCAGTGCTGGGTGATGACGTTGGCAGTGGGGTGGTCATGCTGTGGCCATTCATGTTACATTGTGTTGGCGTCTGCATTTCAACGGGACTGCTGTGTATGTGCAGAAGAATTCTTTTAATCCTGTACCCACAGAACCGGACAGATTATTGAATATTCCAGATTATTGGACAATACCTATACTGACCTAAGTTCTTACATGTAATTTTTTGTTAATGCTACTATACTTGGGCTGCACAATTAATCACAGAAGTATTCCATTTTGATATTTCCTTTAGCTGCTGGTTCTTTAAAATTTTGCAGCCAGCTCTCAGAATGTGCACTTGTCAATTTTTATCATTTCATCAGAAGACATAGCTTTGTCAATTCTCATAGACCCAGTCACAGGTTTTCTTTGGGAACTCATTACTGTAAACCACTTGTGCAACACTTTGTCCATTATTGCTAATTTAAGCTGCTTTAGTGTCTGTTGCTTGAAAAGGCACTTTACACTTTCACTTGATGCTGTAAATGATTGGAATTGGTCCTTCTGTTTCTTCATATCATAAACAGTTAACAATTCATTGTTGTAAATATCCATGACCTCTGTTCGGCTTTAGCCACTTTCAAGGCTTCTAATTAGTTTATGTATCTGAGGAACTGTTACAGTTTCCCATTGTACCTCTTGCCAGCAGTACCTTGTTTAATTGTCTCTGGTTGTTTTGAAGCCATGATAATAGCTTGATGGGCTCAGTAAAGTCCAGGTAACCCAAGATACAGTCACAGAAACTGAAGGGATACTGAAAACTACTGTTGGTGAAACTTGAGGTCTTAGGGGTACTGTTTTCCTACATGCAGAATTCTCATGGGTGCTGGATTATCAGTAGTCATGTGAAAGGAATTGTACTGTACTTGTATAGTTGACCATGTGTACACTCAGTTCCGATCTGTGCAAAGTTTGACTTTCACCGGACCTTTTGGAATGTAACTTCTGCATCAGTCGGGGAGTACCTGTGATAATCTCTGTAGTCATAAGGATGAGAACTTCAATCCCACAAGGGTTTGGTGGTTTTCCTAACTTTCTTCAAGCCTTTATTGGGCTGTTACCTTAAACTTGGCTGTTTATTCCTTAAATGCTTCCATTCATGTTTTCATCATTCAGTCATTCTGCCATTAATTCTCTACATTTGCTGCAAATGAGAGAGCATCAGTAAATAACATAACAAACAAAAAAGTAACTATAAGGTGTGCACATAAAGTCCTTGATTGACTACACTTTTCACATTTGTTTTGTACCTGTAAGGAAACTGCAAGTGTATTGTTTTAATCTATGAAGCTAACCAACAGATCATTTAATTTCTCCTAGCAGCTGACTTAGTCATTGACACTAGGAGTGGAGACTGTGCCATATTTGACTATTTTGGAGCCTACAAAGTGAAGATGAAAATGTTTTTTTTTTTATACACATGGATTTCAGTTTGAAGATGCAGCTGGAACATTTCCTGAAGTACAGGGGTCCCAATTATCTAAGGACCCAAGGTCTTGCTCCACATATTGGGGGTGAGGGTGTGTGCAAAGTCTGAGGAAGATTACTTAAAAGTTGCCTCCAATTACATTTATTTCATTTATTATATGTCTGTTTTGTAACTTATGTAACTTTGGACTTGTCCAACTCTGTGTAATATATTACAAACTATATACAAAGTCTTGAACTGTAACAGTCACGAAGTAGTGATCTGTATGGCGCAATACAACAATGACTACCACAGAATACCACGGTGTGATATCATAATATTAATCTGATGAAGCTGATAAAAATACTTTACAAACCAACTTTACCCAAGACTATAAAAACTCATAAACTGAATGAAAGGAATGGCTCAATATGAAGGATTTTAATTCCTTTTTAAGGAATTTAAAGTTATGCAAATTTTTATTACTTTCGGGAACTTTGTTATATGGTTTGATCCCCATATTAACCTCACTTTTCTGAAATAAAACTGTATTGCAGAATTCCACATGAAAGTTCAGTTTACTTCATGTTTTATGATCTTGAATAGAAGTGTTTTGTTTCAGACTTCCCCTATACCTTTTTATGTAATATAACACTCCTAAAATATATAAAGAATTCACTAAGGATTCTGCAATCCTTAAAAATTTGCCTACAGGACTTGCACTTATTTGCACCACTGATTATGTAAATGACCCTTTTTTTATTTTAAATGCTGTTTTACTTTCACTTCTCCCTTCCCAAAATATACTTTCATATCTGATATGCAATTGAAAGTGTGCAAAACAAATGCTTCCTACCATATATGGGCTCAAAACTGCCTTTAATGACTTAGTATTATAAGCTGCTTTAGTCAAACTTGAACATAGTGAACAAACATGGATATTCCATTTTAAATTTTCTGTAATGTAGATATTTAAAAAACCTTACTTCTGGTTTGAAAACTATTTCATTGTCATTAAAAACCACTGGTGGTTTGCTGGGAAGTATAAATTCATCAGAATGAAAGATTATTGCTACTCTTTTTTCAATATTCATAATGGGATAATTTTTTTGAAACCATATCTCTAATTCTTTCATAATATATAAAATTTTGTGTTGGAAAGCATCCTTATTTTTGTCAAAAACCAGTGTGTTTATGTCTTCTGCAAACAAGAATTGGCCACATTGCTCTTGTTTTATTGTTAACCTTTAAGACTATCTATCATTTCCTCTCTTCTTAGCTTCTTTAATAACTCTGTTACAAATTACTTGATATCTCTTAATATAATCCAGTGACTCCCTTGAAAGATTTGTGGTTCTTTTTAAACCATTTAGAAATCACATTCTTTTACAAGAAACTTTTAATCCTTGAGTGATCCATTTATTTTCACATTGATCCTTCACATAAACTGTTTTTTTAGGGGAAATGCTCTTTTAAAACAATATATAAACATACTCATAAGTGCAATGAGAGAAGTGTTTTGCATCAGCATGTAAAAAGATGTATTCCCATGCTTCATTATGTATCAAGTACTTCAATTCTTCCATAATCGTTTCTGTGAATTGTTTTTTTTTTCTCACAATTACTGGTCCTGTTCTTAGTTTATCTACTTTTATGTGTAATATTTGTACTAAATGATCTGAATAACTCTGATCTAACATTTCTTTTGTTTTTTCAGAATTAAAATTATTTGTTATCATAACATCAGTTAATGAACTTGTATTATTTGTAAACCTGGTTGGTGATTTCACAGTATTTTTAAATTGTACATAAAAAATTTTGTAGATCTGGAGTTTTGAACTGTCTTTTTTATGTTCCAGTCACCACATAAAATTAGATTTTTGGCATTGGACTGCAATTTACAAGTACAGATTCTGGCTTTTCCAGAAACTCATAAAAGTCTCCATCATGTGATGTACACATACAGGCGAGAGTAAATTTCAAATCCAGTAATTGTACTATAGACATTTCAAACAACTTTTCACTTCCCATCCCTTTAAAACAGTTTACTTCTTTAGTTCGTCAGTCTTTCCGTACAAAAGTACGTGATCCACCATGATTACTGCTAAATCTACTAAAATTACTCACTAGTTTAAAATGATCAGTATTTAAAACTCATGTTTGATTTTCAATTAACAGTTGTTCTGTAAAGCATAAAGTGTCTAAATGTATTAAATCTGAGTTCAAGAAAGTAGTTAATTTGCGCAGTTTATTACTTAAACTCTGAACATTTTGATGCAAGATTGTTAAAACATAAGAATTAAAATCCCTTCTATTGCCCACTTTATCATTCACATTAATTATTTCTGGTTTGAACCTATCCATAAAAAATCATCACTTACAGTTGCAGGTAACCTGCGAGATTTTTTAGAAGGTACGAAGGATGGCTCATCATCACTGTGTCCCTGTACACTATTTCTTTGCAATTCCCTGTCTTCTTGACTATCATCCGTGCTTTTCTCCTTTCTTGTATAAATTTTTTTCTTTTCATAACTCTGATTTTTATTTGCCAGTGGAATGTGGTTCTTCGCTCTGACTATCGCCTGCTCTTCCTTCCATTTCATAGTGATTGGGTCACCCTTTTTTTCCTTGAAAATAATGATTATGGTGTTTTCTTGGCTGACTCTTCTATCCTCTTTGAATGTAGATGAAAACCATGTCTTGTAAAGTGTTCTGTCTCCATATTCACCTGTATTAGGGACGCATTGTCAAAAACCTTTAAGGGCTTTCTTAATTTTTTTGTTAAATACTTTTATCTCATTATTTACATATGAATTTATCAGTAGATCATATCTATAGGTTTTGCCCTTAACAATAATAATTAGTCTGATTATGATTCTCAACAGAGTTCTTTATTTGATGAAGCCCTTTCTGTTTCATATTTTCCCACATCCTTTATGCCTCCCCACACTATTACAACATCGTTTTTTGTCAGTTCTTCAATATCTTTTTTTAGCAGTATTCAAGACTGTTGCCATATATGAACCTGGTTTCACTAGACCTTGAACTTCATACCCACTTTTCAGGTTATTTTGCACTTTAGAAGCACAGACCTCTTGTGTGGCTGTCCTCTGTAATTGTAATTTTATGTCCCTTGTCTTTTTTTTCCTTTTTGAGTTTACATTTTCCTTCCATTTGTTGAACTCCCATCAAACGAGTAGTATCTAATCCACATTCATAATCATTATATTTTAGTTCGTAACGCTTCTTAATAACTGGTATTGGCTGTGATTTGATTTGTCATATATGTGATGATTTTCTTCTTCCAGCAACATCTGACCACTGTTTCCCACTTTTTGCTTTATCTGGTGCTAATTCATTCAAACTTTCAGTCTTAGCTAAAGGGATGCTTATTTCCGATACCGTAACATCTTTTACAGATGGTCTGTCAGCTGATTTCAGAATTTTATTTAATTCTATATTATCCTTTTTGAAATTTTCAAGATCTTCACTTTCTCCCTTTCCTCTGGAATGCAGCAGATTTATTTCAAGCGCTCTTTGCACAGTTAGGTAGAAGTGTTTATTTCTGTTAGCATGTCTGTGATCACACAAATGCACACTACTATAATGAGATCATCTGTAAGCAGTAAATATTTAACTTTTCCAAGACCTTCATTCGCATACACAAACATATGTAGGAAAAACCCCTCGAAATTCATTTTATTTATATAGGCAGCAGGGAAAGTCTGTATTTTAGTTCATAATTTTATCTTTTTCTGTTAACATAATAATTTTTTCATAAACTCTGTGTTAAAATTTAAATATCCACCCTGATAATACACAGATTAATGAATAATACATTATTTGAAATTCTGAAATTGGTAACTCGCTGTATTTGAAGTTCATATATCGGTCATATGTCATTGTCTCCATGATATTTAGAAATGATGATGTCTGGCATCCACCAGTGGCCAGAAAATATGGGCGGGGGCACCGAAACCCAAATAATTTTTGGTCATTTAAAAATATTTTATGCAGCAGTGCAGAAAACTAGGTTGTAATGATGGTCTGGCAGTCCTGAGCAGTGATGCATTTTTATTACACACATTTCACTAAGTGTTTATTTTTAAAAGTCACTTTACAAACCAACTCAGCCCTCATTAAATGATATTTACACCATATCTTATGAGCAGAAGTTCCTTGTTTAAAGGGCTTCACTCTAAATTTCATTTTTCTTGTCTCAGTTATCTACATAATGGGTACCCACTGTGCCAGTGCGATATTTTCTGAGGAAATGGGAGTGTAGAAAGAACACAGAATATAAGTTAACTGATAGTAGAAAGTCTGTGCCCACTCCATTTTATGTAAAGTGTTAGTGTGAACCATCTCTTACACTCTTGTAATGTGCCAATGCCTTCTTTATGTTACACAAAAATAAGAATGTTAAGGTGTTTATTAATGTAGACAATTTTCCCACTTAATGCAGTTTGACTTCTAGTCACATGGCACTCATACTGGGAATATGGTTTGAGTTCATCCTGAAATGCTTAGAAAATTAATCTTGGTCCACAACTGTTTAGTTTCTCAATTTTATTACAGCCTTGTATGACTAACTGTGACATATTTAAGCACTGTCAATGGTTGTTCAATGTAGTTGTGTTATAATTCATAATGAGTTTTATTGTAGGTGGGTTTTGTATGTCACCAGCGTATTAAGATGGTATGTGTGTGTTCAGTTGTTTTGTGTGCAACTGCATTCTATATCCATCATTATGTACTGCTGAGCAGCAAAGATTAAAAATTGCTATTCCTGTAACAACAAAAATTACAGTGAATGTTGAAGTCTTTCTGGGGTGTTATGTATTATCAAATGGTAAGTAGCTGCTGATGTTTCAAACAGCTTTATTGCTGTAGTGCCTTCACCATGAGTGTCAGGCGGTCCAAGATGTGGTGTAACATCTAGGAATATTTGAATAATCAGCAGTACTTCTTTGAGAACCTTAAGTCTCACAAAGTCTACTGCAATAGTGCTTTCCAGTACTGAGAGGTAAGGTAAAAGACATTTCTTTATCCCATTATGTAGATGTGTTCATGTAAACTTTGTATCATTATGTGTTCACGAAACCACTTTTTATCATATGAGAGAAAATATGAAGCTGTAAGAAAATCCCAGATCTTCTAATAATAGAGGTGCAAAATGCTAATTTTTTGCTGTATTTGGTTGAAGTTTGTATATTCAGTCATAAACAACTGAGATGTGTGTATCATTTGATAGTGCCATAATTTTTAATTACCTTCAGATCTTGAATTGCCAGTATGTAATTGTGAATTTTAGAAGCATATATATATATATGTATGTTATGTTAATCATTAAAATATTTTATGGGGTGGATTTATATATCTGTGTGAGTAATGCGGTACTTATGTTGTTTTAATCCTTTGTCTAGCATGAAATTCCATTAAGTTTAAATCTAGAACCACTGTACTGGTTTACTATATTTACCTGAATGAAATATGATTCTAATCTCAGACGACCTTCCAAAATCACATTTGCCAGAGAAAAATGTAATTATCCAAATCTAAGACGGCCCTCCAAAAATAAAACATCTGCTATGAAAAAATATTTTATTATTAATTTCATACACTTGATACACAATGCATTTCAGATTCTATCCACCTTTACCAACCAGTATTGCTTTCTCCATCAGCACACTCAGTGCCTTCACCTTCTTTACACTCACTCCTAACATTCCCATCTTCAGTGCCATTCCACAATATATCATCATAAGTCTTAGCCACTTTGTTGGATATACAGCACTTCTTAAAACCCTTCACAGTCACTTCTGGTGGGATGTAATGCTGTGCTGTTGTGATCCACATGGACTAATATAGCTTGGTTTATGAATCCATGAAGTTTCACAGTTTTTTAGACAGATGGTGTTAGCGTTAAGAATTTGAATTCACATGTTCTGGATTTTTTTGTCCCATCTGATCAGTCTGAGTTCATGGCTGTTTTATTTATTCTTTTTAGATGCATTGACAAAATTGCAAAAAGCGAGTTTTAGCTTTGTCATGTTTGCTTGTCCATCCGTCTGCATGGAACAGCTTGGTTCCCATTGGACGGATGTTTGTGAAATTTGATATTTGAGGATCTTTTGAAAATCTGTCGAGAACATTCAGGTTTCATTAAAATATGACAAGAATAACGGGTACTTTACATGAAGATCAATATACATTATTGATCATATCTTGCTCATTTCTTCTTAGAATAGAAAAGTTTCGGACAAAATTTGTAGAGAAAATCAAAACACAGTTTGTTTTCAGTGACTTCCCCCCTGCCCCAAAATCATGCTGTTTGTGAGCTAATGTGGAAAAATATTGTAGAACAGGGCAGGCCACAGATGACAATATAATATGGGGCATGCACATTGCATGCTGGATAACTCAGGCTACAAATACACACATTCAGATTGTGTAATATTCGTTGCTTTTCGACTGCAACAATGGTTGCATGAACACGCCTCATTGTTACATTACACATATATTGCCTGTCTGGTTGATTTGTGGCTTGGTCCAGGTTTTATTTTTAGCCACATAGTTAATTTATAATTTTCAATAGCAATTTTCCTGTTACTACCCTTGGACTAGATCTGTTCTCTGGTACATATCTTAACAAGTTACAGTTTCTGTGGTGCCTAGTGGTTGAGAATACCTCAATATAAGGAGTTCATCAGGTTAGGCGTTTCTTTCCCTGAAAACAGAAACATACTTCTTTAAAAAATTAGGCAATGGACAAAGTAACAAAAAAAAATAATGTCAGATAATTTCAGACTTGCTCTCTTCTTTCTTTGGAATATCTTGGCCCTTGTAGATGGTACTGATAGGTTGTACCAAAATGGCAAGGAATATCTAGTCTGGTGCGTAACATGTCACATGACGATTTGGCGGTGCAGGCCTTAGTTTGACTCCATGTGGTCCGGTTCAGTGCTTCGTACGCGAATTGAAGACGACCTGACTTGTAAGTGCCAAATTTGAGGAGAAAACCTTATCTTGATTCGAGTAAATGATTATTTAACAACAAATCTATAATAAAAATTTTGATTGAATTGTAATGGTTTCAGATTTCATTGCTGTCTTTCTGTAAATGCCTTGTTAGTGTCTTGGAGCTTGTAGTTCTCACATATATGCAATATATGTGGAAAGAGTCCATGTATGCATGGTGAACAAAAATGCATGGCAAAACTTCAGGGGATGAATCTAAATTGCAGCACAAGAAAACAAGAGTTCTGTGAACATGGATGTTCTGTAGCATGGCTTCCAACTTGAACCATCCTGCAGATTAAAGAAAATGCTGAAAAGTGTCCAGTTTGAATGCAGGATGTTCACATTTGAACAATGATTGTCATATTTACTGTAAAATACCATATGTTGTACAGGTTATGTCAAGTGTATTACTTACACATTGCAAGCCCTAGATACTGTTGATGTCTATTGCAACAACACTTGTTATTAGATGTTCACAGAAATAAACACTCTTAATGGTTTTAAATCTGGGATGAGCAGGCAGTGCTATTGTTCTGCCCCATCCTGGCTGCCATTGTGGAAACACATTCAAGAATGCACAACCAGCAAGAAAAAATAGAGTTGAGCACCTTTGCTTATAAACCATAAATTAATTCTGGTTTTAAATTCCTCATCCTTGCAGTAGCTCTGGAAGGATGTGTCTGTGGGAAATATGATAAAGTTCCAGTCAGATGTTCTGGAAGAAAGTAAGGTTGCAGGAGACTATCCGAAACATTTAGTGAAAACTGTTCCTGGTGTATTGAATGAAAAATTCATTGTTGTTTTTTGTCTTCCCATGAATGTTGATTATGAAAATTGATTACTCCATCTCTCAAAAAATCTTATCAGGAATGAAATTAAAGGTAGAAATGCAGGATTGCCAATGCATCGTCTAAGAAACTGGTCACCATGTGTTATTAGTTGAATGTAATTAGTTGTCTAAAGTTCTTGGCTTTTAGATGCTACATAAGGATGCAGAAGCTATGTGGGCTGAACTTGCTGCACTGTTTTAAAATTGTCCATTCCATGCCTTTTGGATCAGCATTTTTTTTATTAAAACCAAACAAATGTACAGAGTCAAATACATACAAATAGTAGAGGCACTTCACTGATAATGCTTTGGTAAAAATATAGCATCTGCAGAGAGTATTTGTGCCATAGTTAAAACCAGCTGCAAATCGTACTACAGCTTAGCTGTAGCTTATTTTAACTTTGGCACGTGTGCTTCTTGAAGATGGTATATTTGTACCGAAACATGTTGGATTAGTGTCACTATTTATATGTACTTTATATTGTGCACTTGGTTGACTTTAATGAACAAATACATTGCCACCTTGTGTTCTGTTCATGTTTGACTCTTCTCCGTATGTTTATCTCTGTAGTCGTAGAAATTGCTTCAAAGATTTCTTCTTCTTGTTGAGCTGTTAACACTGTTCATAATTATTCAAGGTCATGTGTCTACATATTAAATGTACTGTTTTCCTTTTGCCATCTGTCAGTGGCAGGGCAATTTTTTGTTCTGGAATGTGACAATATGGAAATGTTCTCAGTACATACAAATTGCTTTATGTTCATTGCCGTAAGCTTGGCTGAACATAAGATGCAGTTTACCTTTTCAGTATAAGTGTACTCAGACATTTCACCAGTTTGATGGTTCAAATGGAACAAACCTGTATGACAGATATAAAGAGTGATTCAAGTTGCAGATTGACTGTAGTGAAATTCTGAGTGGACACTTCAAGGATTTCCTACAATTTGCATGAGGCTGTAACTCAGAAATCATGCTGCATAGGACCTCTGTTCATACAGCATATCTTCTGGTATTGCAGTGTAGATTTATCCTCTGAAATCTGGTCATGCATTGCTCACTCTATGTGAATATTGTAATAAGGTGTTTCTAATATCTGTTGGTGAAAAGTTTTCTACTGGTCAATTGTTTTTACTGTGCACATGATCTTTTGTTCATTTATTCAGTTTTCAGCGTTATGCAGATTCGATATTTAGTCTCTGAATACTGTTATGACAAAGTGGATTAGAATGTCATGTACTTAACACACATTGCTAGCCAGAGTAAATTCATTTTAGGGTACAGTATCTGCAGGTTAGTATGAGTGAATAAATGTTTGACAATGAGGCTGATGGTGGTAATAAATGTTGTCCAACATAGTTTGTTATTTGTTAAAAATAATTTATTTTTAATGTGAAAATAACTACACATTATGAACTGTGGGGTCTGATTGTGTAAAGTCTGTATCTTTTGAACTGGTTGCATGTGCATCATATGACAGGCTGCCTTGATATTTATGTGTTGCTCCCCAAACTCTGTTATCAGCTGGTTCCATATTTTAAGAGCTGAAGTTGAATTTTATGTCTTGGATTGCTGCCTTCTGCTTGTATTGTGTTTTATATTATGCTGACTGCTCAGTATATTCTTCAGCCTCAATCAGTACTTCACAGACAACACACCCATAGCATGTATTACCCGTATATGCTCAATGCTAAACTTTCTGTTCAGTCTCAGATGGTACATTGCACAAGACAGAGTATGTTGTACAAATGGCAAATGGGATGCTTTCTCACTGGTTGCCGTCTCATGTCCATGGTGACATGTCTTTAATTGTTACAGCAGGACACAGAAAACACACAATGATAAACATGGCAACAAAGTGTGACTCAATCACACTCGGACATGTTTATAGTTTATATAGGTATATATATATATATATATATATATTCATATTGTGGTCAGATAACTATCATTATCATTGTCGCCGCTTTCATATTCGTTAAAGTCAATTTTGTTACCATTGTTGTTAATCTTATAACCATATTATTATTATTTTATTATAATAGTTACTGCTAATTCGTGGTATTCTTATTCTTATTATTATTATTATTAGTAGTAGTAGTAGTAGTTTTAACTTGGACAGATTACAAAACAAATGCACAAATTGCAAACAAGTTAAAAATAACACAAGTTTTGGACAAATTACTGGAATACAAGAGAAGCTGTATAAAACATGTAAATAGAATGCATCGAAATAGATTACCCAGGGTGATAAAACGCTACTCCCCAACTGGCAGAAGGAATCATGGTAGACCTTTGAAGAGACTTCTGGGTATGTGAGACCAGAAAGGGTCAACAAGTGGCCCAACTCCATGAAAGATATATGATGATGATGATGGTTATTATTAGTTTTATTTTTGTTCATAGTGTCATCACTAATATTATCAGTTCTGTTACAAGCAATACTGTTATTACTATTAATGTTATCATAATTTGTGTGTGTATTGTTATTACTATTATTTAATTACATCCCCATATTTGTTTTGTACTCCGCCTCTACCCAAAAATAATTCCAGTTGTTCTCAGAAGCCCAGGATTCCAAGTACGTTACACGTCTGTGACGTATGCTGCATTTGTGTGCTTCGTCACATATGTGGAAAAGTTTCTACTAGTGTGTTAGTTCTGTCTCAGGAACTGTTTTTTCGACCGCAGTGTTGTGGGGTCAGAGACAAAATTTCACGAGAGGTGAAAGTGTAATTTTGTAATTTGTAGTGTTTATATTTTTTAATAAAAAATGTGTGATAAATGATCCGGATCTGAATGCGAGTATTCCCGGAATTAATCTGATCTTCAATCCGCCTTGGAAACAATTTCGATTCTTGTCACGTTTTACAGGCATCCTGACGCAATCCGACCTAGCAGACACCTCGCCGTCCTCAAAAAATGTTGCTGGCCTAAAGCAACTGTCTGTGGGCAGGATGTTTAGTCGCTGCTGCAAGGGCTGCAGAATTGCCCCGCTCACGGCGTCCAGAGAAGCACTGAAACTAACGTACGAACGACGGACGCCACCTTGAAAGTTTGATATGACCGCGAACCAAACGCACGTTTCGTATCTCTCTAGAAGCTAATTTTACGTTTTGTGCCAATTTTTTATGATTAAATATTTTTATAAAATAGTCTGTCAGACCCCTTGAAGAACGAAATGTATTTAAGTAATATATTCTAACCAAGTCCCTAACTCAGTCAGTGACGTGGCTAGGTTGTTTTCACTCCCGGAACGAGTAATGAACATGGTCAACACTGACAGAAATTATGAACTTCAAAAAAGTCGTAATGTTTATTAGATTTCTGTATATTTGGCTGGATAACTTACAATTTTGTTAGACGCAGAAATAAAATTTTCGTATTTAAAATATCCATTTTTCCGACCCCTGGTCTGTTCTGCCCAGAGTGATTCAGAAGTTAATTTCGGGGGACAAACGCTTGCATATGATTCCACACCCAACTATTTCGTTATGAAATAAAAAATAGTACCATTTATAAATTCTGTTGCAGATGTGTGGAATATGTTTGTTCAAGACGGTGCTACCCTCTCCATCTTCATAAATTTAATGGACTTTTCGTGGAATGCGAACAGTTTATCTTTGTCATTGCAGTCTCTTGTACGTGGAAGTTAGTGCGTTTAATTTGCCTAACCCGTGGAGTTGTTATTTAATAGCTTACGCATTTTAATGAACGGTTAAACCATTCGAGTTCCCAGACGTTTGCACTGTAGCCACGCGTATTTTGGTACGTAACTGATTTGAAATTCAGAGTACGTTAACACGAGGTTTTACGGTGTGCATCATGAAAACAAATGGATGTAACTGCGGGGATCCGTAATACAGCCTATTTTGGTATCCCAAGGATAACAAAATACACATTGTCTAATCGTAATTACAAGATAAATAAGAATGAGAATATTTAGATGGTGTGGTGTCTTAGGGTAGATTTAGGTGAACTGCAGTCCATACTCCATTTGTTAGACAAGAACGAAGATTAAAATTTCTGGTGTGGTTTGTGAGAGAGATAATGGCCCTGTGAGGTGGTGCATTCTGTAGCAAGTTGCGCGCCTTTTGTGGTTGTATCTGTGTGTCTTTACACAATTCGAACCAGTTAACCAGTTGGACTTACATTAAACGCTGTAGAATCATCAAATATTGCCTCATTATTTTCAAACTGTGGTTTAAACAAGACAGGCAATTTACGTAAAACGTATTATTGATGTGCGTTCGTGTGACCATTGTTGCAGTGGAAGTGCAGTAAGTAGTACACACACACACACACATACACACACACACACACACACACACCACACATACACACCCCACACACCCACACACACACACCACACATCACACACACACACACACCACACACACACACCCCACACACACACCCCACACACACACGCCACACACACACACCACACACATACACACAAACACACACCACACACACACACACACCCACACACACACACACACACACTCATATATTTTTATATACAGAGTAAAAATGTGTGTTTTCATTTCCTCTACAGTATTGTCGGAAGTATTTATCATTCTAAGAGGAATTCAGTGAGATACGATCATCAATGTATATTGGTCCTAATGTAAAGTACCCGTTATTCTTGTCAGATTTTAATGAAGCTTGAATTATCCCGAAAAATGTTTGAAAATATTCAAATATCAAATTTCATGAAAATACATCTAGCGGGATCCGAGTTGTTCCATGCGGACGGACAGACAGACATGAAAAATTTTACATTCATGGTTCCGTGCATCATTACAATTGTTCCAAGATAAACACCAACAAGATGACACTTATGGACTATCCTTTATTTCACGGTTAGTCGTCCTTTACTCTACATGTTTCGAGCTTCAGGAAGCTCATCATCAGGAGTTCATTTTTTCTACACTGTACAGGCAGTCTCTGGCATACTGTTTAATCTTTTCTTGTATTCCACCCGTTCTCCTACGTGTTCTGTTCCGGAGGAGAACGGGTGGAATACAACAAAAGATTAAACAGTATGCCATAGACTGCCTGTACAGTGTAGAAAAAGTGAACTGCTGATGATGAGCTCCCTGAAGCTCGAAACATGTAGAGTAAAGGACGACTAACCGTGAAATAAAGGATAGTCCATAAGTGTCATCTTGTTGGTGTTTATCTTGGAACAGACATGACAATTCTACTAGTCGTTTTTCGCAATTTGCGAACTCTCTTAAAAAGCTGCGGAAATGGAGTTGGGTTTGTTTTTTTACACTGATTTGTGTGCCTGTTGTGATACACGGGGGCAGTGGAAAATGATTTTGATCAGTGCCTTTACAGGCGTCGTCGCTGACACAATTTGCTACTGTGTTGGACTTCACCTGTGTATACGCTTTTTGTCATAATGCTACAATAGTATGGGTGTCGTGAGCTTGATTTCGTGTGTATCTAATTAGTTCTTATTTCCAGGATATAAAATTTTGGACTTTTAATAACGTAAGTGGATTGCGTAGTCGCTATAGTTACTCGCTACGGGCTGGACGGTGCGGGCATAGAATCCTGGTGGGGGCGAGGTTTTCCGCACCCGTTCATACCGGCCCTGGGGCCCACCCAGCCTCCTGCACAATAGGTACTGGGTCATTCCCGGGAGTAAAGCAGCCGGGGCGTGGCGTTAAACACCCACCACCATGTAGTGCCGAGGTTAAAGAAAGAGTATTATGCATGTAATCCCCATCTGGGCCTTCATGATACGTTCTAGGGTGAAGTTTACCTTTAATGACTCAAGTTGTAAGGAAGAAGGAATAGTCACATGGCGGCTCAAATTCGGTGTTTCCTTTCTCTTGTTCATATTGTTCGAGAAACTTTAAATTTTAATAAGGTTGCCAGAAAAATGATTAAACATGCACGGCACAGCACGGCAGAACAGTTCTACCGTGCCGTGCCGTGCAGTGCATATTCTTGGGGTCCCTCGATCAGGAAGTCTGGCAACGTATTAGCGAATGCATTTCATGAAAATTAAGAAGGCTGTTTGTGAGATGTGACGCCAAGCAGTTTGATAGATATCAACATTTCTGAGGAACGTTCTGTCTGTGTTTGAAAGGATCTTCTCACTGCCATGACAGCCTCAAGCCTCACATGCTGAAACTGTATGATACATGCAGCCAGATTTAAGAGAAACAAATTTGATACAACTCAAGTTTACTGGGAACAAATCTTTAAAGTTTGTCTGGTCCAACTTTGAAAACGTTGCCGGTTTCCTGGACGAACAAGAGTAAAAACGTGGTAATGAGACTGAGAGAGGGTTTTGCTATAGGATGTGGGCGTTTAATGGGTGCTGAATATTGTACGATGCTGTAATGGGGTTGAGACCGCAACGTGTAGATCTTCGTTGCTCGCAACGAGGTCCGATACCGTCGTGCTTTTTCTATACTTGATGTGAAGGGAGAGCAACGTGTGGAACGGTGGCGATATTGAAGACAGTCCCTGATTAAAGAGCTTCCCTCACCGTTGGAACTTTTACATACTTCATATTTTCACCTTGGTTTATTGTTGATACTGATTCATTTATTTGGTGTTCCAAAGTACGGAAGGCGAATGTGTCGTGTAGGTACATCACGGGGTAACCTGCTGCCTCCATCTTTATATCGAAATAAGGAGACCCTGAAGATTTTGGTCGAAAATTTCACCGGAACGCCTGAAATTAAGGCCATGTTCACATAGTACCAACATCAGCATTTTTAGTAGGATTTAATCTGATTCCCCTAATTTCTGTCTGTGCTGGGAACATTTTCTTAGGATTGAATAATTACTTGTTTTTTTTTTCTGCGTGAGTGGATGCCCTATGACACAAGTTCTGAATTTGGGTGGTTATAAAATTGATAGCCCATAATATTGGCCGTGCTGTCTAAGGCGTGGGCCTGCGGCCGTACGCTTGCTGGAATTGCGGATTCGAATCCCGCCGGGGGCATGGATGTCTGTCTGTTGTGAGTGTTGTGTGTTGTCAGGCTGATCACTCGTTCAGAGGAATCCTACCGAATGTGCTGTTTCTGAATGTGATCGTGAAGCCTCGACATGGTGGCCCTGGCGTCGTGGGGAAAGGGAGGAATAAATAGCACGTGATCATGGGAGACGTATGCAAACATCTACGTCATGTGGTGGGAGCATTGCGGGTTCTTTAATCTAGGGTTTCACTTTTTTTTGGCGCTGCGGCCCAACGCGGGGTAGGTCCGTCTCATTCATGAGGTTTATAGATCACACACACACACACACACACACACACACACAACGTCGCACCACGGTCGGTAGGACACCTCTAGACAAGTGATCAGCTCGTCGCAGAGACCTCTACCTGACAACACTCACAAGAGAGAGACATCCATGCCCCCGGTGGGATTCGAATCCACAATCTCAGCAGCCGAGCGGCCGCAGACCTACGCTTTAGACGGCGCGGCCACTGGGACCGGCAGGGTTTCATTTGGCGTAACTTATTTTGTAATATAAATATAACTTTATACGTAAAGAAATTATTTATATTCTTACCAATTGTGTATGAATTATTGTTTTAGGTCAATACTTACAAAATATTTCGGTGTGAAATTGTGACGTTACGTACTCGTATGACCGATAAATGTTACATAGACAAGGGCAATACAGACCTACAAACAGTGGATTCCCCAAACAAACGTAATAACAACCCAATAATAATAATAATAATAATAATAATAATAATGTATGGCGTCTACAATTTTGAACAACAAAAAAATTGAGACCCCAGTCGTTTAAAGTGTATGATTATCTTACATTGTTAGACAATTCGAAGTTCCGAAAACGCGTCAATATTACGTTATTTCCCGTATTGTTTCTTTCTGAAGCCGATATAGAAATATTAAAATTTGAGTTTCTCATAGCAGTGTTCATGGAGATTCAAGTATGGCCGGATGTAACGCTGTCATTAGGTGAGAAAGTTCCGACGTTTCGAAGGATCGGTTGCCTTTGAAACTTCGGGATCTTATCCAACGACACATTGAACCGTGTCGTAAGACTTTTTTTTTTTTAAAGAATGCAAATTTTTCTTCACCTCCCTTGGAGGACAATAGCCCGATATCAGTCGATGATGAGGCTGGGTGCTGACAAACAGAACCGTTTGGGACTTCGTGTTGAAGAAAATAGTTCCCAACATCCTGCCAGAGTTGAACCACGGTCATTTCAGTAACAATTTTTACGTTTGTCATCCTCTTATATTAGGTTTATAATCGTACGAGAGCATGTAACATGAACTAGTTGCCGCGACGGCATTTATTTCTGTTATCATTACAGTGACTTTACAGTTAGCTGTGCATCGCAGTATTCGCGATTGGCCCTACAGCGAGCATATCTTGTCTCCGTAAACCTTATAGCCGCTACCAGTTCTGGAATATTCGGCCAAGCGTAGCGGACATGTTGTAAGAATAACTGTGTTTCGTTCGGCGGTTGCGTGTGTTGGCTACCAAGTTTTAAAGTGGTTACACTCGAATATTTTCGTGAAAGTGGTAACATGTCAGTGTGACGTTACATTACGTAGTGTGTGACTGTTGTGTGTGTAGAAAATGATTTATACGGCGATCTAAATACTAATGTAATCTGCAGAGTGGGTGAAACACGTTCGTTCATTAGACGAAGTTGATGTTGGGCAGCGACTACAGGTAAGGTGTGCTAAAAGCAACGGATGGTGAAGTCAAAGAGGAGTAATGTGACAGGGGTTCATGAAAAAATAGTTTGTGAATGTGTGGACTTGATATGGTCCCTATTTTGTAGAAAGGAGACAACCCACAAAATTATCATTTTTACAGGAGAAGCAAAGATGTCTGCGTTTTACATATGACTGGTTCTTTGAGAGGTAGGATATCACGCCACCGGTACTGGCTACTCTTGAAGATGGAGTTTTCATCTTTTGCATATCATACCATTAGTTGAATGATTCGCTACACATAACAAAGTTTAGCTCAAAGTGGCAGTTAGCCCCTTTTTACAAAACAGGGGCGATATGTCTTCTGATAAGATCTCATTGTGGATTATTTTGAACAAGGTAATGGACCATCAGGTTCGACACAATTTTGGAAGAGTTCCGATATATATGATAATATTACGTTATTAAGGCGTCGTCAAATTTTGACGATGTGAACATGCTTGTAAAAAAGCTGTGCAAGCCTAGTTCAGCGCTTACGGATGGTGTACTCAGCGTTACATAATGACAGTCGTGTGTTATGCCTATAATTAGTTTCTAGATTGACGTAAAGTAAAATATAATTTAATGATACTGCCGCACAATTGCAACCAACAGCATTCTTCATGTACGAATTCCCCATCTTTAGACCATTTTTGCATTCAAGTCTAGATACACTCCCGCTTTTGCTTGTGTCTGAATATTGCTCATTGTCAGGTCAGACATCCTGCCAAACTGGACTGTTCCATTGAAATCTGTGTGCCTCTGTGACGTCACAGAGTGGTTCTATCTTCAAAAGGAAATAAAAGTGATGAGCCTTCAATCAATTCACACCATGAAGCAGAAAGATTAATAGAATAAAGTGTATTATTAGCAACTGAACTCAAAAGGCTCTCGCAAATATGGAGAGGCACTCACAATACGATGTAATAAATAGGAGTGGTGTTATAGTACACAGATTTGGTTGGTTAAAATTGATGAAATTCTTTAATGAACAAATTTTTTTACTACTCATTCTCTTCTACTCCCTATTGGGATATAGGGTGCGGGGTTCCGACCCTAGTGGGGACGAGAGTTTCTCGTCTCCATGCCCGTTTAGACCGACCCTAACGCCCCATTCAACCTCCTTTACAGGTATCGGGGCTCGTTCCTGGGGGTGAAAGAGCCAGGGCGTGACTTTGACCAACACCCCTCTCACGCAGAGGATAAAAATGGGTGCCTCCGTGTCTTGCCGTTAATCATCCTAGCACAATCAATGTAATAACGTCTACTTTAAAACATGCATAAAATGTCAAAACAGAGGTGATGAAGTTGTCTGTATTTTTCAAGCTGCAGTTATACTATAATCTTTAGAGTTTCCAATAAATGGTTTTAAATCGATGCTGACAACAGTGACACAAATAATGGAACTGGTGTAATAAAAACAAAGTTGCCTCTGAGTATGCCATAAATGCATATTGGGGAGTGAAGTTACAGCTCCACACATCCTTAACCTCAGCACAAAATGGGAATGGGTGGTCAGCTTTTTGCCTTGGCTGCTTTACTCCGCGGGGGAGATAGCCCGTTAGCTTACGTGGGAGGTTTGGTGGGCCCCAGAGCCGGCCTGGACTCTTTACAGAAGCGTTACATTTCTCGACTATGCCGGGAAGCTAACCACGATTGACCTATAGAGACTTTGGAATGTGGTCATGCTGTCTTCTGTACGGGGTTAGTTGTCACTGTACTGAAAGAATGTTAGTCGTCTCCTTCAGAGGGCGACAGAATCGCTCTTTGGAACGCTGTGAAAAATATGAAAATATTAAATGAAATCACCGTCACCGTTTATCTCAGTGTAAAAGAAAGTTATAAAATCTCTGTCAGTACAGCACAAAAAATCACTGAAGATGGACTTAAATGACATTTTATTTTACGTGTGTTGCAGGCGGTGGGTAATATCCAAAATAACTGCGACCTAATGAATCGACCCTTGTCACAACCCTTAGGAAATTTGTAAGGATATATTTCCTGTTATAAAGTATGTCAACGAGTTAGCACATCTCTGCCAAACTAATCAGTAGGCCTGTAGTTACTAGGACTTCCCTGTACTCTTATATGTAAACATGCAGCACGAATGTGATTAAGCTGGTGTCATTCCAATCTCTTAAAGCAAGTCGCTTTAACTTTTTTTTGGGGGGGGGGAGGGGTTTACAGTATGTGTTTGGTTACGTAACTAAATTAGCGATTCGAAAACATACACGGCATCTGTCCATCTCTTATATCACATAACTTGTTCACAATTTATTCTCAGTCAGATCAGTTATATGGTAGATTTTGTGAACTATAGATGTTGGAATATAGAGATGAACTTCTGTATGTATGGATATATGAAATGTACAGTTAGTGAGAATTAGTATGCAGTTGAGTGCCACTGACTGAAGAGGCATTTCTTTTCGTATTCGTATGTTGTTCTGTTACTCGGTTTTCATGAAAATAGTGAAAATGGAAGTAACTCAATCCAATTATTAAAGACATTTTTTCTTTCCGATACATTGGGTTTCCATATACGAGGTTTATGATTATTCATGGCATAAATACATTATTATTATTATTATTGATTTTCCTTATTATAAACCTAGCGTTTCAGTTTTGGCTGCAAAGAGAGACTAGCCTGACGTCTAACTTATGCCGCTCAAGTGCGGGAAAACAGTGGTGGTGTTATAACAGGATAGGGCGTTTATTTTTGTTATTATTACCACTATCATCATCATCATCAGCAGCAGCAGCAGCAGCAGTAGCAACTTTTTTTCCTTGTGACTTACGTAATTTACAACATTGTTATTTCAAATCTATAGGGCTGTACGGCGGCATAAGACTCGCTGACGAAATCTTCTTTTATGGACTTTGTTCATCATATAATTTTGTAATGATACTCTACGTCTTGGTAGCTGACTCTGCTTCTTCTCCAGGCAAGAAAAGCTCCTAATCTGTTGGACTCCTTAGACAGAGCTACAATCAGTCACTAGGCCACTGACTGAGGGTAGCTTTATCTAAGGATTTCACTCATCTAGGTGCTTTCCTTGCCTGAAAATGGAAGCACAGCATGCTATCGAATCGTCGTGTTTCATTAAAATATTAGACGATGGATCAAGTCCAAAAACGATGATTCTGTCATTGACAGTCAGTGTTTTGGAATGTATAACCTGGTCGGATATTTGGTGAAAGATTAATTGGAAAGGATTTGAAAGGAAGCGGTTGTGGCCTAATCGAAATATTGTCCCTGATTTTGCTTGGAGGGACTGACAAGAATCACAAAAAAACACTCACTGGTCGGTGCTTCGATCGAGATTCGAACTGAACACTTCCCACGTAGAGGTCTAGAGCTTTAAAACACCAGCTTGCTTCTTACTATTTTTGTTTTGCCATGCAGTGTCTAGTGATTGTGGTAGTCAGTCTTTTGTGCAGTTGTGGATTTCTGAGACTGATTGTATGTATAGTAACGGGAAGAAAATCGAAAACCCTCAAACGGTATCGTTATGTATTATATACAGTTAAATTTTATATCGTGTTTTCAGATAGTTGACAGGCGCTGGTCAAATTCATATTTCGTGGTTTGTTGGATATTTGAGTGTACGTCTGCAATTTACTTTCTTTCTGCGTTTTAAAGAGGGTACAGCTGCTTGAATAACGTCTCTAGATATAACAGTTTAGAGGAGCACTATTTTTCTTACGACGCAGAAGCTTATGAAAGTTTGATTGGTTTTACTTTAAGGCAAAATAAGTGACGTATAAACAAGTAATTTTTGCGCTTTTCACGTTTGTGTATACAAACACAACATTATAAGTCTCTGTTCTTTCTTGATATTAGTTTCGATGATATAGGCTCCAAACTTTTAGTTCTTTCGCAGCGAGTGTTTATGGGAGGCCATGTTAACTGTTCGGTCATTATGATAAATGGATTTCTGGCAGGAAAGTTATTACCGGCTTATACTGGTTGCAGAGAAGGTTGGTGTATGGAAAATCAGCAAGGGGGGGGGTGGTTGGGTACAACACCCTTCTCTTCTCTGTACATTTCGCACTCACCGTCTCACTCACTGTTTTCTACACTACCCGCAGCACGCTTCCAGTTTTAAGAGCAATGTAGAAACGGTTAGTGGTTTGAGCAAAAGGAAACTTTTCGCTTCCATCCAGCCGTTTCGTTACGATATCAGAAATAGCAATCAAGGATTGGGATATGTGAGCCAGAACTGTACTGATAATACAATTCAAGTAGTTTTAGCAGCTTATGTAATAAAACGCCGACGATGAATTACGTGTCCTGCAGAATGTAACACCAGGATCTCGGGTAGAAATGCTCCGCTCAGAGAATGCATATCCAGGAAAAACAAATTGAGGGTGCTCAGGAGAATATGTGGACCTAAAGCGGAGGACGTAAGCGGGGTTAGGGGGAATCGCGTAATGAGGAGCTTAATAATTTGAATCACTGAATAAATTATGGTTATAAAGGAAGAATGTACGAATTTGGCGTGCCATATGTACAGGATGAAAATAAATTTGTACACGAGTTCTCCATAGTGTGGCTCCTTGCGCAAGAAAATCCCAAAATGTACACTTTTTTTTCCTTTAGCATTTCGACCCGATTCCGGGTAATGGCCTCCCTTTACAGGGCTTGGCGATCACACTAGCTGGACACACCACAGTCGGTATGACACCTCTGGACGACTGATCAGCCCGACTGAGAGACCTCTTGCTGATAACACACAAAAATCACAAGAGAGAGACTTCCATTTCCCCGGTGGAATTCGAACCCACAATCCCAGCAAGTGAGTGGCCTCAAACCCACGCCTTAAACCGCGCGGGCGTGGGATCGGTGTGTTATATTTGTCCCGAGGTATTTAACTTTTCAGATTCATGTCACAGTACAAGGGGGTAATCCAATTTTCGGCAGAGTCATGAGGTGTTGTTAAGTGTGCTGAGGAGGCACAGGGCACAGTAGAGCTTAGTTGTGATCGAATGATTTTGGAATATACACAAGACCAATACTGCGATATATACGGAAATTCTCACTTCATTATCCTGGTCAACGTTAACCATACGCTAATGACCTCCGATGATTGCAGCAGGGTCACGGTACGACAAGAAATGTGACACGAAGGGCTGTTAGGAGAGCAGGTTCCTCATGGGCTGTGATGTCACCAGCCAATAAATATGACAAAGAGTTGCAGCTGTAGGAAGAGAGCGGTGAGGAAGGTTACGCCATATTGTATGAGAATTAGAAATCTTCCAGCTGTATCCGGCGAAGTTCTTCAGTGCGAACCATTCCCTTCCATCTGCTGCCGGACTGTTTTACTGTATAACTACGAGGTCTTGAGTCATTTGACAGAGACGTCAACTGAACATTTCAGGACAAAATTTGTAAAATATTTTGTTTTTATTTTCTAAAACGAAATCACGTTATGGAGATATTGTACGAGAATTCCTTTTCCTTTTGCCTAAATATAGGCTTTGATAGAAAAGTAGTGTTAGGGTGGATTATGAGAAATGGGATGTGAGACGAAGAGACGACTCAGCTGGCTCATTATAGGGTTCGATAGTGGGCTGTTGCAACGGCGAAACAGAAACCCTGGTGTTTTACCAAACACGTTATGTTTCTTGGCCAGCTGGACACCTGAGAAAATTTTCAGAATGAATTTTTTCCACGGAATTATTTTACGTTAGAGTTTATGACTTTTACAAGAGCTAATTTTTTGTGTTTTCTTTCTTTTCCTTGTTCCAGTTTGAATGTACAGCTTGTAACATTTTTACTATTTTAATTTCATTACAAATTGAGTTATTTTGCTTGTTATGATTGTTGTTGTATAAGCATATTAATTGTTCTTTTATCATTTAAATGTTTATTGTCATTTAACACTTTAGTGTGGATGCAGATTTCGTTTTCATTGCTTTAGCATTATCAAACTTAGCGTCTTGTTTTACACGTAAGTCTACTTATATCAGTCATATGTAATGTCATTATTTTTGAGAGATAAATCACAGCAAATGATGACAGCATATCATTTTTTAAATGCCTCATTATCCATTTATTACGTCGTGGTCTCCTTGATGGTAATTTGTTATTCACCTAGAGCAGTGTTAAATTAACTTTCAGTGTTTAATGGACCGCGTATGTGTTCAAGGGTTAGTGTCTTCATATTTAGTGACATTCATCTGTGGGAGGAGACATGGAGTAAGAGAAATGAAGGGCAAAAGGAACGGATGTTTGGTCGAGCAGCAAGCATTTTGGTGGGATGATTTGACTTCGTAAAATGGACAACTGATTTACGTGTAGTTCTGTGGGGAACCGACTGCGAAGGCATTACAGTATGAAGGGAATTCCTGCATGCACCACTGCTGTAAGGACGACGCGTTCGACAAGCTGTGACTGACGACGTGGCTGACTGAATTCCTGACTGACTGATTACATGTAGCGGAGCGATTTTTGAGGACAAATAGTTTCACGTCAGCTCAAATTTTCCTCATTTTCTAGAACTCGGCGGTTTACGTATGACCCTTTTCGCAAGATTCCACCACTGTTCCATATCCTGAGGCAGATGAATTCACTCCATACTCTTACATCCTATCCATTTGAGATCAGTTTTAATTCGTAAAATAGAAGCCAACAGGCTGCACTCTTTCTCAACTTTGTTTGATATGCAAATCTACATGTTTCGGACAGACCTACTGTCTATCATCAGGAGTTTACATACTGTATGCGCAGCAAGTGGTATTTGTCATACAGTTATGTTGACTGTCTGCTAGCGAGGTTGACAACTCAAGATCAAGATATATATATATATATATTTATATCTTGTCCCCCCCCCCATACATACCATATGCGACGTGCCGCACACCACATGCCACCATCGTTGATGTGATCACTCCAATTTTTGGAAAGACGAAATGAACGAAACATAACATCGAAGAGGATGCTAAGGTGTGGAAGTGAGGTGTAGGCCTTGTATGAGAGAGACAGCCTATACTTGGACGCAGCACATATGGAATTTATGAGACCACTGCTACGATGTAAAATTGACCCACCTAAAGCATATAAGTAGCCCTGCAAGAGAAATACTTAAGGGCTTAGAATATTATGGAAGACCAAAGCTACATGATTATTAAAGAAACTCGAAAAGACGAGTATTAGTGAATGCAGAGGAATAGGTTTTCGGTTCAGATTCCACATTGTATTATAGATCACTTACTTACTTACTCCATGGTGCAGAGTCCTTCTTGAGAAGCTAACTGGCTTGCAGCTAGTCAAGAAATTCCCCGCATTTCTTGGAACCCGAAGGTTCATTACCGTACTCACAAGCGTCCGCCACCTGTCCCTATCCTGGGCCAACCCTATCCAGTCCACATACCCACATCCCACCTCCTGGAGATCCATCCTAATATTATCCACCCATCTACGCCTAG
>Ga0123352_10002547_pt1 | contig 25538 bp, 27 predicted proteins | sample TergutLab28metaG_FD_89700 | JGI IMG/M metagenome (GOLD analysis project Ga0123352, IMG submission 89700) | Labiotermes labralis P1 segment gut microbial communities from Petit-Saut dam, French Guiana - Lab288 P1 | ecosystem: Host-associated > Arthropoda: Insects > Digestive system > Gut ...
ATTTAAATCTGCTATACAAGGCGATGGATTTAATGTTAGTGATTTGACATTTAATGTAATGACAAGAAGTCTGACAAGAAATATTAGTAATCCATTAGTTCAAGGTTCTTTAAGAGGAGGAAGCAGAGGTGTCAGAAAAAGATCTATACAACGAAGCTAAGAAAAAACTAGCTAAAAGATTTTACATTAATACATCTATTGGGCTAGTGTTCACATTAGGAATTTTTATTACAGGTATAGTAGCTTTAGTGCTCCATTGGGAAAATTATGATTCACAAACGATAAATTGGCTATTATTATTTACTTTAGCATTTCTCTTTCCTTCTTATAAGTTTAATTTTTAAAGGACGGTCTAAAATCAAAAGAAACAACCTTCAAGTTATCACAGGAACAGTAGTAGGATTTAAGGCTTCAGGAAATGCAGATGGCGCAATAATGTACGTTCCAATTGTGCAAATCAGAGAAGGTAAAACAGTAACTGTCGGCGTTAGTAAAGATAAAGATGGCGTTGAATTAGGTCATAAATATAAGTTTTTGTCATTAATGGGCACTTTAGGCGCAACAGTTGTGCTTGAAAAACTTCCAGTTGATAAACCTAAGGAAAAGTCATCAACTTAAACTAAAAATGTGTATATAAAAACGCTGTTCAGTGTAAAAACTGTTTCAGCGTTTTTAATTTAAATGCTTTAGGTGCTTGAAATAATAGAGCAGATATTATTCTCCAATGATAAATTCTTACATTAGCCCTTGCGATTTATAATGATTTAATATACACACATCTTTGCCACTTAAGTAGCGACTTTTTCTTTTATGCTAATTGGCGATGTTTATGGAGGAGCTATAAGCGCTAATATTATGAAAAATACAGAATTAGAGATTATCGGATTAGTTAATGGTAATATTTATGGTGGATCTTTAAATAATATTTTAGGGAATCCGTTAAACAGTTCAAGCACAAAAATCACTATAAAAGGTCAAGCTAATGATTGTTATGGAGGTGGGAAAGCAGATAGAATTAATTCAAGAGCTGACGTTCATGGCTCGACTTCAATTATAATTTATGGTATAACCTCAGATATCTTTGGAGGCGGCTATGCTCAAGGAATAGGAAGTTCATCAGATGTTTATGGCAATACAAATATTACGATTAACAATAAGAAAAAGCTCCAGATTAAAGGAGCTGTTTATCATGGAGGTAAAGCTTTAGATCAAAGCCGTGCGCAAGTAATTAATGTGTTATCAGATATTAATTATATAAGCATTAATGTTAAGGAGCATGATTTTGAGATAAAAGATGGAATTTCTGATGCTGGTGATATTCGTATATTTGGAAATAAGCAGATTTTAAAAAGAGATGAAACTATTTGATGCTTTTAGATTTATTGCGCTTTGCTAGTTGTAACAACAAATAAAGCGAGAAAAGGAATAACTGAATCGGTATTGCAATAATAAAGATAATATAACGATCCGGAAAAGAAAAAGTTAAATATAGGGCTAAAGCAAAAAGCCATAAAAAAGCAGTTAATGAAGTAAGGACGGAAAGGAATTTGCCCCATATCTGACTAAAGATAAATACGACTAAAGCAGATGCTGGTAGGGCATATAGAAAAACAAGATAAGCGTTAATTGATTCAGAAAGCATAGTCAATAAACCAAAACCTAATGCTGCGATTACAAATATTGCACATACAGCAACAATCGGCAATAAAACCCGTTTTTCAATAGAAAGCCCGATGTGTATTTTCTTTTCTGGACTTTCGCTTAAAAGATAAATTAAAGGCACTGAAAAAATTTCAGCCAAGGCATAAAGAGTATATAAATCTGGTAAAGCTTCAGCTCTTTCCCATTTGGAAATAGCCTTGTCCGTATAGTTAAGTTGTTCAGCTAATTGTAATTGAGTAAGGTTAGCTAACCTACGGCACTTCACTATGTTTTGAGCAACAATCGCTCGTAATTTTAGTTCATCCATGTTTTTATTATAACATATTTGGCTTAATAGCGCAAGTTCTATTTTAAGTAGAGTTGATTTTTTTAACTCTACTTTGGTTTCCGTCATCATTTTAGTTCGATAATCATCGAGTAGGGCTAATTTTTTGACATTTTGTAATATAATTTTATACGAAGGGATGGATTGAAATGAAATTCACAATTATAGCGGATAGCGCCTGTGATTTAAAATCTAGCGATTTGGTTGGTGAGAACTTTGAATTCGTAACTATTCCAATTCCAATTGTAATTGACGGAGATTTAATCACAGATGATGAGTCTTTTGATACAAAAGAATTAATTACTATTTTAAAAGCAAGTAAAAACTTTAAAACATCTTGTCCGCCACCTGATGCTTTTCTTCAGGAAATGCGCGACAAAGATAATATTTTTGTTGTCACCATCAGTTCTGGTATTTCAGGAACTTATAATAGTGCCAGATTAGCTGCGGAAATGCTAAAAGAAGAATTTCCGGATAAAAAGATTTTTGTATTAGACAGTTTATCAGCCACCTCGGGGCAAACTTTAATTTTAGATATGCTTAAATCATTAATTGAAAGTGAATTGAGCTTTGAAGAGATCGAAAAAAGAATTACGGAATTCAGAGATACTGTAAGTGTTCGTTTTGTTGTCCAGGATTTAGGAAATCTAATCAAGACAGGAAGAATGAGCAAATTAACAGGAAAGATTTGTTCAATTTTAACGATTAGATTAATATGTGGCGATAATGGTAAAGGTGAAATCAAAGTTCACAATAAATCAATTGGTCAAAGAAGAGCGCTGATTGATTTAATAAAAATGCCATTTGAGAAATTAAAAGATAAAAAAGATAGTCCAATTATTATAACACACTGTCAAAATGAAGAAGAGGCACTTTTTATTAAAGAAAAGTTAATGAGTAAATATGGCTTCAGCAATATCCGAATTTACGCGATGCGAGGAATTGCTAGCTTATTCGCTAACGAAAAAGGCTTAGCATTATCTTATTAAAATTATTAAACAGTATAGGCTGTTTCAGTATAAATCTGAAGCGGCTTTTTATTTTTCTATTTTCAAAGACGTATGAACTTATCCATAGTTGATGTGCCGTAAATTAATTTTTGAAAATAAAGCAAATTATTCTTGTTGAAAGATTCTATTAAAAATGTTATAATTTATTAATTAAATAGCTAATTAGTTATTTTAGGAAGAGGGCTTATTATGATAATAGAGTATCTTGACGAAGACGGAAGAAAGTATATTTACGATGAAGCATTTTTAACTGGTAAAAAAGATATTTATCTAGATGATGTAAAGCTTGAAAAAATCGCTAAAAATAAATATAAACTTCCCGATAGCGAAGAAGAAGTTGTTGTCAAGGGAAATTTTATTTTTGGTGTTATCTTGCAATTTAATGAAGATAAGCAAATACCGCTTTTGCAAAATAAAAGTTATGAGTGGGTACTTTTATTTCTTCCTATAATAAATATAATAATTGGCGTTCTTGGTGGCCCTATCGGAGGAGCTCTTTCCGGAGCTACTATGCTTATTTCGATTGTTGTTAATGCTTTTATCCTTAGATCAAATAAATCAACAGCTCTGAGAGTTTTTGGTTGCATAGCTATGACGCTTTTAATCTTAGCGGTTTGGTTCTTCGGGTACTTATATTTAACTGATACTTTATTTTAGGAGAAAAATTAATGCTGGCAAAAGTTAAACAAATAACGACTCCTTTAGATAAGCGCGTAATTTGCATCAGCGATATTCATGGGTATCTTGATTTATTTAAGCGTCTTTTGGCTAAGGTAAAGTTTAATGATAAAGATATCTTAGTAATATTGGGCGATTTTTATACTAAAGGCCAAACTGGCCAAAATCATGAAACTTTGAAATATATTATGGAATTAAGCGAAAGAAAGAATGTGTATGTTTTAAGAGGTAATTGTGACCGGATAGAAGACTATCTTACTGAGGAAGAAAAAACGTGGATTGAAAATCTACCTCATATTATCGAATCTAATGAATATATTTTCGTTCATGGTGGCATTGAATCAGAAAATTTAGATCAGCAAATTGCTATAAATTGTATGGATAACGATGCTTTTATGGAAAAAGGATTAATTTTTAAAAGATATGTAATTACTGGCCATTGGCCATGTTTTAACTATACACATCAAATCCCTTGTTTTAATCCGATTATTAATGAGAAACAAAAAATAATCGCGATAGACGGCGGTATTATTCCTAAATCGGATATGGGACAGCTAAACGCATTTATGATTGAAAATCAAAAGTTTTCTTTTACTTTTTTAGATGACTTACCTAAAATAGTTATAAATAAAGATCAACAGGAAACATGTTCTGATATTTTAACTATAACTTGGAATGACAGGCATGTTGAAGTAGTTGAAAAGGGTGAAGTTTTCAGTCTTTATAAACATCTTGCATCTGGAAAGTTAATGACATTACCAAATCATGGCGAGTTTATAGATTTTAATGGTGACTTAGGACAACCATCTTTCGGGACTAATTATTATTTACCTGTAAGAGCTGGTGATATTGTTTCAGTTGTAGCAAGCTTTGGCAATCGGATTTATGCCAAAAAAGATGGAATAGTTGGCTGGATAGACCTGGATTAGAAATAACTTATTCAATAAAAAGTGTTAATATAATATCAATTTATTGACTTTATTGATTAAATATGCTAATATATTAACACTATGAGAGAAAATAAATTTGATATAAAAAATTTTGTTGATGTTGAAACTGAACAAGCGGTTATTACTGAATTAGTAAAACGTGTTAAATTAAGGAGAAAGGATCTTGGTATTTCACAACAGTTGCTTGCGACTAGGTCTGGAGTAAGTTATGGATCTGTCAGAAGATTTGAAAGCACTGGTGATATATCTTTGACATCACTTCTTAAGATAGGAGAGGCTTTGGAAGCTTTGAGTGATTTTAATCAATTATTTAAAGGCAGAAGAGTAAAAAGCCTAAAAGATTTAAAATTATGAGGGAAAGAATAAGCAAACTTACTGTTAGGTATAATAATAAAATCGTAGGTTATCTTGCTGAACTTGATGAAGGTAAAATAGCTTTTCAGTATGAAGATGATTGGTTGAAAACGGGATTTTCTATCTCTCCATTTTCATTGCCACTTTCGAATCAGATATATATCAATTCTAAAGATACATTTAGTGGTTTGTATGGAGTCTTTAATGATTCTTTGCCAGATGGATGGGGAGAATTACTTACAAGAAGATCACTAGCCAAGAAAGGAATAAATTATGATAATTTATCGCCATTAACTAAATTAACTTTAATAAGCAAATGTGGGTTAGGAGCATTAACTTATCAGCCGTCTCTAGATGATACAAAGACACCAAATTATACTTTCGATGAATTGGCTCTTAAAGCTCAAAAGATTTTTGTGGATGAAGATGTTGAATGTGATAAAATATATTTGCTGGGTGGATCAAGTGGTGGTGCAAGACCAAAGGTCCATATTAAGGATGAAAATGATTATTGGATAGTAAAGTTTCCCTGCCGAATTGATACACAGAATATCGGAATCCAAGAATATAAGGCTAATGCATTGGCAAAACAATGTGGAATTAATGTCAATGAGACTAAACTTTTTGCATCTAATCTTTGTGAAGGATATTTTGCTGCTAAAAGATTTGATAGAGATAAAGAAAATAATATTCATATGATTTCTTTATCAGCTATCTTAGAGACTACACACCGTATACCAAATTTGGATTACATTTATCTTTTCCAGGTTATTAAATGTATATGTCCAAATAAAAATGATTTGTTTGAGGCATATAGAAGAATGTGTTTCAATGTATTGTTTGGAAATAAAGATGATCATGGCAAAAATTTTTCATTTTTGTATGACGAAAAAATTAAAGGTTATAAGTTATCTCCGGCATACGATATAACCCATACGTTGTATAAACCAGAGCATGAAATGGCAGTTAACGGAAGTGGTAATCCTAGTATTAATGACTTATTAGAAGTCGCAAGTATAATAAAATTATCTATGAAAAGATGCAAAAATATTATTAAGGATATTCAAAATATTCTTAATGAAAATTAAAATTTTAACAAAAAACTTATCAATTTGCATATAAGAACAAACGCAAAATAAGTTTGCCTAAAGAAAAAATATCCTAAATAAAGGATATTTTTGTTTATGTTATAGCTTAGCTAGCCTTTTTTCTTATTGGTGCTTTTTTCTTCAAAACCAATTCATCGTCATTTATTTCAATGTTCTGATCGTTTTCTAAAAGCTTTAAAGCATTTTCCAAATAAGGTAAATCATCAGTTTCATGATAAGAGATTAAGAAGGTATCCGCAAGACCGTCAATTAGCTTAGACCGTTTGACAGATTTAGTTACTTTAACAATTTCCTTTAAGGCATTGCGAATTTCTAAAGGTTCGATTTCCGAAAGTGTTCGTGGATAAGGATTACCTTTATAGTTTATTCGGAAACTATTATATTTTAAAGGCGTAATATTTTTATACCAATAAAAAGTTTGATCAAAACTAGAAGTAGTCCTTAATTTCATTAAAGATAAAATATCATTAATATAGCGTTCAACATTAATTGATTTGACACTAACGCCAAAATGATTAGCGATTTTACGAAGTAATAAGGATTTACTGATTGGTGCTTCAACTTCTAAAATTAGTTTAATTGTTTCAGTTACCACTTCGACATTTTCAGGTTTACAGAAATCATTAATTTTTTCAAATGTTTTTGTCTTGGGCAAATCAGCGTTTTGATAAGTATTTAATTCCTTAGGTTTGATTTCAATAATTTTTAAAGGCTCTTCCTCGTTAATTACTTCTTTAGTAGTTTTAATTTGTTTGCCGGAAAGAAGCTGTTGGATTTTTTGCCACTCATTTTCAGGATTTTTAAAGAAGTCAATTAGCCAGATATTGATAACCTGCCAGCCAAGACGTGTCAGATTATCTTTAGCACTGACATTACGTTCATAAGTTGTCGGGATATTTTTATAATTTTCACCGTCTAATAAGACAGCTAATAAATATACACCAGTTTTGGCATCTTTAATCGCTATATCAATTTTGAACGTTGAACTACCTAAATGAATATCATAATGATATCCTTCTGATTTTAACCTTTTAGTTATATAATTAGTCGCTAGTGATTCAAAGTGGCTAGGAATCCGATGGAAAAAGCTTGTTGGGTTTTGAGCAAACTCTAAGAAATTCTTTAAGCTTTCTACACCTGTTGCGGTTGTTTCTGTGATTCTTAGGTCATCAGGCTCAATAGAAGAGAATATGATCATTTCCGTTCTTGAGCGTGTACAGGCAACATTTAACCGTCTCCAGCCACCTTCTTTATTTAAGGGACCAAAATTTAAAGACATTCTTTTATTATTATCATAACCGTAACCAACAGAAAACATAATAACATCACGTTCATCACCTTGAATGTTTTCTAGATTTTTAATAATTAACGGTTCTTCAAGATTTTGATATATAGCTTTTAGTTTGCTATTTTTGCTGATAGTTTTCTTAAGAAGGTCTTCGATATAATTTGCTTGATAAGAATTAAAAGTCACAATGCCAATAGATTCTTTAGCTAGTTTTGGATTTAATAATCTACGCTCAACTTCACTAACAACAGCCTGAGCCTCCTTTTTGTTGACCTTAGAATTACCGCGGTCATAGATACCATTAACTTTAACAAACTTAATCTTTGTTTTTAAAGCATCATTAGAAGGCAAGGTTAATAATGAGTTCTTGTAAAATGAGTAATTGGAAAAAGCAATAAGTGATTCATGTTTACTACGATAATGCCATAATAAATGACTTTCTGGCATGTTAATCGCAATTAAATCATCAAGAATGCTTTCTAAATCTTCCGATTCAAAGTCCGTATCAGATATTGAACTAGTAAAGAAAGTAGTAGGAGGTAATTGTTTAGGGTCGCCAACAACAATCACATTCTCACCTCTAGAGATAGCCCCAACAACTTCGGCAGTTGGTAATTGTGAAGCTTCATCAAAGATTACCAAATCAAACTTCTTAAAGTCAAAGTTAATAAATTGGGCTAAAGAAGAAGGAGACATTAACATACAGGGTGTTAAGGTAGTGATAATATTTTTAGCATGCTCAAATAATTGCCGGATACTTAAACCACGACTGTTATTTCTTATAGCTCTTAAAAGTACCGATAATTCATCGTTAAAGATGCCACCTATTCCTTTAGGAGGGATTTTATCTTTAAGACGTTTTTGCAGATCAAGACGAATATATTCCTGATACTTTTCAAAAAGAGCTCGATATTTATTAATATTATTTTCAAAAAGGTTACCTTTGAAATTATATAGATATTGATTTTGGCCTAATAACATTTCCATACTTATGTGATAATAACTTTTTAAGAATCCAGGCATCAAATCATTTTCCGAAATAATTCCATTTTCAAAATCTATGATTAATTTCTGAAAACCATATTTAGTAAATTGCTTGCGGTATTTATTCCAAAGAATATAATATTCCAAATCAGGAAAATTTTCCAGGTAAGCTAAAATCACATTATTGATTGTTTCTGGAAATTGGGCACTTGCCGCAAAGCGGAAGTTGATTTTAAGTAAGGTTGTTATCCGATTTAAGCTTTGAAAAAAAGTATTGATCGCATTATTTATTTTTGATAGTTCGCTTTTAAGGTTTTTAACTAAACCTGGCACAATTTTAGTGCGGAAATTTACTTCCTTTCTAACTCCAAAAAGTTTATTAAGCATTTCATTAAAAGTAAAGAAAGCTTCAGCGCTCTTTTCTTTTTCTTTAACAAAGTATCTTGTCATTTGCTCATAAATATTTTCAGACTCTTGTTTATAAGAATCTAAAAGTCTTAATTCCGCTAAAATAGAGCGTACTTCGTTTTTATCCGGTAGAAGTTGATATTTAAGCATTGTTTTATTGATTTGTTTCTTTAATAATATTTTTCCTAAAGAACCTTTTTTTAGATAACGATCATATAAACTGCTAACTTTTTCGGCTTTCTCTGGGAAAAAGCCATCTTTCATGCGAGCGCTAATATGCTCTTTAAGTTTAAGAGTATTTTCTTTAAGATGTTCAATTTCTTTGGCTTTGTTAATTATTTCCTCATATTTTTCGTTGCTTAAATATTTACAAGCCCCATGCTCAATATTGGCTAAGGCATTTAAAAGCTTTTTAAAGTCTTCTAAGATGCTAAGCTTGTTGAAGTTGATTCCTAGTCCAAATTCTGTGTCGTAGTGCTGAAGAAGCGTTTGTAGTTGCGTGCCGGCATCATTATTTTGCACTAATAGTCTTTGCAGTTCTTGGTTCTGATCATAAGTCAGACGGTCAGCGTTAACATCTTTAAAAGCTGAATCAGTGATTTGAGTTTTTTCATTTATCAACATAATTTCTGTTATCATTTCCGACAATTCCTGGAAAATAGCTGGTGTCATTTGTTGATAATATTTGCGATCGAAAAAGTTATCGGCGCCCTCTAAGTTTTCATATTGAAGGTATGCATCATAAAAGGAAACATCAAGATGATTCTTTTTGTGGAGATGATTCAGATATAAGTTAATATCATCTTTAATGCGGTTAAATTCTTTTAATTTTTGTTTGAAGTCCGCATCAATTGAAAACTGAGTCTGATTTAAAACATTTTCAAACTGACTTAAAATATCTTTTTTATTAGCTTTATGTGAATGCAATTTTAAAGTATGATCACCAATTCCTAGAGCATTTAAGCGCGAATCTACAACGTTAAGGGCAGCTTGCTTTTCCGCAATAAATAAAACTGTTTTATTATGGTACAAGGCATTAGCGATAATATTAGTAATCGTTTGACTTTTTCCGGTTCCTGGAGGGCCGTGTAAAACAAAACTTTTTTTAGCATGAGAGTTTATAACCGCCTCAAGCTGAGAGGAGTCAGCCGCAATTGGAATACAATATTGACTCAAATCAATTTCTTCAGATGACATTGGTTTGATTGTATCACTATATAAAGTATTATTTAAAAGTGACTTGATAATCTTATTAGATTCAATTTCTTTGCGTCTGTGACGAAGGTCAGAATACATCATAAATTTATTAAAAGAAAAGATTCCTAAAAAAGCTGTATCCTCAACGGTAAAGTTACTTAAAGGTAAAATACTATTTTTGATAAGTGCTAATATTTCTTTGATATTAATTTCTTTTTGTTGTTTGATTAAATCCTCAATAAAGTTTAAATTGACATTGAAGTTTTTATTTAACATTTCTACTAAAGTAATGTTAAAAACCGGACCTTCATCAGTTAACTTAATTGAATAAGATTCCCGGTAATTTTCTTTCATTTCCATCGGTAGAAGAAAAAGTGGTGAGTAGATTGGCGGACCATTTTTTGTTTCATACCACTTTAAAGAGTTCATGGCTAAAAATAGCTTGTTATAGCCGTTTTCTTCTAATGAAAGTCTGTATTGCCTATTAATGCCTTCTAGGTTTGATAAGGTTTTATTTTCATCAAGACAAGTATGAAGACGCTTATTGGAATGTTCTAAACTTAGAATCTTATCAAGCGATTTATCTTTTAAACGCTCGATAATTTTTTCGGAATAATTATCTTTACTGAATTCCTTTAGAACTGGCATTATTTTAAAAGTAGAGCCTTTATTAAGTTCATTATAGAGGCTATCAAGATCATTATGAATAATCTGAATTGTCTTACTATTTGGCTGCATATTTAACAAACTATTATTTAAAGTTAAATCTAAAAGTTTCCTTTCCCATTTCTGGTATTTGGAAATATTTTTTTCCAGATTAACCTTTTCATTTAAAACAATATCACTTGGTAGTTTATTAATTCGATTAGTATATTGTTCGTTTGTTTCTAAGGTATAACCATTCGCACCTTTAATCCTTAAAGGTAATGCTTTAAAATTAGCTTTACGACCACGGAAAACATCAAGGAAGAAAAGATTGTTACTGTCGTTCTTTAAAATATCAAGGGCATTTTTTTCACTTTCATCGAACCCTAAATTGTCCATTAAACTTAAAGGATCAATAATAATTAATTCCGAAACTTCTTTTTGTGATAACTTATATAATAGAGAGAAGTCATCCTGAATAACTTCCGCAAAACAACGATCGCCAGTAAAAACACCGCATAATACTTTAGTAGAAGTTAAAATAATTAAAGGATGAAGTTTTACAGCTTCTAAAGCAGCCGCAAAAAATAATGCTAAATCCAGGGTTCTGGCGCTACCATTATTAACGATATCGTCGGGAAAGAATATTTTTGTAGGTTCGTTTAAGTTTTCGGCAGAAGATAAAGGACTAATCTTCAGTTTTTGAAAAGCAAAATACAAGGAATAAACCTGTTTTAGAATATCATTAGGATTAGTTTTAGGGTAGCCACCAAAGGCAAGATTCTTATAAAGACTCTGACCTAAACTAATTGCGGTTTTAAGGACATTAACTACTTGAGGATGATGACTATTTATAAAGGAAAGTAGCGTTTCCGGATAAAGATTTGCGCCAGGCCAAAAATGATATGGTAAAACAATTACGTTTTTAACTAATTCAGATACTATCTCATTTTTCTTTTTTAATGTGAAGCTTAGCGAAATATTTTCCCTGTCAAAAAAATCCTTAACAGCTTCTGGTAATAAACGGAGTTTAAGTATGTCTTTTTCCATTGTAAATTCTTTGCGCGAAGGACGAATCGTTAAAGAAAATGGTGTTGTCACAACTGGGTTAGAAGTAACCTCTAATAAATACTCCTCTGACTTTTCGCCAAAACCACTTATTTTGATATTTTTAATTAAGGGAATATTATTGTGGGAAAATGCCAGTGAATAAAGTGACTGACAATTAACTTCGATTTTTACGCTCACAAAACCACCATACCTAATCTTTAAAGTTTGTTTATATAATAAAATCTCCGAGTTATATCGGCAGTTATAATCTATTGTCGGAATAAAGCTATAACCATATTATAACCATAAATATAATTGTATACTCCGCTTGGAAGAATTTATTTTCTAAGTTATTTTACACTAAAAAAATACCTTTGTCAAATCATTTCAGAAGTAATATTTTTTAATTAAAGAATGCAGATAACAAAATAGCAGATAACTGGACAATAAACCGTTAAAAAGGGTAAAAAAAGATTTTTTTCGACTAAGTTTATAAATAATGTTGTATAATAGATATATTCAAATCAAAAAGGAGACACGCCTTGTGACGATTATTTTCAGAGAAGCAAGAGATAGCGACCGCAAAGAAATCTCTGAAGTTATTGCGGAAGGTTTTGAAGATGAGTTTGAAGGATTAAAAGCAGAAAAAGTTGCGAAGGCTTTTGAAAGTGGGATTAATACTAACTGTTTTTTTGTGGCAGAAGCAGAAGGTGTTATCTTAGGCATTGCGGGCTGTTGCGATAATATAAAAAGATCGGTGATGCTCAATAAAAAAGATTGTCGCAAATTTTTAGGCTTCATTAAAGGCAGTTTTTGTTTTTATAGCTGTTCAAAAGAATTTATGCGACCGCTTCTAGTAGAAGACAACACAGGGTTTATTGAGTTTGTGGCCACAAGAAAAAGCGCAAGACGAAAAAAAATTGCAGCAACGCTTTTAATAAAGATAACCACAAGTAATCGGTATAAAGATTATATTATCGATGTTCATGATACTAATAGTGGCGCAATTGCTTGTTATCAGAATGTTGGATTTAGCGAATATAAACGTATTTCTGTTAAGAAATCGCGCAAAAATAGTTTTAAAGCGAAAATTTATATGCGTTACCAAAAAAAATAAAAAGCACTTTTCAGTGCTTTAAATTGTTGGTAATGTTAAGGAAACACTTCCGAAATTAGAGAAAACTATTCTTCCGTTTATAGTAATATTATCAATAACAACGATAAAAGTAACTTCATTTATGTGGTTTCTTTCTATCGTAAGGATAAGATTGCTTACAGGTTCACCACCGAATAGTTCGCCTAATTGAATATAATAATTAGGAAGAAGCGTAAAGCTGTTTCCGCCAGAAGAATTGAATAAGTCAGCTGATAAACTATTTAAGAAATTACTTTCAAAGAATGCATCTTCTGCATCAGCAGTAACATCAATTTTTTGCCAGACGTCGCCGAATTGATCATAACGATAGATTTTGTTATCAACATTTTCATAAAAACTTACTATCGCGCCGTTTTGACTTGATCTTCTAGCAAGATTTCCGTCAAAATCAATTGTTGTTTCAAGAATCGTTTCATTTGGGGAAGTAAAAGTGAATGTAACGCTATAATTAGTAGCCGCAATTGTATTATCTAATGCATTTTGGAGGCTAGTTCCACTACAGGCAGCTAAGATGCCAGCCATTAAAAATACGCCTAGTATTTTAAATAAATTTTTCATAAAAATTCTCCTTTTTAAGGTATTATATAATATTATACTATTTTATAGATGAAATGTAAAGCGGTTTCCTTGAATTAATTTCTAATTTACGGGGTGATAAATTGTTAATAGATTATAATGATAATAATAGCGTAATCAGCTTTAGTGAAAAGGCAATCGCACTACGAGCTTTTTATATTCCAGACTTATTATTAGCTGATATTGGACTTCTATTTAAACTTAAGGACGCAAGTTTTAATGCGATTATTATCGAGGTTAAAAACAAAAAGAAGTTTGAAATGTTATTAACAGATTTTGTTAATCAAGCTATAAGTTATGGTTTAGAAGTTTATCTTCTCTTAAGGGATTCAAAAAAAGCTAATGTTTTTTGGAGGCTATTTGCAAAATTAGACTTATCGGGAATTATTTTAGAATATAATCAAAAAGAACATAAAGCAATTATAAGGTTATTAAAGGAGTTTCGGCTTGCAGTTGAGTATGAGCTTTATTCAGGGTTATGGATTAAAGAGGAAGCTGAATTAAATCAGGAACTTTGCCAATTAGTTGATTTTATAGTATCTGAAACTAAGAACTTAAAAAAAATGACTAACCAAACATTTGTCTATCACTATTTTCCAGAAGGTCAAAGTAGTGGAGATATTTTTAAGGATATAATCGCAGGAAAATCTATTTTTCCAGAAGTTGGCCTGCCTCACGAAAAAGATTTAGACTTTCTTTTAATTAATATTCGGCGAGCACTATATATAATACTAAAAAAATGCGTTATTGATAATGTAGACTCTGAAAAGTTTTTGAAAAATTTTATCAATGAACTCTTTCAATCGCTTCATGCTTCATATGGAAACTATAAAAAAATCATCAGAATTTTAGGCAGTATTCACCATGAAAAGCTTTTAATTAATCAAGACGCGCGTAACTATATAGATTATTATATTAATATATTGGAAATAAAATCCAAGAATAAATATCGCATTGATTTAAATAAGAAAAAATAATCCCAGCATTTGCTAGGATTATTTTTCTTAAAGAAGAAATATTTGATATACGTGTGATCAATAATGGGCCTCAATCATTTTCAACCACGAATCTATTATAAACTTTGTGTTTTAATTATTCAACTTTAAACGACCGACAAGTTTCGACAGCTTCCATAACTAAACAATAAATGTAGAAAAATAAAAATATTACTTGACACATAATACATCGTATTGTATAATATACTATGAAAGGAAGTATGAAATGGACATTCAACTGAAGAAAGGCTTGTTAGAAGTCTGTGTCTTAAAAGCTATCAGCCAAGAAGATTCCTATGGTTATAAAATCATTCAGGATATCTCTAAAATAATAGAGATATCGGAATCAACATTATATCCAATCCTTAAAAGATTAGAAAGCGATGGTTATTTGACGACATTTAATGTCGAGTATAATTCCCGATTACGGAAATACTATCATATAACAGTTAATGGGAAAAAAAGAATCGCCGAATTTATCGAAGAATTCAAAACAGTCAATAAGATATTTGACTATATTAAAGAAGGGATAATTTTATGAGATTAAATGAATTTAAAAAGGAATTGCGGTCGAGAATCGCAATTATGCCGGAAGGAGAAATCCGCAAAGCAATTGATTTTTATCGGGAGTTAGTTTTAGATAATATTGATAGCGGTAAAACGGAAGAAGAAGCAATCAGAGCACTTGGTGATATTGATACAATTGCCGGCAAAATATTATCGGAATATTCTTCAAATTTTGTTAAGAAAAGAAAAATTGATAAAGTGCTAATTATTATCTTACTAATTTTTGCAGCACCGATTTTATTTGGGATTGCAGGAGCATTATTTGGCGTACTACTGTCAATTGCAGTTGTTTTGTTAGTTTGTTTTTTACTTGGCTATATATTTGTTGCGGCCGGGGTAGTAGGATTATTGTTCTCGATTATTGGTTTTGTTAATGTCGCGCCGTTTTTACTTGACTTAGGCATGAGTTTCGGGATAATTGGAATTGGGATTTTGTTTATTATTTTAAGCCATATGGTATTAGGATCAATCAGAAGAAATTTACCTGGTGCTAGAAGAAATATTGCTAGAAAGCTAGGAAGAGGGAAAAGAACTTATGAATAAGAGTAGAGATTTATTATTGAAAGTGGCTGTAGCCTTTATTGTAGTGGGAATTTTTATTTCATTTGTGGCCTGGATTGTTGCCGGTTTTGACAGAAGTAATATGCATAAATTTCGCGATCTTGAAGAAATGCGCTTTGATGCAAGTTTAGTTGATATTAATGAAATTAATTTTGATACAGCTAACAGTGCCTTTAGAATTGAAAGTATTGCCGGAAATGAAATTATTATTGAATATTATCAACATCGTTACCTAAGTTATGAAATACTTGTTGTTGATGGTGTTCTAACGATGAGAAATACCCATACAGGCAGAAGACCTTGGACTCATTATGTAATGAATAGTGGCTTCTTTAATGATGAAAGAGTTACAGTTTTTTTGCCGGCAAGTTTTAATGGTGATCTAAATATTCAGACTAGAACGGGTTCAATCAGATCATCAGATACTTTTAATTTAAGGAACGTTGTAATTACCGCAACAACCGGAAGTATATTCTTAAGCAACATTACAGCTGAATCGCTACAAATTGTTGCGAGTACTGGTTCGATAAATTTAACAAACATTGATTTAAATGGCTCATTAAGAACGACTAACACAACTGGATCTGTCAGACTTAATAATGTTGATGCTTATAATATCGAAGTTACAGCTAATACCGGAAGTGTAACATTTGATCGTGTTAAATCAGAAACAAGTGTCAAAATAGATACAACAACAGGAACAATTAGATTAATAAGAGTAACTACCGATTATTTAGTTGCCCGAGCTAATACTGGTTCTATAAGAATGACAGATCTTCAAAGTCCGATTATAACACTAGATACTCGAACTGGTTCCATTAATGGTAATATTATCGGACGTCAAAATGATTATTCAATTTTAATCAATAGTTCAAGAGGATCAAGTAATTTGAACAATCAAGTAAGACCAGATACTAGAGAAGAGTTGCGTGTAACAACAACTACGGGTTCAATTAGAGTAAGTTTTTCAAATTAATTAATGATTTCTCGACACTTTTGTCATATAATATATATAACTGTGTTTAGAGAGTAGGAATGATATATGAAAGACTTATTCAAAGATAATCGATTGGAAGCAGGATTTGATAATCAAAAGATTAGCTTACTAATTAAGCTTTTCTGGCAATATTTTTTCATCAATGGCGACCTGCAAGAAATAACTGACTATGCTGAGGAATTAATTAAAATTCTTAAAGCAAATAGTAAAAAGCTAACTATAACAAAAGAGGAATTGTCAGAGTTGAATGCAATTTATCTTACAGATATTGAAGCAGCCTTTAACGGTGATCCGGCAGCTGAAGATATGTTAGAGGTTATTCTTGCTTATCCGGGATTTAAAGCCGTATTTATTTATCGGATTGCCAATTTATTAGCTAAAAAAGATGTTAAATATTTGCCAAGAATGATGACAGAATATGCCCATAGCATTACAGGCATTGACATCCACCCCAAAGCCACTATTGGTAAATACTTCTTTATCGATCATGGTACAGGTACAGTAATTGGTGAAACTGCCAATATAGGGGATTATGTAAAAATCTATCAAGGTGTTACTTTAGGGGCATTATCTACAAGAGGCGGACAGAAAATAAAAAATGTTAAGCGTCATCCAACTGTTTTAGACAATGTAACAATATATGCCAATGCTTCAATATTAGGCGGAGAGACGGTAATAGGTGAAGACGCAGTAATAGGTGCCAATGCATTTATTACTAAATCAGTAGAGCCTTTTGCGAAAATTAGTTTCAAACAAAACTGTCCGGAAGAAGGTAAAAAATGATTTATCAAAATATTGACCAATTAATTGGAAATACTCCGCTTTTAAGGCTTAAAAAAATTGAGGAAATGTTTGGATTAAAAGCACAGATTGTTGCTAAACTGGAATCATTTAATCCAGGTGGAAGCGTTAAAGACCGTATTGCATTAGCCATGATTAACGATGCAGAAAGTAAAGGATTACTAAAACAAGGCTCAGTTCTTATTGAACCTACTAGCGGAAATACTGGTATTGGCTTAGCTTTAATTGCAGCAACCCGTAATTATCGCTTGATCTTAACGATGCCAGATACAATGAGCGTTGAAAGAATTCAGATGTTAAAGGCCTATGGAACGGAAGTTGTGCTTACAGAAGGAAAAAAGGGTATGACCGGAGCGATTGAAAAAGCTAAAGAGCTTTTAAAGATTATTCCTGATAGTGTAATGCCTAGTCAATTTACTAATTTAGCTAATCCAGAAGTTCATTTTAACAATACAGGCCCGGAAATTTGGAAAAATACAAGAGGTAAAATTGACTTTTTAGTTTCAGGTGTCGGTACTGGCGGAACAATTACTGGAGCGGGGCGTTATTTAAAAGATTTACATCCAAACATAAAATTAGTTGCGGTTGAGCCAGCTAATTCACCAGTGATATCAAAAGGTCAGGCAGGTCCTCATAAGATTCAAGGCATAGGAGCCGGATTCATTCCGGAGATTCTTGATACAAGTTTAATTGATGAAGTTATTACAATTACAGATGATGAGGCTTATCAGTTTGGTAGAATATTAACAAAAAAAGAGGGAGTTTTTGCGGGTATATCAGCAGGTGCAGCTTTAGCAGCAGCAGTAGAGATTGCGAAAAAGAACCCTAAAAAAAGAATTGTTGTTATTATTCCAGATTCAGGAAATCGTTATTTATCAACACCACTTTTTGATTATTAACTAGAATTCTTAAAGAAATGTTATTTAGTGCTTTTAGAGTATTAATAATACGTTTCTTTTTTCTTTTTCTAAAAATGGCGCAATCTTTCGAGCAAAATCCCAAAAAACACAAAAAATATTTCGCGTTTCTTGTTAAATATTGTATAATATTTAGCGGTGATTTAATTGGATGTTAAAATACTAGCCAGTGGTTCAAGAGGAAACGCAACTTTAATAAAAACAAAAACCGCAAGTGTTTTAATAGATTGCGGTATTTCATATAGACAAATCTTATCCAGACAAAATATCATCCGCAAAGATGATTTTACTTTAGATGCCTTACTGATTACTCATGAGCATACTGATCATATTTGTGGAATAAATACTTTATTAGGTAATCATCCAGTCAAGGTTTTTTTAAGTCAAGGAACTAAAAATGGTATTGATTCTCGTTGTTACGATAAATTAGGAAAAGCTGATTTTCAAATTGTTCGTGAATGGGATAAAATAGAAATTAATAATTTAGTTGTTACACCCTTTAATATTTCACATGATGCTAATGAACCTTTAGGTTATATCTTAGAAGAAGACGGAAAAAAATTAGTTTATGTTACAGACACTGGTTATCTAAATAGTAACTATTTTTCACGTTTAGAAAATGCAGATATGTACATTTTAGAAAGCAATCATGATATTGAAATGTTATTAGAATCAAAAAGAACATTTGCCCTTAAAGAAAGAATATATTCTGATTTAGGTCATCTTTCCAATGAAGACAGTGCTTTCAATTTTTTTAAATTACGGGGTGAAAAAACTAAAAAAGTGGTTTTAGCGCATTTATCGGAAGAATGTAATAGTGAAGAAAAAGCTTTAATGACTTTTTTTGATATCTTCAACACCTTGGAAAGTGACATCAGTGAATTGGAAATTATTATTGCTAAACAAAATTTTGTAGTTGAGACAAAATTATGATGACGATAAGAATAATCGCTGTTGGTAAGATAAAGGAAACTTATTTACAGGAAGGAATTCAAGATTTTCAAAAACGGATCAATAAATATGCTAAGTTAGAAATCATAGAAGTGAAAGATTCAGCTTCTGATGATGAAAAAAAAGCAAAAAAAGAAGAAGCAGAAAGAATTGAAGGATCTTTAAAAAATGGCTATAACATCATCTTAGCGATTGAAGGTGAAACTCTTTCAAGTCCCAAACTTAGCGCTAAAATAGATGAAATAGCCACATATCATAATCCAGTTATTAATTTTATAATTGGCGGTTCTCATGGTCTTTGTCAGACAATTATAGATAAAGCTAATTATTCATTATCATTTTCTCGTTTAACGTTTCCGCACCAGTTGATGCGTTTATTGCTTTTAGAACAATTATTTCGTGCTTTTAAAATTTTAAGTAATGAAGTATATCACAAATAAAATTTCTAGATAAAAATATGAATTATTGCCCCGACAAAATTATTTTCAAAAAAGAATTTTGTTAATCTGAATTGTTCAGTTTCCAGTTGAAGTTCAATTATAAAGAATTGATGGATATTAGCGGGCAAAATATTATTAGCTAATAATAAATCTAAAATAAATAAGGCAATAAATAAGACGAAAACGCCAATACCAGAAAAGAATAAAGCGCCGGCGATTCCATCAGTAATTCTGATTAACGGAACTTCTCTAAAATATATAACAATTATTTTTAAGAAAAAGAAGATAATTTTTGAACCAATAAAAATTAATAGAAAAGCAATAACAATTAACAAGAAATTAGTAAGAATTGGTGAAACGTTTCTTAAAAGACTAGCTTCAACAGCTTCTGGACCTAAAGAGTCAACTCTTCTAATTAGAAAGTTAGCGAGAAATTGCGGAAATCCTAAGTTTTCAATATGCTCAGTAACAACTCCCGACTCACCAATGATTGCTTCACTGATTTCCGGGCTCTTAGAGATTAGATAGGCCTCAACCCGATCTCGGATGCGGATGCCGATATTTAAGTCTCTTAAAACGTTAGCTAAGGGCTGAGCAAAAAAAACTGCCGCAAGAAAGCCAAAGAGGTTTGAAGCGATTTTAACTAAAGAAAGTAAAATACCGGTTTTATAACCGATAAATAGAATTAAAAAAGCTAATAAAATTAATAAAATATCTAGGGTTCCAAAAAAGATAAAATCCATATCATAACCTCCTTTTAAATATTATACTAAATTAATCGACAAATTGCCAACAAAAAAAGACAAAAAAGCAGTAATTTTGTCGAGTGTTATATAAATATAATATGATAAATAGAAAAAAGAACCCAACATTTATAAGGGTTCTTATGGTGAATTACTTCATGTTAAATTTTGATTATTTTCCGTCAGAGCGAACTGCGGCAGAGACACCGATACCCGTAAGAACGATACCCGATAAGATAGCTCCAATATAACCAATGTTAAGAAGTGCATCAGCTAATGGCGCACCATTAAATCCTGTTCCCCAGTCTACGCCAGTAAGAACTGCTCCTAGGAAAACCATTGCTAAAGATACAGAAAGTATAACGATAGCTGTCGATGCATATTTTTTCATTTTTTTCACCTACCTTATTAATATTATACTATGCTTTTTTTGGAAAATCAATTATTTACTCATAAAATTTTCTTTTTTGTAGTTTTGTCTTTTGAATAAAACTAGACACTAATAGTATTTAGGAAGGCGAAAAAATATGACAAAAAGCGGATTTATTAGCTGAATTTATTTGTTTTGGCGTCGTTAAACAATAAATTTTTGATATAATATAAGAAGAGGTGCTAGTTATGAAGATAAAGGAGATTCATATCAATAACTATAAGTCTATTAATTCCTGGGAAGTAATCAAATGGGATACTAATCTTATGACTTTTGTCGGAAAAAACGGTAGTGGAAAAACTAATGTTTTAGAAGCTTTAAACCTGATTTTTCAGGCAAATCTTTCGCGCTCTTTTACCTCAACAAATAATCTGATTACCTTTGAATATAAAATAATTTTACTAGTTAATAAGAAAGAACTACAAATAATTGATTCTGCTTTATTGATGGATGAGTGCCTAATAGAAGTTTATTCTAATAAAGGTAGTACGTTTCAAACTAAGATAATTAGTATTTCTGGTGAAGAAATCTATCAAATAAGTAAGGAAAAGAGTTCTTTTTTAATTGAAGAAGTTCAGAAGAATATTAAAAAAAGATGTTTTTTTCTAGGAAATGAAGATAGTCGCTTAATGTTTATCGCCGATAAAAATCAAGATTGGCGCTATCAATCAAATATCAATGAAAATTTAATACTAGAAGCATATCTTAAAACTTATACTGATTTTGAAATACAAAATGACATTATGGAAAAATTAGCTAAGGGTGAAAAATTTGATAGTAAAGAAATCTCGGAGGGTTTAGAAAAACTAATCAATCAGGATATTCCTGGTTTCGATCGTGGCATGTTTTCCCGAATCAAAGTCTCTTTTGCGAATGACAAATTTTCTCTTGTCCTTGTCGAAAAAAGTGGTGTTGAGATTGATTTTAGACATACTAATACAGGTAGACGTTGGTATTATACTTTTTACTTTATTAAAAAATGTCTAAGAGATGGAGATTTATTTATAATCGATGAACCTGGCTCTTATTTACATCCTGATGCGCAAAGTGAAATATTAAGGGAGTTAGAATTGTTAGCGCAAAATGGTTGTAAAGTAATTTTTACAACCCACAGCCCTTATCTTATTAGTCCAACTTTACAACATTTTTATTATGTGATTATGAATGAAAAAGGAAATACCAGCTTAGAAAGATATGACATGGACAATTTTTCGAAAGTTCGCTATGATTTAGGCTTGGATCTTAATGATTTGGTCTTTGGCAAAAACAAAACATATATTCTGGTGGAAGGTAAACATGATGTAGAAGTTCTTAATACTTTTATTAGGCTTTTTGGAATTGATTCTTCCAAATATAAGATTGTTTCCATGAATGGTGAATCAAAACTTAGTGCTGTCTATGAACTTGCGGAAGAAGAGGAATTAAATTTTATGGTTCTTCTAGACGCTGATGTCAAAAAACATCCGATTCAAAAACAAAGGCTAAAACAAATTCCGGTCGAAAAACTTGTTTTTGCGGGAGAAGGCACTAAGGAAGAGTCGATTGAGGCTTTATTTTATGGTGATGATGCCTTTAAATACTTAGATCAAAATAAGAAAAGAAAAAAAGTAGCTCCTGAAAAAATAATGCGAGCGACTAACTTACAGGAATTTGATGATAAAACCATAGAGAAATTTAAAGAGTTATTTAAAAAATTAGGTATCAGATAAATTAAAGGAGTGATTGAGTGAAGTACTTTGTAATATCCGATATTCATGGCGCAGCCGTCAACCTTAAAGAGGTATTAAAATGTTTTGAACAAGAGAAAGCTGATAAAATAATTATTCTAGGCGATATTCTTTATCATGGAGCGAGAAATCCGCTTCCTTTTGGTTATGACACGATGAAAACCGCAGAAATCCTTAACGTTCATAAAGAGCTGATATTAGGAATTAAAGGAAACTGCGATTCTGAAGTTGATGAATTAGTTTTAGCTTTTCCCCTACATAAGCATTTTAGCTTTCAACTAGGAGAAAAAACTGTTTTTTTAACACACGGACACCAGTTTAATGCGGATAATCTTCCTAATATTAAAGAGGGCTCTGTTTTGTTGCATGGCCATACTCATATTCCAGTTATTACAGAGAAAAACGGAATAATAATTGCTAATCCTGGTTCGGTTGGCATTCCTAAAGAAAAAAGCGATTCAGGCTATCTTTTGCTAGAAGAAAATAAAATTACTGTGAAAAATTTAGTTGGCAAAGTTATTGCGGAAAAGCTGTAATAGTGAAAATTTTCTGAAACAACAAAATTTGACTAGATATTGAAAAAAAATATATAAATATTATTGATATTGTGCTATAATAGTTAGGTGGTAAATTTTATGGCAGAAAGTAATTCTTCCAAGGAAATTATCATAAAGCGAAATCTAAAGTCTTGGCTGGAAATATTAATTGTGGTTTTACTGACAATCATTTTCTATCAAATATTGGCTTTTACAGGCTTCCTGCAGTTTTTTGATGAAGGAGGCATGGTTTCCTTTGCGATTATTCCTTTATTGTACCTTGCTTTTAAGTATGCGCCTTTAAAAGGTTGCATTGCCGGATTAATTTTCGGAATAAGCATTGTTTTTGTGATCGATAGTTCCAATTCTTGGTATGCAAACATATTATACTATGGTTTGGGCTATAGCATAATCGGAATTGCTGGAGCTTTCAGGCATGCTTTTCGAGGAAATCAAAAAGAGGCTTTACTTGGCATCATCGTAACTGTTTCTCTAAGTTTTCTGGTAAGGTGTCTAATCGCGATCATGTTATTTGCAAGGACTGGTATTCCAGAAGATCAATCAGTCTGGTTTTATTGGGTTGTTAGCTATCATCTGCCAATCGCTTTGACTTCCATGGCGATTACTATGATTATTGTTTTGAGTCTATACAAGAAACTGACGGTAATCATCAATAAAGACTTCTAAAGGAGATAAGATTATGAGTAATTTTAACATTGAAGAATTAGAGAGAAAAAGAGCCGAGGTTCATGCAGCTTATAAAAAAGATATGTTAATCGGTTGTCTTACAGTAATATTTTTAGTTGGAATATTTTTTATAATTCGGGCTAGTAACCGGATGAGCAAATTTAAAGCAGAGTTTAAAGACCAAGTCGGAAAAGCGGTTGTTGAGAATAAATTTGTTGACGGACAGTATTTTCCTAAAGGTGGATTTTCCTGGGCAGAGATAAAAGATGCTGGTTTTTATAAAGATCCGGACAGACATGTTTCTCGTGATAAAATTTCCGGAAAAATCGATGATGTAAAGTTTGAAATGAGTTATGTCGAGCTTATTGAAAAAAGAGTTCGCTCAAACGGAAAAACAACGACAGTTGAATATATCCCTTATTTTAAAGGTCGTTGGTTTGTTTTTGATTTTGAAAAAAATCTTAATCAAAAAATCTTAATTATGTCAGGAAGACGTTTTGTTAATCATCATTTAAGAGAAAAACTACAAAAAGCGGAAACTGAAAGCATTGAATTTAGTAAGCAGTTTAAGATTTTTACAACTGACCAGCATAAAGTTTTCTATTTATTAACACCAGCGGTTATTGAGACAATTAAAGCTTTAGACAAAAAATATCCTGGTGCGATGAATATTGCTTTCATTAATGGCAGAGTGCATGTTTCTTTATATGATAAAAACTACTACATGCGTGTTAGAATAAACAAACCTTTAACTAAAGAAGTAATTGATGGAATTTGTTCAAACCTTAATGTTGTTGAAGATCTGATTCATGAACTTAAATTAAACACCCAAAAGTTTAAAGATTCCTAATAAGTTAGGATTTTTATAAACCGTTTGGCGAAACGGGGCTTGCTTGATAAGTTTCAAGAAATTCGTCACTAAAAATATAAATTTAAAGGAGAAAGAAAAATGGATGGATTAATATTATTTTTAATCATTGCTATACCAATTTTATTACTTGTAATAATATTTTTTGCTTGGTATATCAGCACACTTAATAGACTAAGAAGATACAAAATTAAAGTTGAAGAGGCTGAATCAGGAATTGATGTTGCGTTAACTAAACGTTTTGATCTACTTAATAAAATGGTTCAGGCTGTAAGATCTTATGTTAAACATGAAAGAGACACACTAGAAAGCATTGTTGGTCTTCGTCAGCCAGGAGCTGGTGCTTCGATAGCTGAGAAACAAGATTGCATGGACAGATTAAATTCTGGATTTGCGCAAATGCGTGTTATCGTCGAAAATTATCCGGATCTTAAAGCTAATACCAATTTCCTTAAAATGCAAGATGCGGCGAGAGATGTTGAAGAAAATCTTCAGGCTTCAAGAAGAATTTACAATTCAAACGTTGGTCGCTACAATATGGCAATAGCTGTTTTCCCTTCTAGTATTGTTGCTAAGCGTAATAACTTTGAGAAGTTAGATATGTTTAAAGCTGAAGAAAGAAAACGTCAGGATGTAGATTTAACAGTTTAATAAAATTAGGCAACACGAAAAAGTGTGTTGCTTTTTTTTGTTTGAATAGGAATTTTTATTTTCATCTTATAACAATATTTATACTTAACATTACGTATATTACACACGCACACGTATGCAAGAATTTTACTCAAATTTAATCTCAAAATCACAGTTTTATTTGCTTTATCTAGAACGTTTTCTAAAAATAAAAAAAGTTTAAAATAATTCTTGTTTTTACTAACTTTTAGTGCTATAATAACCTTATTATTTAAGCACTAAAGGAGGTGAAAAAA
>Ga0123352_10002549_pt1 | contig 25537 bp, 10 predicted proteins | sample TergutLab28metaG_FD_89700 | JGI IMG/M metagenome (GOLD analysis project Ga0123352, IMG submission 89700) | Labiotermes labralis P1 segment gut microbial communities from Petit-Saut dam, French Guiana - Lab288 P1 | ecosystem: Host-associated > Arthropoda: Insects > Digestive system > Gut ...
AATGTGACTTTAGCAAGGCAAAGAAATACAGCTGCCTGATGATGGTCTTAGGACCGAAACATGTCGGAACAGTTTGAGTGTTTTAATGTGTAAATTTTATATAAGTGCATTAGTTGGTATAATAATTGAGTTCATGAATTAGGTTAACAAAACAGTCTAAAATTATACTTTCTTATTACTTTATTGTAACGGTATTTCCCTATTTGTACTTTGTTGTGTGACATTTCTAAAATTATGTGACATTGACGAACCGTGCAACTGTGGAGTCTTAAGATACTCCCCTGTTACTGAGTTCACCACTTTTTTAAAATGCGTCACATTTTTACTATATCTGCCTCAGAAGAAACCAGATGTACAAAAAAAAGGAAACCAAAGTCAAAGAACAAATTAGGAATATCTAAACAATTATTTTATACCTAAGCAGTCAACGTTCCAAATCAAGAATATTTATCACTATAAAGGAAAGATTTAAGCCCCTTTTAATATGTTTTTAGTGGCTTTGTGTTTTGGTAAAGCGTTATTCCTTTCTCCGAAATAAGAGTCGTATTCGCCCCTTCACACTGAAGTTGTGTTATCTGCAGGTTGTGATGTTTTATGCAGAGCTCAACACAGCTTTCTCTCTTTTTATTAATCACCTTTCACTCTCCGTTGCTGTGTGAACTAATAGTAAGACCATAATACCGGAGATGTGTGTTTCGTGTTCAGTGCCCACTCTTTTCACCACGGACCACCGTTTTAAATCCCACTCGAAATCGATTATCAGGATTGGAATTTTTGTGGTTTTCTTTCAGCCTTCAAGCTCGGTATTTTGAAACAGGCCACGATCACTATCTCAACACAAGCCCAACGCCCAACAAGAACAGAATGTGAACAGGGGTGTGAAGTCTTCCAAAAGGAATTCGCAAAAAAATATTTTATTTCATCCCCATATGTTTCAAAAACTTATCTTCAAAAATTATCCGAGTTTATCAAGTATAGGGATGGAGCTGGCGTACATGATGGCGAATTGCTACATTTTTAAAGGCCTGGTGTTCCAAACCCGGTGTGGTAAAAAATTTCTCTCTTCTCCAAAGACCTTTTCGATTGTTCCTGGGGCCCACAAAACCATCTGTACAATGTCTACTGGGGCTACTTGCAGGGGTTAAGGCGGCTAGGGTGTGACGTTGACGACCCACCCCCTTGTACCGCCGAAGTCGAAAGTGGGTAATGATATATATATATATATATATCCGCTCAGTTTTTACACACTGGTATGCTATAGACTGACCTTCATTTTATCTATTAATCAATTAAAGTCCAAAGCATATCTCTTGGTGTATTCTTTGAACAAAATTCCAGATAGAAACATACATATGAGGGAGGCTATGTGGGGTTCACTACACGTTCTACCTCTGAAATATTTCAAGTTTAAATTCTAGATTTGTGACTTAGTGTAAATATTTTGGAAAAATGCAATATTAGCTGAATACAAACCCCGTTTTACACAAGGCTGCTGCAGAATTTTTTAAAACAGCCACACATTCATAACACAGTACATGGGAGGAAATGTGCTTAAGACGTAATATTGAGGCGCGTTCGCGAAACCATTGTTGTCATGGAAAAATAATAATTGTTACGGATTCACAGTACGTGTCTGTAGCCTTAGTCATTCAGCACCGCAACAGCGGCCGAAACATGTTAGTGAGAATTTAGTCAACAAAATACGTCACAAACATTGTAGTGCTTTGTGTTGGTTATTTATATATTATGGATCTGATTATTGCATTCAAAACAGAACACATTAAAATGATACATAACATATCAAACTAGAAATTGTGCCTTTCTTTTCCCGGTATGGGTTTGCTTTATTTGTCAGTATTGCAGGATGGGTTTAGATTACCCAAACGTTTGAAGATTACACACACTCAAACTTAGATTCCCTAAACTTTTGAAGATTACACACACTCAAATTTGAAGATTACACACACTCAAATTTGAAGATTACACACACTCAAATTTGAAGATTACAAACACTCAAATTTGAAGATTACACACACTCAAATTAAGAACTTCAGCATATACCTTGTCATGTAATTAGGAGACAAGATGTTTCGAACAGAACTCATTATATTTGCTCCCTGGCAACACATATTTACATTTGCATTAATCCTTTTGTGTAATTATTGATTCACAGATGTGTAAAGACCCTAGTACAGATCCCATTAGATTTAAATTAAAACATTCGCAGCGCCGCCATGATCTTAACCTCTGACTTGCAAAATGATAACCCATAAAATGTAGATAGTTTAATAATCTGCCTACCTCAAATTTTATTTATCTAGCTCAAGAGGTTCATAACCCATCAGTATCATATGAATAAGTATATCCGATATTCGGAAGTCCGCCGCTGGTTACAGGATATCTTACAAAAATATCACTTTACGGCTTGTATTACCCACCTTATCTAGTACCATCTTCAAGGGTGTTATTTTAAAAAGCTACATATTCCTAAAGTTAAATAGTGTTGGTTCGTGAAAGGAATATTAGTATAGAGGGCAGAATGGAGCTGTCGGGGACAAAATCTTGTCACAATTTCACTGGGACCACCACAAATTCCACATGGAATAATCTGGGCTCGAAGCCAGGACTTCGCGGTGAGGTACCGGCGACTAGCCACGCGAGACGAGGTAGGTCCAAAATAACTCAAAATTATTTCAGGAACATAAGGAAATGGCACCATCGCAGCTCCCACCTCAAAATTTTGGCGTCTGCCACGTTGTTGTTATTGACGACAGGGTATTTCTGAAGCAAGAGGGCGTGTCCTCCGAGGGCGCAACATTAGCGCCAAGTTTGGTGAAAATCGGCCGAACGGTTAAGGCGTTACAGTGAAAGGAATCACAGGCACCGAAGGTTATAGCTATTTAAAACCCTTTGTCTCCTTTTTAAGAAATGAATGAGGCTAAAATTTGAGCAAATGTTTCGAGTAGCATCGGGCAACCCTGCAGCAATACTTGAACATTACTGTAATATCCCCGGTTACAGCACGTTCTTGCCAGAGTAATGGGTGAGATTGGGTTGTCTCCATCAGATTCGCTGTAGCGTACAAGAAACCAATATGAACTGTTTCTGTATATCGCTCTAAGCGTCTTTGTTAAGTTTAATATTTAAAAAGGTACGGTGAAATTAAGCAGTTTCTAATCTTTCACACCGTATTTTCGACAGGAAGAGTAATTCTCATTCTTCGGGTTAGTAACTTCAGAAACGAACACTAAGAATTATGCAATACCGTAGCTACGGTGGTTTGGGAAAGGAAGTACTCCTTTTTGGAGCGCCACTTATAAAATTCGAACTATTCTGCAGCATATGACGGCTTTACATTAAACCCTGAGCTAGTCAAGAAATGCTCCTTTTACGTTACTTAGGCCATTTATCACAAAGTTTTGTTCTCGATCGTACAGAGTACGGAAATACGTAGCCGTGCTGTGAGTCTTGATCCGTGTGCACACGGTGCGTCTATTGATTTCACATTACAGATCGCTGTGATGGCTGCTTCTTGTCGAGAAGAGTTAGTTTCCGCCTCCTGCGGAGTATTTGAATCTCTAGGCCGGAAACTACCACTACTGGCCCACGACATGTCCGCTTCGCCGATTCCGTCACCTTGTAATGCCAAGTCATCAGGCAGTGGCGGCTAGTAACTACAGCTGCATAGGTATGGAAAACTATGTTGGAGTGTAAGTACTTGTCTAACACAACTTTATTTGATGGTAGAGATATGTATAGAATTTATTACATAAAGAACAACTACATGTTTCGGCACTTGACAATGGCCATCTTCAGGTTGAGAAATGAAAAAACTTAGTAAGTAGCTATAGTCTACTATAGTCGACTATAGCCACTTACTAAGTTTTTTCATTTCTCAACCTGAAGATGGCCATTGTCAAGTGCCGAAACATGTAGTTGTTCTTTATGCAGTAAATTCCATACATATCTCTACCATCAAATAAAGTTGTGTTAGACAAGTACTTACACTCCAATATAGTTTATTTAAGAACACAACGGGGATGACGAACCTTACGTTTAGGTATGGAAAATCAGCTGCATTTAGAGTATTAATAGATTTAGCTACTTATTGGATAAAACACTGCTTCTCTCCTTCTATATTCTCCGACCTGAAGTTCTGTTACTCTTTACAACAGTCAAATCAATTGTTTTCACGGCAATTGCCTTTCAATTGTATGTTACGAAAAGTTAAGTTTCAGAATATCTTTAACTCGTCGGGGCTAATTAGCTGAAGTTTGACTTTTATGAGGCTCCAAGACTGTACAGAAGTACCTATCATTGATTTGTCTAGGGTCTACCTCAGTTCCCACAGGCCCAACAACTAAACGTCGCAAATGAGATATAATTCTTTTACTTCGTAGTCTTTGGTTATGAAAAGACACACTTTGAACTTCGTATAAAGCACGCTTCCAATGAGACTGGAGAATTCTGCAGAATTTCAAATTAGAGTACTATCATTTTTTGTTAATATAAAAGCAGTAATAATGTAATAATAAAAATGATAATAATAGAAAACCAATATATTATTGTAAGTGTAGAATTTAATGGCTTGAACATGAAAACGAGACATTTGTTTGAAGTATAACAGCAAGACTCAATTTATTCACACAGTACCCCGCACAAAGAGGCGTCTGCAGGGATCCACGATATTGTAGGCCTAACGGGGTTAAGGGAAACAAACACAAATATACACTTTAGGTGAAACTTACAAAGGGAAGACATTTTCAATCGAAATATAACACAGGACTTTTAGCATGAATAAACGCATTCTAAATCCCCGTTTTAATTTATCAGATTTAAAGACTCACTTTGTTTTTCTTTGTATTTTCCGTTTGAGTTTCTGGAAAGAAATTCCAACTCTTTCTCCTGCCTTTCAAAGTAGCTGAATATTCAAAACCGTTCTCTTTATATTCTGAAGAAAACTTACTGAAGTTTTCTGGATCTAGTGTGCATTCCTTCTTCCAGAATATTATTCTACACAGCCCAATGTGTTCTAAAAGAAAAGCAACAGCCAGAATCTTATTTAGCTGCATACATGTTGAGAAAACTCAATCTATCTGCTGAGTTATTCGGTCTGAGGTCATAATTTCAATTCCATATTCGTACTTCAGAGCCTATAAAATTATTAAAGGTGTCTGTGGGCGCCTATCTTTAGTAATTCGATTTTATATAGAATATCATAATCTAACGTACACCTAAAGCAACGTAATATGAAAATAAAATTCCACAAACCTCAAATACCAAATCCACATCTTGCCCTATTTAAGACACATGAATTGCAGTTTCTTCTGACTTAATTTACTTCCACGCTCTTACTAGAAATGTGGTTACCTCAATCATATATAAATATCAAATATTTCTTGTATACTTTAGCGTTATTAAATCTTAACATTTATGATGTCATGTTCGTTATTTTAAAGTTGAATTAGCATCCCCGCTATTGTTACATAAATATTTATCATATGATTGCAATTTAATAAAAACCGTTAAGACGAATTCTAAAAATATACGTTTATACGTCACGTATCATGTAAATTTAGCTTAAATTAATATATAAAAAAATTCGTATAAACAATGCAAAATAACGAAACTGGTTATGAAGTTTGGCAAACAAAACTATTAGGATAATACTTGAGTCCCTTACACTTATGCATACACTTCTTTAGAATTACAATAGTGATATAATACCTCAGCTCAAAACTATTTCGGGTCTCACTAGCCAATCACCAGGCAGTGCAAATTTGTGAATTTGTTCAGCTGTACAGTACCGTGAACACCTTCAAATCCACAGGCTGTTCTACGTACTGTGCACAAATCCGTCTACTGTAAATGACATAGTAACGAATTTACGACAGTAATGCTATATATTGGAGACGATAAAAAGGTTAAACAATTGTTTTATGTAACTGAGCGCTCCCTGATGATAAAGATGATGATGATAGGCCAGTGAGGCCCGAAATCCGGATGAGCTGACTTATTATAACATTATTGTTTTTAACAAATTGTTGAAGAATGAAAACCAACTAGACGTTACTTATTATTTTATTGTACTTCTTATAGGCTCAACATGTTTCGGGCACTACTATACCCATCATCAGGAGCTCGCAATTATATTATTGATTACCGCATTGGGCGTTTCGTTCTTGGTTTGCTGTAGGTTGGTGGTTAGGTGCGGTTAGGCTGGAGTAGTGTCCGGGCTGCAGCCCGGACACTACTCCAGCCTAACCGCACCTAACCTCCAACCTACAGCAAACATAGAACTAAACAACCAATGTGGTAATCAATATCATAGTCGCGAGCTCCTGATGATGGGCATAGTAGTACCCGAAACATGTTGAGCCTATAAGAAGTACAATAAAATAATAAATACAATCTAGTTGGTTTTCATTCTTCAGTTATCACAATAATGCACAGTCCAACAAACATCAAACTAAAAAACTGTATTTTTTAGTTCGCATTGTGATAAATGAGTCACATGCACGGAACGTAAAATATAAAATAAATGAGTTCCCATTCACGTTCGTACGCTTAACAAATGCCAGCAGGCATTGTTAAAATTTTAAATGACCCATAACTGTGCATTGAGCAGTTACATTTGTTATCAAAACCAACAATCAATCAGAAATATTTTTATCTGTATTTAAATTTTTAATGTTTATTTTAAACCATCCATTAATTTAAAACTTAATATTTTACATTTTTACATTGGTTCAAAATCTTCTTTAATATTTTGATATCCCTATCTTTTGTAATGTACCTCCCTGAAGATGGCCACATGAGTGGCCGAAACATGTAAGAGACAGTCGGTTGTTTGCTACTTTCTTATGTGACTGGTCTATGTATTCATTCCTTGCAGGCATTGTATTTGCCTATTTTCATAAACTGTTCTACTTTTGCATCCTTTAATGTTCAGCAATAAAATTAGCTATAAAAACAAGATTTTAGAAAAGGAGATTATTTTAGATTTCAGAAGATTTATAGCCGTCAGTCTGAGTTTCACTTATGGTACAGATTTCACTGTACCAGTGTGAAACAGAAATAAATTTATAATTCTTGTAGTGTAGACGGACAAGACCAAATTTCTTCGATATTCGGTAAGTAGTTTCAGAAACATAGGCAGGCGGACATGCAGGTGACAAAAAGGACCTACCGGCCGATCAAATATTTAGGTCCTTAATGTAGCAGTTAGCAAGACTGTACACTCTAAACTCTATTCTTGCTCTCCATTGTTCTCTTCCTACATACACCGTTTGCTGTGCCTGCACTTGAGTGACTAAAATTGTTGTATAGTTTTCATTCACCTTTCCATCTCGAAAGTTTATGGCTAGAAAGTCTTGGTACACCTTCAGATGAAAAGGCAAAGCAATCCCCGTACAGGGCTGAAGAGGCCCTTTGGGTCCCAGGGGATTAAGGCTCCCAGAATATCTAGACGAAAGGCGCATGACGGTGGCAAGATCGTCAGCCCTACGCACCGGCCGCTATTACTCCTCAGGAGATATCCACGGCTCTCATTTCTGCTAGAGGCCGAGACGATCCCAGGGCCATACCGTAGTACGAATTACGTGAATGAAAAATCCCTATACCTCCAGTGAGAATCAAATCCCCCCTTTCCGGCTTGTAGCCCAGTTCCTTAACCAACTACGTCACCTCTTACCCCAGCTTCAGATGTAATAATGTTAAAAACGATGTTTTGAAATAGATTTTATAACATGACCTAATTGTAAGCGGTTCGGTATGTGGACCACAGTAGATATTTTGTAATTACAAAGAACCTTCAAACCAATGAATATAACAGCCTTCAGCTGATGTAACAGTTGAGTCGGCTAATGCTTAATAACAACTTTATATAATGTAGTCATCGATTACAATTTCCTGCTAGTATAATAACTATGGCATGTATAGTATTTACATATCAAAGCAGGTAAATTTGCAGTTACATTCATCCAGTGATTCAAAATTAGTTTTAATCAATTCTTGTATTGAAGGCTTTTCATGCAAACACACTCAAAATCTGTCAGTGAATAAAGGAAGTGACAGTCGAAGCGGAAGGATATACTGTGCCAATGAAATCCAAAGAACGCCAAACGTGACAATTTGAAAAGGCCATAACGTTACTGCAGGTTATTCAAACCACATGAAGTGTATCAGAGTAACACCAAACGTGTAATTTACACACACACACTCGAAACACCAACAGCCAGTGACCAAATGTGACGTGTTAACAGGTAGTTTGTTACGCAGACAGACAGACTGCCATAATGAACGGTGAGTACCAGAATAGTTCCCTCGTAAAGGCACTGGAAATAGCGACACTGCTATTCGAGTAAGGCCGACTCCATATATCGTCTGGCCGGTCGCCACCATGACATTGCCTGTATGACCCGTCCAACCGCAAGTCCACTAGACTCGCCAAAGCAACGTAACATAGCAGTATCACTTACCTGGTATTGCAGAACTCACATTAATTTCTCTTACGATCTGTGCCAAGGTAATAAAGAATCGCGAAATTTGCGAAAGTGATTTGTTCAATGACCATTGTCCAGAGTGAGAAATATACATCTATTTATTATACATTAATTTAAAAAATAAACAATATAGTTTTAAATCCATATTTATTAATAAATACTCATGACACAATACAAAAAAGTGCGTTAAAGTAAAGAGAATTTTCCTAAATTTTATGTTTTTTTGACCGTGCATCTCGGTATAATCTTTGTAAAAAACCAACTTGACGCACAATTCTTTTTCATGTACGTTTATTTCTATTCTCTACATGTTTCGGACAACTATGTGTCCATCATTAGGAGAATTAGTTGTATCAATACGACATCTGGTGTATGTCACTCTGTGTAGATGACCGTCTAGTATGCAGGTTTCATCCAAACCTGCATACCAGACAGTCATCTACACAGAGTGACATACACCAGATGTCGTACTGATACAACTAATTCTCCTAATGATGGACACATAGCTGCCCGAAACATGTAAAGAATAGAAATATACATACATGAAAAAGAATTGTGCGTCAAGTTGGTTATTTACAAAGATTATAATTTTTCTACTTACGTTAGATATAAATGTTTTGAGTATGTGCGCTTGTCAACTCGCTGCACCTTTGCGTACTTAATGTTACAGCAAAATTGCCCTTGTGCATGGTATAAAAGTGCAGTGGGAATGGATTTTCACTCCACTCACTTTCACGTCCACATTAGACGGAAATGAGGGAGAACCAACTGCAAATCTCCTCATCGATGTTACCAAAATTAGACTTCTTCCCACAATACTTCAAACTTCTTATTTCTGTCGGTGATCCTTTTAAACTTCACAGGCTAAGGAATAGCACATATTAAACTCTGTGAAATGAAGTGGCCATGAATAATGGTACTGAAACCATGGAAAGTGGTTCATTATTACTAAGGGACCGAAAAATATGTAACACTCAATCATCATGTGGTTCATTGTCTGGAGATGTGCACAGGCTTGCTGGACAATGCCCGGTCAGTATTTCACGAACGCTCGGTTAATAACGTTTTGTCATTACTGGTGCCTTTACCACACATAAGTGTCCCATTGACAAACAGGCTGGTAAAAAATGTTATCAAAATAAGAGACAGCCTTAGACTGGCGAACACAGTTGCAGAACTTGGCTGATATTTATGACAAAATAACGTTAATAATTAACATAAATTTGGTACATATAAAATTCTAGAGTAAAATATATCCAAGATTGGTCTTTTAACTGCTAGTCGTTTTAGGAAGATTTTGATATTACCTTTCCCAGTGCCGGCCTTAGCAAACGCGGATCCCAAATGCAATACTTGCGGTGGGCCCCTACAAGTTATTGTGCACAAGAAGAAATGACTAACGTTTAGGTATATTAGCGTAAGTTAGGATGAAAAATAATAGGTTCATTTTTATCAATTTAATTTACATTTATCCAATCTATCAGTCAAACATATTATTTATTTAACTTAAAAAAATTAAACCAAACCAAATATAATTAAATTTTGCTCTCATTTTATTCAGCGAAATCTTCTATGATCTCCTCAAAATTTAAACATTTTGCCTTTTCGTTCTCGATTGACCATATTACCAAGACATTATGCTTCTCTTGTGATGCTATCGTAGTTTTAAAAATTACTAATGCACGAATCTTCCATGAACGCCGGGCCACCGTAAGCGCGGGGCTCGATTGCGTCAGATCGATTCATTCGGTCTGAGGACGGCCTTGACCATTCCTGGCATAAGACATGTGTGAAGTAAAAGGTTCTTCGGAAAAAATCACGTAACTTTCGATTGTTGGCTCTTTTAAATCTTTGTGGCCATTCCAAATGTTAATATTATTAAACACTGTCCTTTCTTCAAAAGAGAGATATTAGTGATATTTCGTTCTTCGAGAAATCGATTCCTCAAATAATGACTGTGTCTCATACAAAGACACTATTAAAATTCCTTTTTTAAAATAATGGATAAGAATTATATTTTTTCTAAACTGTCACTCCACAGCGTAATCTTTTTCTTGCAACCAATCTCTGGGTCTTCCAATAAACAATTTTCTTCCTGAAAAGGTTTTTAGGTGAAAATAATTGAAACCTTTTATTCAAAGGTCCATAATTTTGAATGGTGACTTGAGTGATGTTTGTTTATATCAGCAAATATATTGGGATTTGCTTCAAAATGTCTAGGTTTGTGACTGCCGTAAACTTACACCTGCCGCACTTCTGATTTACATCTTCTGATAGCGGCAAGACGCCCTCGACTTGGCCCTTCCATACATTGTCTTCTCTCTCTATTGTTCATCCGTCATTTGTTCGGTAATTTTATAACTGACTTGTTTTTAAAGTCCTGTTTATCCGTTCTAAACTTCATGTACTAATAAAGACTTATCAGCACCCCGGTATTGAAATTCTAATTTTTTTTTACGTCTGTTTAAACAAGAGAGTCAAAATATCATAAAAGAAAATGTTTTATTGTTGCACTTTTTAATTAGTTATATATAAACATTTGTGGAACTTGGTACTGTCCCCTACGTAAATAATGGACCCCTAATTTATATTGGAAAATTTATGAATTTTCAAAAATTCTACAAAAAATCCATGTAAATTTTCCTTATTTCTCTACTTAGTTGATGTCTTATTTGACATGTTTTTCTTCAGTTCTAATCGTAAAATTCAAAATTAAACCTGCATTTCTTCGCTAGTTCTTAAGACCCCATTGCATATCACTTTAAGTAATCAACGAACTAAAACGATTTACAAGAATGACTGAACTTTATGGTTGGTTAAATTTAACACAAATGATGTGCTTTCAAATAATCCCTATTTAGAGGCCAAAACTACAAAAATGGCACAATATTAGGGATTTGACGAATAAACAAGCTGTATAACAGATGGTCACGCTTTAAGGCGAGTATCTTTGACGATCTTTGACGAGAACTCTGCCTTAGCCTATATTATCACGACCGTGACATTATATTACATTCTTTGAGTTGTACTTGTGACCACCTGACAAAGAAATGCACTTGCACGCCAGATTGGTGTTAGTTGCCACAATATCTGCACCGCGCCAAAACTCTTATCTGTTAATCAGAAAATTTATGTAATTATTCAGCCTGGTGTGAAGATAAGGCTCGCAAATTACGTATGCAAATGTTGGAAAGTTTTTCTAGCCAATCTTTCACAAAAGAAATACGTCTGACCTTTCTAATCCTAAACAACAGCAGTCGTGTCTGCCATAAGTGACACCAATTGATAAAGATGTTCATTAATTCTTTAAAGTCTGACATTCATGTAAATTATACATAAAAGTTCTAAACCGGTCTCACAGAGAATAAACATTCTGTTCATTAAAGTGAGTAATTCATTATTTCTATTTACGGAAATAACTGATGTTTATCATATCGTATGGTACAAGTAAATTTTCTCGTTGAAAACTGCACAGTTTCGTAATTGGCTGGTACAGACTCCTCAAATGTACCAATAATATGCACATATATAATTATATAACCACATATTTACCACATTTCTCCTACATGCTTCGGTGTACAATACACTTTCTTCAGGGAGGGTTACTCGTATTTCTGCTCAAAGCCACAAGTGCATGTAGCCGGTATATTTGAGGAGTTATCAACGAGACTGCGCGGAACGGAAAACTTCAAAATATTGGTACTTACGTTTATCACTGAGCATCAAGTTGTTAAGTACTTTCCGAGCCTTAGAATAAGATTTCCAAATGTTAAAACTGAAATACAAGTTTTGAATAATTATGCAAACTACTTTATAAATATTTTGACGTTTTGCTAACCGTGCATCTCAGTATATTTATATCAGTAGCTAACTAACTTGATGCACAAAATTAGTTTCACAATAAGTTTTATTATATAAGTCTACATGTTTCGAGCACATGTGCTCGAAACATGTAGAGGCATGAAATAAAACTTATTGTGAAACTAATTTTGTGCATCAAGTAGGTTAAATACTGATATAAATACTTTATAAATATCATATAAAAGTTTGATACATGATATTAACAACAACAGTGTGAACAAAATGCCTAATAAAAAAATAAAATAGGCTTGGGAAATCAATTTAGGGCTGTTATAACTCTAAACTTCAATACATATTGAACATTTGATATTATACTTCTTAGAATACATTTAATGAAAGAAACTGACAGTGGCAAAGCATCTGATTGGCCTATAGCTAGTTTTCCTGGTCTCCCCTTATCAGCATTGCTGTAGTATCTAGCAGCAGACCATACCAAGGTTGTTTCTTATTCAACATAAACCTCCTTGTGCTTATATTATAGACAAATCTGTTTTCACAGTGCTGTTTCTATAATCCTCTTATACAAGTACAGGACGTAAAGCTATAGAAAGAATGACTCAGGATCACCTGCCTTTTCTTCATTATTATGCAAATAAAGAATTTATTCAAGTTACGAAGCAGACAAACATTCGCATTTTTAAATAAAATTGCAGTACTGCTGTTTTAATAAATAAATTTATAAAATATCAGAGTATTTTTGCAAAGAACGAAATTTCTTCTGATGACTTCCACTTCTATAATCGGTCATCTTTATTATTAGAGGTGTTATCATCATCATCATCATCGAATTTCTCACTTCTCAGCTTTCGTTGGGAAATATTCACCTATCCTGGGATATAGTAATCAACAGGATTAGGTTCGGTAGTCTCATTTGTAGTGTAAAAAGTTTCTTACAATTGAACATGTGCTAACAATTACAGATTTCTGCAGTTGTATATTTGTGTATTCGGGTGCAGGTTAAGTCTTGTTAGACTTTGTGATAGTGACTTTGAAATTACTACTGTAGATGATATTACTATCGGAATCACTTGTGTTGCCTTTTGCTTCCACATGGCACATATTTCATTCGTCAGTTCTTGGTACTTGTTTCGTTTGTCGGTTATTGTTTTGGCGAGATTATGTATATTTGGGACAGCTATGTCTATCAAAAAGTTGTTCTTTGTTTTCTTATTCATAAAAGTTATGTCAGGTCGATTAAAATGTATAGTTTTGTCTGAAAGTATGCTGCGATTCCACCACAAATGAAATTATTATTATTATTATTATTATTATTATTATTACTGTTATGTGGTTAATTTATGGTGGGTTTTAGGAGCGCTTTCAATGTTAACCTAACACTTTAATAAACAAGACCTGAATAATAGTAATTATGATTATCATTAATATTAATTTTTTATTATTAGGCCTATATTATAATAGTAGAGTAGAGACAGCTGTAAATACTTTGAAAGCACGTTTCCGATAAATCATTCCTGTTTCATCTTCCTTACGTTTTACAGTACCCAGTACCAAGGTAACAAAACCTGTCGAAACATGACAAATGAGTATATAACTACCTTGTAACTCCATTTTACGCGTTACCGAAGAAAAATAAGGCTTTACGAGATAGATAAAAAATTTGTAAAACAGAGATACCATTCTAGTTTTACAAAAGATAATATTGATGTAGTGTAGTAATTTGAGGTTTATTTGACCGTGCATCTTCCTCATGAAATAAAGTGAAATCCCAGCTTGATGCAACAAGGTAATTTTAATGTGTTCTTAGCTCGACATGTTTCGGGTATATACGCCCATCATCAGGAGCATTAGATTTTCAGTTGCAGAATATGGTTTTCTGCACTGAGTTTTTGGATGGGTGGTGGTCTTGAGAGCCGCTGCGTAGGTCGTGTGCTGTGGGGATGGTGCCATGTGCACGGCGTTCTTAGGGGCTGTATACAAAACACAGAGAAATGTGAATACTCAACAAGTAACAGAGGAAGGTTATTTCAGTTCAAGATGGTATAGTAGTATCGAAATATGTAACGAACATGAGCAAATGATAAGCATTTGCGATATTTTGTTGTGCATGACCGAACCATACAACAGTAGACCCACCTACAGATTTATGCAGTCTTTCTTGTTCCCACCTCGTTAGCAAGCCACATTCAGTTACGCCTGTCTGAACGATACACATTTTTGGTTACCTTAGGCACTTCTTTGAATCGAAGGTACTTGCGCATTTGTTTTGATATTGGTTTGAGGTTTGTGGAAGTGTGGAGGCTTAAGTCATATAATACCTTTTTTTATCTTAGTAATTAACCAGCCATGCTGTGTAGTAGGTCCCTCTCACCAAGCCATGGCGCGTCCTCAGGTTTCGGATAGAGGAACGGCCTCCGATAGGATGGTAGCTGCGAATAAATTGAATAAGCAGTCGCGGATAGCCGACGAGGGGTGATCCTCCAGTTTGGGGGTTGGGCGAGGTGTTAATAACCCCTACCTTTAAAAACGTGTGTGAAGCAACACTCAAATGCGGGATGTTTGCTCTGGAGACAAAACAATCCGGAGGGAAACTACTCCACCACTCGCATCTCAGGGAGGGGAGTGTTTCTAGGGGAAATGTCGCGAAAAAGACCACTGGGGAGACCTAGGCGTAGATGGGTGGATATTAGGATAGATCTCCATGAGGTGGGATGTGGGTATATGGACTGGATTGGGCTGGCCCAGGATAGAGACAGGTGGCGGACGCTTGTGAGTGCGGTAATGAACCTTCGGGTTCCGTGAAATGCGCGGAATTTCTTGACTACCTGCAAACCAGTTAGCTTCTCAAGAAGGACTCTGCACTATGGAGTAAGTAAGTATGAAAGTAATTAACCACCTTGATGCACAAATTTTTCGTTTTACAATAAGTTTATTTCATATCTCTACATAGAGACACGAAATAAACTTATTGTAAAACGAAAAAATTTGTGCATCCAGGTGGTTAATTACTAAGATAAATATACAGAAATGGAAGGTCAGCAAAACATAAAAAAATCATATAATACCGTTCATTCTGACACTCTATCGCGAGATCGTTTATTAAATACAAATTAAATACAATTAAATACAAAATGTGTGTTTGTGTTAGAGACTTACAGAACATACTATGACACAAAACGCGCGTAGGGTCTTGGACATTAATACGACAGCCGATAATTCAAGTGTTTTCCATTAATTGCGCAACGTACTCCATAAGTATGTGAAATACCGCTATGCGCGTGTTGAACAGTTCGACAAATGGTACCATAACCGCTCAGTGGCAGTCATACGTCTGCAGGCGGTAACTAACCTAATATTCACGGGTCGTAATGAATGCAGACAGTCACGATCGGCACTCTGGATACCCAGAGCGCACATCTCTATCCACAGACAAGTCACATTGACTGCGATTTGTCGCCGTCTGGTTTAGGCCAGCCAAATAATTTTTAGGACGTCTTCGTACATTATGATGTGACTACTTCTTTCTGCGTCGTTATCACTTCATTATTTATACAATCAATCTAACACTCACTGCCAGACAGTTTGATATACTGAACAATTCTATAAACGAATTAATTAAACTAGAGTAAAATCGGATCATTAATACATTCTAAATAATCTTATACTTTTCGAATAAAATTTTACGCTCTATGTGTGTAGAAACTGGAAAGCACATCATTTGTGGAAGGAAAGATTGTTCTGTATGGGCCGGGATAGCTCAGTCGGTATAACGGCTTGCTACGGGCTGGATGGTCTGGGGATCGAATCCAGGTACGGACAAGATTTTCCGTATCCTTCCAGACCGGCCCTAGAGCCTACCCAGCCTCCTATACAATGGGAACCGAGGGGGGGGGTGTAAAGCTGCCGCGGCGTGGCTTTTACCGCCCACCCCATCTAACTTCGAGGTTAAGGAAAGAGTATAGCTATGCCTCTACTCCCCCTTTAGGCCTTCGTGGCCTGTTCTAGGGAGAACTTTGCCTTCACCAGTACCGTTGTTCTGCACTGCCCTAACACAGAGAGCGAAAAGTGACAATTTTGACAGCAGACAAGTCCTTCATTTTTGTTACATGCGTATACACATTTTTTTTGAACGTAGCACAACTGTGGTCATTTACTTTGTTGACACAATGCGCATTCTGCTGCCTGAGAAAAATGTAATTTTATTCATAAGCGGTATATTTCAGGCATATTCAGAAGGTCAAAACATACATCGTCGGATTATTCTTTTAGCATGATAAACGTGAAATGATGTAGTTTATATTAACACACTAATCTGGTATTTTCTTGCAAACAACGCAAATTATATCAATATACTTCGAAATAATTTTCAGACTCATAGCATCACACACCTCAAAAAGATAAGTCATTACCTTGCCGCGTGGCCAACATGTCGGGGAGAATAAAATTGTGTAGTATTTGGTAAATGTGGGCCGGGTAGCTCAGTCGGTATAGCGACTGACTACGTGCTGGACGGTTCGGGATCGAATCCCGATGGGGGCAAGATTTTCCGCCCGTCCAGACCGGCCCTGGGGTCCACCCAGCCTCAGTCTGCAACGACCTGTGCTACGAGCCAGTCGCTCTGAGCAGTAGTGGCGGGCGGTGAAAGTGTGTGTGCAATTCAACTCCAAGCTTGGAACCGTACTGAGTGTTTTGTGACTACTTAAGAATACTTACATTAGAGGGACAAAATGCGATAGTATGTTCTTTGACGTGCGTAGCCCAAGAATAAATGCTTTCCAAATCCATGAATGGTTATACGAAACGGTCCGCCTAACAGAAGGCGACGTCCGCGTAATTCAAATTGATGGACCCGTACGCAAAATGTGTGTAAAGTTTGTGAACTCTGAACGTATGATGCGAGTACTGCAACCTATCCAGGGTGACCTAAACTTCACCATGATAATGGTGAAATTTCCAAAGAGAGAGGTGAAATCGCAGGAGTAGAGACAAGACGAGTTCGAGTGTCTACACTGCCCCCTGAAGTTACTGAAGCCCAAATAACAAAAGTCATGTCCACATACGGAGATGTCAAAAAGATGCACAACGAAGTATGGCCGCATGCTTACAGATTTATGGTTAAAACAGGCGTTGGACTCGTCGACATTGGTCTAAAGAAACACATTCCATCGTATATAAAGATAGACGGCCACCGTGCTCTCATATCATATGAGGGACAGCTTATGACATGTTATCGATGTACTGAGCAGGGCCACCAAAAGCATGATTGCCCGCGTAGGAAATTGCCAGGAAGTCAACAAACCAGCAATGACGGGAATTCATGGGCAAATATGGTAAAGCGTGGTACCGAGAAAGCCCCATCGGTCATCAACAATGGCACCAATAACGTAACTATATCCCCAAACGTAGAGGCACGTCAAGTCAGTGACCTTCCATCACGGTCGTTTGATCAAGACGTACAAAACAAACAGGACCCCATGACTGTGGAACACCACCTATGTCCCCCGGCAGACGAAGCAGATTTGACATTATCTGACGATATAAACAAAACTGACAACATCGTTAGGATGGAGGAAGAGCAAAGTTTGGCCCCACCCGACACACATGCAACATGCCCCAATGCAATGAAGTGGGCTGATCTTATTACCACTGAATCAGATGACGAACGTGACCATGACAAACAGGGAAAGAAACGCGAAAAATCAAAACAGACAAAAGATGACAAACAAGAAGACAAGGAGAGCGATGATAATACCACAGATGCCGGGACTCCTCAACTTACCCAGACGACAAACTCCAAACGCTCAAAGAAAAATCAAAGTAGACAGAGATATTTTGACGGCACGCGAAAGAACAAGAAGTCAATCGAGACTGAAAACGCCATGTCAATCTTAACAGTACAACTGCAAACCTAGCATTCTACGCATCTAAATATGCTATATACATACAAAATCGAAACCCTAAATTTTAACGGGTTCTCATCTCCCTTGAAGATGCAAATGCTCAACAACATTTTATTACGACAGGACATAGACTTTGCGCTCTTACAAGAAGTAACAAACAACGACTTCACCCCTCTCTGGTTACGAAGCATTAACAAATGAAGGCATCGACAAAAGTGGTACTGCAATACTACTAAAAGAAGGAATATCTCTTAATAACATCAAACGGCTACCTTCCGGCACAGGGATAGCAGGACTCTTCAAAGACACATGGATAATAAATATTTACGCCTCATAAGGATCTGAAAAAAGACAAGAACACGAAACCTTCTTCGCCCACGACCTTGCGTATTTACTTACGACAAGCTCAAAAGACATATTGTTAGCGGGCGACTTTAACTGTGTTACCTCCCCGTCGGACTGTACTGACACGCCTAAAGTACGTAAAGCTCTATCTTCCACAATAGCAGGACTTGCCCTTCACGATATTAGGGAAACATCCCTCCAACAACCTCCTTATACACACTACACGAACGACGGTGCTACACGGATTGGCAGAATATGTATAACGGACCCACTACGGAAACGCAAGCAGGGACCTGAAACAATTGTAGCCCCGTTTTCCCACCACTTTGCCGTTGCAGTACGTCCGACATATCCCCATCAGATCAGTTCGCGGAAAATGCGATTATGGAAAATGAATATTTCTCTTTTGGAGGATAACACATTCCGTGACACGCTAATGCTACTATGGTGCAAATGGAAAATGACTGGAAAATATTATCCCAACAAGATGTCATGGTGGGATCGATATGTTAAGCAAAGGATAAGACAGACCTTCCAGCGTGAGGAAGCATCGAGGAATCGTGACAGGAAAGACATGGAAGATTTTACTATGCAGCGATTTACGACACAGTACGATCCCCCCGCTGCGACGGAAAATGTCGCCATTACTATCCGACGGTTGAAAGCAAAAATATTACGCTTGACCAGAAAGCACATGAGAGGTGCGCAAATGGACACAGTTGAGAACGACGCTGTTCAGGACGACGACATTACCACCTACCACTATATACGATCACGCATGCGTCAAAAAAGCGTCTAGTAACCCATGTACTTGACCCTCAAGGACAACTTCAGATAGACCAGGACGTTATAATGCGACTTTTCACGAACTACCTGGAGACATAATTCAGTCATCTCCAGACTGACATGAGTAGTTTTCAAAAGATGGTATCCTGTGGTATGCCAAAAATCGCGGGAGACGCAAATACTGAACTAGACCATCCCATCACCATGGAAGGATTGCACGAAGCTGTGAAGAAAGGGAAACGACACAAGTCACCAGGTCCTGATGGAATATACCACGAATTTTTTAAACAGATGTGGGATATTTTCAAGAATGATATGCTAGACATTATAAACAACGTATAGATGGAAGGGTCAGTGTCTGACGCGCAAAAACACGGCCATATTGTATACCTACCAAAAGCAGGTGCCCCAGCAAGCCCGGAAAACTATAGACCCCTCATCATCCTCAACACAGACTACAAATTACTTACTAGAATCACAGTGAACCGCCTGCATCCATGGATGAAAGATATACATCATAACCAATACTGTGGGAGAAATGGTCAAACAATGTTTGATGCAGTTACCACTGTGCGGGATATAATAGCGAACGCCGAGGAAATTAACAAACCATTATATTTGCTATCGATCGATTTCAAGGACGCCTTCGACAAAATATCACATACTTTCCTCTTCAAGATTCTACGAGAATACGGGATAAGTGGAAACTTCTGCTCAAGACTTCAAAAGATCTACACCGATGCTACCTGAGCACTCACTAAATGGCCACAAATCGACACCGATTAAAATACTAAGTGGAGTGCGTCAGTGTTGCCCTCTCAGTATGTTACTTTTTGCCTTGTGCATAAATCATCTCCTCATCACCCTCGACAAGAAGCTAAATGGAATATACATCGGACATAATAGCACCAAAACGACGGCCGTGGCATACGCGGGCGATATTACGATTATCGTTACGCAACCTGAAGAGATAGATACCATCAAGGGGACACTACAAGATTATATGCACGATACCGGTGCATGCATCAATGCAAATAAATCTCGTTCTATTGCCCTTGGATCCTGGAACAAATCAACGCCCGTAATGGACATTAAATACCATGACGATATTAAACTCCTAGGTTTCCGTATGACGACAAATATAGAGGAATCCGCAAAAAAAATCATGCGCAGTGTTGACAGCAAAGATTCGCGCACGAGTACAGGAAGCCTACCATAGAGCGCTAAACCTCGAACATAGAGTCCGTTATGTCAACGACCTCCTCTTAGCTCGCGCATGGTTCACAACACAAATCTCACCCCCACCCCCTACAGATTACGTCCGACAGATCAACACAGCATTCCTATGGAAAGGCGCAATCTTTAGAGTCCAGTTATCCACGTTACAACGGCCAAAAGAATATGGGGGCAGAGCTCTGATACATATAATGGCAAAATATATGACCCTCTTCATCCTGCGAATGGAGAAGCAATGACGACGAACAGATACTTTCACTGCAGACTGGCTCACGAAGTGCCGACTATACGGAAGAACACCGAATCCTCCACAAATAAAAAGGGTCCCAACGAAATTCGATTATCTCTATCGATACAACATCGAATCGTCGTATGCACCTACGAGACGAACCTCTGAACACCCGAAAACCTACAAGAGACGACATTACACAGCCCTCCTAATAAGTATACAAGTTGCGGCTGTATTTCCTGAACTGCGAGTCCAAAAACTATGCCCCATTGTGGACTGGGAATGCATATGGAAAAAATTGGATGATGCCCCAGTGCCAGAAAATACGAGGTGTATATGGTATCAAGTCATAAATGACATAATTATCAACAATGTACGGCTACGCCGTATGAAGATGGTACCCTCGGACTCCTGCCGGCGATGTACAGCGACAGACACTCTGGAACATCGACTGATTGCCTGTGGCGAAGGCCGTACGATATGGCAGTACACGAAACCCCTTCTTGCAAGGATGATGCGAACGATCCCCGTCCGCATACCAGACGATTGGATGCTCCGTCCTCAACTTAATATATGGCCGCTTAAAGGCACCGTGCAATATTATGGATGATAGCTAATGTCGTTATCTTCAGAATTCAACAAGATACAAACCTGACCGTACATGATTGCATGGATTTCCTACACAGAAACAGATAGAAATTGATGCGCCGCAAGTGTGGACGAGACCTAGTCGGCAAATACCTGAATGTCCTAGACACATATTGATGGACATAAACCTGATGACGACGAGTCGTATATGACATAAAAGTGACGTACATGAAGTTTCCTTTTTCTTCAGAGCCAGTGACGTGTTTTACGTTCTCAAAAACTTTAATGCTCTGTTTACGATTACCTGTAATTTCATTCAGCATCCAAGTGCACAAATGCTATTCAGTCATTTAAACATAACCCTTGTATAGATTTATAATGACCTGTGTTACTAGAGATTTATAAAAAAAATCCCGATGGGGACGAGAATTTCCGCCTGTCCAGACCGGCCCTGGGGCCCACCCAGCCTCCTGTAAAATGGGTACCGGGTCTTTCCCGGGGGTAAAGTGCGGCCGGGGCATGCTGCTGACCACTCACCCCTTCTAGTGCCGCGTTCATGGAAGAGTAGAGCTATACCTCTACCCACCCTCTGGGCCACACCGGGCCTGTAACTGGATCACTTTACCTTTACCTTTAGTATTTGGTAAATGTCTCTTAAAATATTAAAAAATGTGTGGTAGTTTTCTCAGTTTAGAGATACGCTTTTACAGACAAAACGACAATGTATTGCCCATCGTCACAGGGAAATAATATGGTCTGAGTTTTGTGACATACGTATAATGATTTGTAACGATGCGATTGACATCGACGCACATTTGGATATGGCTGGAATGGTAAATGGTTACACTGTAATTACTTGCGAAACTGCCGGCCTTTTGAGGTCATTCAGATAAAGACTGCGGTCTCTAGAAAGTCTTATTTTTTATTTGATGTGAAACTTTGTTCTTAACATTTAATGAACTTTTGTATGGAAGAGTTTCCTTCTCCCATTGTTGTGGAACGGTTTATAAAACAAGGGCATCAAGTAGAGCGTACAAGCAGTACATAAGCTTAGGATGCGGCCGGGTTGTTCTGCTGTGGAATTACTCTGAAGGCAGTTAATGAACATGGTGATGCATGTTGCAAGTGGAAGAAGAAGCGAAAGTCTGACGAGGTCAGCAGCGTATAGAGTTTCTAGAAAGAGGAAACTCTTATTCTCTCCATTAAACATTCCCACCCTCCACCCCATCTCATTCAACTATTCTAAAGACCCAGTCGAATTAAACTTGAAGTACCATCAAAGTAAATTACTCAACAAATTTTTTGTATTGCAACATTTGTGCTTAATTTAACAGATGACTGTGCATTGGGCTCAAAACTGATGACTAAAATAATGCGTTTGCTGTGTGGCTTGGGACTTTATAACTTTCTAAAATAATCGGTTTTTTTTAAAATAATAATAAATAAGGTGTAATTTAAATTAATCAATAGATTCAAAGAAATATTGTAGCTTTCATACAACTATGAAAATAAAACCTGAAATTTCTTATGCACTACATTTGCGATTTGTGTCATTAGCGTTTTTACACATACAATTCAGAGGCCTGCCTATCTTTGATCTTTCCGCGCCACAAGATTTTACGTGCCTGCCTTCAATCTTTCATAACATATCAGCATGAAATCCAGGGCAAAGTTTATATTTTGTGCTGTTTGTATATCATTTTCTTCACGTTTTGCTGAAAGAAACAGTAGGAAACCTGGTTCTTTTTCTAACACTTGTTACCATGAAACATCTCAAGTTCATATGTTATACCCTAGTGGTGTTAGTGCTGACTCCATCTAAAGAAATCGCGTTGTTATCGTGTTCTTGTTATTGATGACAGGAAATTAAAAACACGAAGTTAAAATAAGCATGAAGGACAAAACATGCTTGCAGCTTAACGTGAAAAGCCTTCATTATACGAGATGAATATACTGACAGGATGACGCGATAAACACTTCTTTTCTTCGTAAATAAAATAGCCCAGTACTTATATATTTGTTTGTTTACTTTGGGAGTCCAATCTTCGTAGACTTTTTCAATTAATATTACCATTGTAATTGAAGCCGCGATAATTTTTGTACTTGACCGACCTGGATTTTTTTCGAAGCCAATTTGCATACTTCGAGCATGGAAATTACACCAGAATACAACCGTCTGAACTTTTCTGAAAACTGGAAAACACCGAGCCATTTTACGTTATTAACGGAGTTTCTCTATTCCTCATAAATTCATTAAAACGAAATCCCTTGCGATGTTTCAGTACAAACGGTTCAGAAAATTGGGTAAAGCTAGTTCCTGGGCTAGCATTCTGCCTAATATGGGAGTATCTAACACTATAATATTGTGAATAACTTCAAAATTCTAGGAACACGATTAACCTATTCATTTATGGTATATTTGATAATATTGTTACTCGATCAGATTTCGCAGTGTTAAATGATAGGATTATCTCTGACTAATGAATGAATTAATACCATTGCGGAAGGAAGAAGCTCTGTCCTAATTGGAGATACCCGTGCCTACATTTGTACAGACAGACTTAATAACATGTTTATAATAACACTGCAAAATTTTGTTTCATTTCCCATTGCAGACACTGCATTCAATTTGTTTGCATAGACACGTTTTGAAAACAGTTACGAATATCTACGAAGTATTTCACAGACTAAAGACGTTTGAATGTTAGCTACAAGGGTACTTTCCTTAGATAATTTTTATTCTCCAATAGCTGATACATTAATTTACTACACGACATCATTAAAAAAGTACAAAATAAAAATCCACGTAACAAAAAATTGCAAAGGACACTCAGAAAATAATACTTCCTATTTTCTATTTTGTGCTTTTTTTTTAATTTTACAGAATTTCACTCCAACTTTGCTGGATGAATATATATTTTTCTATGTTCGTTCCACTTTTGTTCGACAGTCTTCCTTAACGTGATTTTAGGCTTCTGCTGCGAAGCAGATGAGAACTGAGTTCTTCTGGTTTATTACGCAGCGAGTAGTGGTAATTTCTTGGCGACATTTCAGGACAACCTCTTATCAGTAAGAAATTACCACTACTCGCTGCGTAATAACCCAGAAGAGCGCAGTTCTCATCTGAGGATTCCGTTATTCTGTTATATGACTCCGAATTTTGAGAACACTACGTGCCTCTGAAGAGTCGGGATCCGATTATCCATTGACGACGCAACGTCGGATTCCTGAAGAAGGGTATCCTCAGATACACGAATGTAAGAAATTTAAAATACGTAACAGGAAATTATTTAAAATTACACAGCTGACAAAACTAAAAGATGCTCCAACGAAGATCAACTCAGTATTTGCATTCTAAATTCTCCGTCTTACACCAACGCGGAGAAAATGTTGCGCAATAAAGTACCTCTATAGTAAAACCAAATAGATGCACCAATATATCAATAATTTTATTTTGGAATGACACTCCACAAGTTTCGGTCGGTCTTTCCGTCCATCATCAGGAGTTCAAGACTGTGCATACAGCAACAGGCATTTGTCAAACAGATACTGCTGTCTGCTTGCTAACAAGCAGACAGCAGTATCTGTTTGACGTATGCCTGTTGCTGTATGTACAGTCTTGAACTCATGACGATGGACGGAAAGACCGTCCGAAACATGTAGAGTGTCGTTCCAAAATAAAATTATTGATACGTTGGTGCATCTAATTGGTTTTACCATAGAAATATATTACGATGCACGACCCTATGGACGTCAAAGAAAGTTCCGTCAGTTTCACTACAGTTGGCGACGAAGACGGCAATGGTTATAAAAATAATTATGTTGATAAGAATTCGCAAGTCACATTTTCTTTGATCAGAAGTAAAGATTCGCAATTTTATTCTTGTCAGAGGCGTTTAGGTTTTCATCTCGAAAACTAAAGCACACCGCGACTTTCTCTTTACAAACGGATACATTTCTCGAGGTGACCTAACCTTGAAACTGTCATTACCTCTGCTGTATTACAGAGATTCAGAAAGCCAAAACGTACCGCGTATTACACCGTCTGTAACTGCTTACATCTGTGGCTGGGGGGGGGGGGGGGGGGGGGGAAAATTAAATGCCAAGTGTTTTTTATGTGTGCGACAAAA
>Ga0123352_10002550_pt1 | contig 25536 bp, 24 predicted proteins | sample TergutLab28metaG_FD_89700 | JGI IMG/M metagenome (GOLD analysis project Ga0123352, IMG submission 89700) | Labiotermes labralis P1 segment gut microbial communities from Petit-Saut dam, French Guiana - Lab288 P1 | ecosystem: Host-associated > Arthropoda: Insects > Digestive system > Gut ...
CTGTGCCTCATCCAACAATTCGACTTCCCCTCCAATGATACCTTTTAACACAGTGGCATCATCCACAACATAACCATAGGCCAATATCAAAGATTTTATCACCAGATAATGGTCATTCATTTGAGACTTTAAAGCACTCCAAGCTGCACCCGCCAATCCGGGATCATCTCGAAATGCGTCAATCGGCCCATACATGGCACAAAGAGATGTGATTTTTGCATTACTTTCTTTGATTAATGTATCAGCCACAATACCCAATTCACTTTGGTCAATGATTCTACTCATCTTCTAGTTCCTCCTTATGCATCTCTTGATATATCTTGTCTTCACGTTCTACCCATTCTGTCATCTTAAATAAAAAAACCCATATCTGCCATTCCTGCATCTTTGCAGTAACTTAATAAAACAGACACGGGCACTTTTTTTATTTTATAACTTAAATTCATTTTTGCAACCAACATCAAAAGAATCACTTCATAAAAACTACTTTTTGAAATATTTTCCACTTACAAGCATGGTATCACATTTCTTTAACGAAAGTCAACTTTCAAATCAAGATACGTAATGCAACTCCCGTATCCTCTCCTCTATCCCTCTGCTTACCACAAATTCACTTACGCTTTTGGGCACTTTGCTTTTCCAATCCGCATTTCCTGCCGCGATCATCTCTTTGATATCACTACTGGTCACACCAATCTCACGGGCATCCCTTTCCCAAATCACCTCTGTTTTTAATCCCAAACTTTGCAATATCCGCAAACGCTCTTCATCCCAAGTAGTCATCAAACTCATATAATACACCCCTTCCAAAGGTGCATATTGCTCTAGCAAATCAGGCGTACTAATCGGAAAAGGAATGATTTCAAATTCTTCCCGTTTCACACGAAATTCCTGCAAAGTTGCCAACAGCATCTGATACCGCTCAATATATGTCATGGGATTATCCCGTTTTGTTACACCATGGGCATCTAAATTTGAGGAAGCTGCAAAATTGACAATATCAGGATGAGATACCCCAATATAAAGTTTTTTACAGCGCATCTTTGCCGCCAAAATATACTCCATTTGCTTTAAGTGCAAAACCTGAAAGCGTGCGTGTATTACACCAACTTCTGTCATAATCTATAACTCCTTTTCTAATTAAATCCTACCAAACGCCGCGCAACCAAATAAACCAAACTAGAAACCCTACGCCCTGTCTTACCGGGTATATTCGTAGACTGTCCCAAAAAACCATATCGTATTTTTATATAAGTCCGATAATCTTTTATTTTCAAATACCGCCACAATTCTCTCTTTTTTACCAAATTGATACTATCTTTAGAGCGAATACATAATATAGAAGATACCGTCATCATAATCGCCAAATACTTACGCATATACCGTCGCAAATTTTTGTTTTGCACTTCACGAAAATTGTACATCGAAATCATAGATTTTGTCACAAAAATCTGTTGGTCAATCCGCTTTATCATCACTTTTTCATTCACCGACTGATCATCACGCCCAATGAAATAACGATAAAAATCTACAGCCATATAATATAAAGTACGTACATGGGGCAGTGGATAATATACATAAATATTATCTACATAAAAAGTATGTTTGGGCAGTGTAAGCTGACACAGCTTTAATAAGTTTGTCCGATAGATTACAGAATGCATCAGAATATATTGATCCAGTCGAAAATGCCCCACATCATCCCAGGTAAAAATCTCATCTACCGGCAAAGCATTTGTATAACCCACCACTTTTTTGTGCTCTAATCCTACTTTCTCATAAACATAATTCGAAATAATCATATCCACTTGTATTTCTGCTTCTACAAATTCTCTAATCGTTTGAACAATCTTTTGCAAAGAATCCGCATCCACCCAATCATCACTATCCACCACCTTAAAATACCTGCCGGTGGCCTGAGACAAACCTGCCATAACAGCATCACCATGTCCGCCATTTTCTTTATGGATTGTCTTAATTATCTTTGGATAAAGTCCCGCATAACGTTCTGCAACCAACATGGTATCATCCGTAGAACCGTCATTTACAATAATAATCTCTATGGCTTCGCCTGCCGGCAACAATGAAACGATGGCTCTTTCCATATAAGATGCCGAATTGTAACATGGTATCGCAAAGGTAATCAATTTCATAATTTTGCCTATTCCTTTCTTTGCAATCTCTCACAAAAATTATACTTGATTTCCAAGCCTTTTCCAACTACTTTATTGATTTATGATGTTTACTTCCATCAAAAGCAAAAAAATAATTCAAGAAAAACTGTACCACAGCCACAAAAAACACAGAAAATACCTTAACCGGAAACACAGGAAGATGCATCATATCCCCCAACCACAAAATGCCGGAAGACAAAAGAATACCAAAAATACCCGTACTATAAAATATCAAAAATCTTCGTAACATTTTATCTCTCACTTTAAATATAAACAAAATATTCAAAACAAAACTCAAAATGGTACCTGCACTAATCGCTATGGCATTTGCCAAAAACGGATTCATATACAACCGCTGAAACAACCACGCAAAGACCAAAATATCCAACACCATGCCCGCTCCGCCTGCAAAAACCGAAAGCAGCATGATTGTTATCATATCTTTATTCAATAGCATGATCCTTAGCTTATTCCACATAAACCCACCTCAAAACGATATCTTCATTCAAAACCCGAAAACTTATGTGCTATTTTATAGGCTGCAATAGAGAGTTTATGCCCACTCTTCCCGGGCAAATTCGTTGCCACATTCATAATGCTGCTACGCAAATGATGATATAACCATTTATTTTCTTCTTTTACATACTGCCAAAAAGCCTCCCGCTCTAAAAGATGTTCTTTCTTTTCATCACAAACCAAAAGGTAACTTGTAACCGCTGTTATTAATTCCAAATAATGCAGCATATATGCTTGCAGATGCTTATCTTCCATTTTTTGCAAATCCGTAGAAACTATCATCATTTTATTCACTCGTATCTGTTGGTCAATCCGCTTTAACATCACTTGCTTATTCACCGACTGGTCCACACGCCCGATAAAATAACGATAAAAATCCACATTCAGATAATACATCGTTTTTACATAAGGCAACGGCACATACGCATAAAGATTATCCACATAAAAGGTATGCTCCGGCAAAACCAAATTGCAATCACGAAGTAAACCCGTCCGATAAATTAAGGCGTGCATCAACATATAATGCCCTTTTCCAAAATGCTTTGTTTCTTTCCAAGTAAATATCTGATTCTCAGGTAACAAACGTTGATAATGCATACCTTTCCGCCGCTTATTATTTTCATTCTCATACATATAGTTGCTAATCATCAAATCAATGTTACTATTTTCCTTTGACATCTGCTCCAAAGTATCTAAAATTTTCAAATACGCTGCCGCATCTACCCAGTCATCACTGTCAACCACCTTAAAATACAAACCTGTCGCATTTGCCAATCCAATGTTCACCCCGGAACCATGGCCGCCATTCTCCTTATGAATTACCCGAATGATGTCAGGATGTTCCTTTGCATTTTTATCTGCCAATGCAGCCGTTCCATCGGTGGAACCATCATTCACCAAAATAATTTCTACCCGATTGCCACCAATGAGCAAAGAATCAATACACTTTTGCATATAACTTTGAGAATTATAACATGGAACTGTTACCGTTAATAATTTCATGTGCTTTCCTCCTCAACTCTTCATTTAATTCTATCACTGCCTCCGCATACATCTTTAAAATTTTTCGGTCATAGGTAAAGATACCATTTACCTCTTCTTCTACATCAGATAATTGAGTATAAATTGCACCTGACAAACCTCTTTTTATATTTTTTAACACATCACGTTTAAACAATTTGGCATACCCAGCGGTCAGCGTCTCTTTTGATTTATAAGTACCATAACCATACACATTGTTATGGTAACTATGTTTTTCATAACGATGCACATAACCACCATATTCCGTAATCGCCACCACCCGCTCTTTTTTTGGTTTCACCCGTTTCTCCAAAAAATAGTTGTGAATACTATAGACATTGCCCCCACCTTGATCAAACCAACCACTGACCTCGTCAATCAATCTGCTGGTATCCAATTTTTTAATCAATGCTGTGGCTTTTTGCGCATCAAATTGCCCCCAGCCCTCATTAAAAGGACTCCACAAAACAATGCTGGGATGGTGATACAACGTTTCGATTGTCTGCTTCAATTCTTGATAAAACTGCTTTCTACCCGCCGCATCATCACGCGAAAATAACTTGTACTTATTATCCTTTATGCTTCTTCCCGCCCATAAGAATATATGGGGCATATAAGTTGTAAACCATGCACGAATCGGGCCTCCGCCATTTACCATATCCTGCCACACAAGCATACCCAAACGGTCACAATGATAATACCAACGTTCCGGTTCTATTTTTATATGCTTTCGTAAAGTATTAAATCCCAACCGCTTCGCTTCCATAATATCAAAAATCAATGCTTCATCACTGGGAGCAGTCAACAAACCATCAGGCCAATAACCTTGATCCAACAAACCATTATGAAAATAAAACTTATTGTTTAGTTTAAATCGCAAGATACCCTTATTATCATAAGCAACTGAATTTTTACGCATCGCAAAATAAGAAGTGACACAATCCGCTCCATAACAAATTTTCACATCATATAAATAAGGCGTTTCCGGTGTCCAAGGATATACAACCGGCAACTTTATATACCGTTTTTTATTTGCTTCTAAGGATGTCTGATACGTTTCATTGTCTATAGATATAATTACCTGAACCGCACTTGCTGCACCCACTACATTCACTTTTATTCCGATTGACCCATCATCAAAATCCGGTGTGAATTTTAAGGACCCTATGTATTCCTCCGGAACACTTTCCAGCCACACCGTTTGCCAAATACCACTTTGAGGCGTATAAAACATACCACCTCTATCCAACTTTTGCTTTCCGCGGGAATGATAAGATGCACCCGTCACATCTTTGACACGTAAACTAATGACATTTATGCCATCTGTCAGCACTTTTGTAACATCAAAAAAGAACGGCAAATATCCACCCACATGTGAACCTTGCAATTGTTTGTTCACATAAACTTCTGTCATTTGGTCCACTGCACCAAAATGCAACAAAACACGGCCTTGGTTAAAACCAACGGGCAACTGTATCTCTTTCGCATAATAAAGATATTCATCCGGCTGTAATACTTCTGACACACCAGATAAAACAGCTTCCGGCGAAAAAGGTACTAAAATCTTGCCATCATACTCCATAGGCCAAGCGGCACTTTTGGTAATGGCATAATCCCAATACCCATTTAAATTCAAATAACTATTACGCACCATAGAGGGTCTGGGGTATGCGGGCAACACATTATTTATATCCAACTCTTTGCCCCATTTTGTATATAATTGTCTCATAACATTTTTTCTCCTTGCATTCAAACAATTATTTGTAATTAATTATATTATCTGACATTTTTGATGTATTGTCAATATGGACAAAGTATTATAAATTTTCTTTTACATGGAATATTGATTTTTTCATCATACAAGGGGAAGAGAAATATATTGATTTTATGTGCCATCCCTTATCAAAAAACTAGTCAAAAAATAGTCAACTCATTTCTTAAATTAAAATAAGCACTTAAAAAATAACAAAAAACATCCGCAATCCCTGTGTTTATAGGATTCTCGAATGTTTTTAAATATGGAGATAACTGGACTCGAACCAGCGACCCCTTACACGTCAAGCAAGTGCTCTCCCAGCTGAGCTATATCTCCATAAGAAAATTGTACCCCAAAGTTCCACAAAAGTAAATCTAAAACTAACATCCATTTCATTTATTCCATTACTTTTCCCGTCGCATAAAATACACATATCCGGCCACCAATGCAATCAAACAAATGAACACATAGATAAAAAATTGACGATTCTGCAATCCACCCATCAAAATAAATCCTGAACCTAGCGTGGCCAACGTCGGAAATATCACTCCATTTCGGATACCTTTTACCACACCCTTTCGCCACAAACGAAATACTTGAAAATAAAGCACTGCAAATAACAAATAACTTACAGCAATGGCAATATCAGATATATTCGCACCGCCTAAAACACCATGCAATTGCGTAAAATAATGAATTATCCACCAAAACAAAGCAACTACCACCGCAAACAAACCTGATATCACAGGCATATTCTCTTTCCCTTTGGTTTTCGAAAACCATGTAGCACCGGGCAAAAATCCTTTCAAAGCCATAGCATAAGGCAAGCGCACATAACCTAAAATAATCCCATTTACCGTACCCATCACTGAAATCACAATAAATGTAAGGGCAATTCTTGCACCAACCGCACCAAAAAGCTCTGTTGCAGCCCGATAAACACTATCATCACCCAATTCCATAACCGTACTAGGCCCAATCAATCCACTTAACCCAATAAAATAAATCAAATACATAAACAAAATAATCAAAGGAGCTGCCACCAAAGCACGTGGCATATTTTTCTTACTATCCCGTACTTCACTGGAAACGGTAGTAGAAATTTCCCAACCCGCAAAAGAAAAAGACACCGGCGCAATAGCCGCAAGCCAGCCTATATTTGTCGCATGCTCACTTACATAACTTGCCGTATAGGTAAAAGCATGAACCGGGTCACCAATAATCACCCCAAGCACACCAATCACAATCAAAGGAATTAATTTTACTATTGTAGAAAAATTTTGAAATCCGCCACCCATACGAGCAGATACAATGTTAAACAAAAAACAAATCGCAAACCAAGCAAAGCCAAGAAATATATGCCCAACCAACGCAAAGCCAAGGCCAAAAAGCATGGATATATAAATACCTGCTACCCAAGATACCACAACAGCTAATGTAGGAAAATAAATAAATATCTGAAACCAACCAAAGGCTGCTGCAAAACGCTTTCCGGCAAACTCTTCCGCATAAGTAATCATACCACCGGGCTTGTCCGTTAATTGAGCCAAATTGTTAATGGTCAAACCACCAAACACAATCGCAAAGGCAGCGATGCAAAACACCAAAACACCACGTGCCACGCTACCGCCCGTTGCTACCAAAACATCATCCGAACGGAAAAATATCCCGGAACCAATTACAATCCCTACCAACATCGTTGTTGCTGTGAATAAACCATAATGTCTTTTTCCCATAAGTTTCTTTATCTCCTCTTCCTCTTTGTATTGATTGAACTCATTTAATGAAAGCTATTGATTAAGTCATCATAAGTTTCAATATTATCATCCTTAAAACGAATCCACTGATTGTCATCAATTGTTTGTCCCTTTGTCACCTTACATATTGCAAGAGGACTATAACCATTTGTCGGCAAACCCAATGATGTCATAATTGCATCTACGTCAGGTCGATTTCTATCAAAGCATCTATCTTCCAAAAAATAAAAGAAATTATCCATGTTGGGCTCATTTAAGCCAAAAAATCTCTTATATATAACATCCGTAAAATCCTCACAATGCACCAACTGCTGTTCAAAGTCCACAACCACTTTAGAACAAATAATATCTTTATCCATAAAATCAAATTCTAGTAACTTTCCCATGCCTTACCCTCCGTTTCGCTCAAACCCGCAAGAATTGCATCTAACGCTCGAATAGATTCTTTCGTAGAAAACTTATTCAGGCTAGATAAAAAACCCTCTTTATCTAGCAAAATCGGCTTAGAAACATAATCTAATTGCTGTGTAAAAGAAAAAGCAAACGGTTTCGCTACAACACTGCTCAAATTTTCCGCTAAACCACAGGTGAAAGGATAACTTATCATATCAGCAAGACAGCCCTCCCCATTATCATAAATTGGTGCCGGACTCAAAATTCCCTTTTCATCTTCCAAAAAAGCAATATTAAAAAAATGCCTATCATCATTCCAAGTAATCGCATCCAGACAAAGTATTTTATCAATATAATCTTTGATGGTAAAATAGCGCATATAATTGCTGTCCATAAAATCCAAAAAATCATAATACGAAATACCCAATGACATTTTACTTTTTTCCAACAACTTTCCGGCAGTTACAATTGTTTTACCTTGTGGCTTAAAATCATAACTAAAACAACCCGAACCCAACAACTTTCCCTCTTCCTCTATCAAACAAGGATAATAGGGCACACGATATTCTCTTAACTCTGTAAACGCAAGAAAATGTGATATCAACACCTCAGAAATGCTTTGATACCCAACCGCATCTAGCTTTATGATTTTGTTGTCTTTTTTCCATTTACGTTGATAACCCTTAGAGCTCTTACCTTTCAACATAAAATTTGTATGATTAACACAGACTGTTTCAACATTTCGTAGATACACATCCTCAAACATAATCATCCATTCCTCAATCTATTTCCCTGCAACACATTCTTCCTACCAGTATACCTTATTTTTGCACAAAATAAAAGAGGGCACTCTATTTTTTCGAGCAACCTCCTGTGGATTGATACATTCTATTCATTCTTTTGCTGTGTATCCCGCATTTTTTTTAACAATTTCTTTCGATTTTTCAATGCCAGTATAAAAGGCACCAACAACATCGCGATTAACCCGGCTGCCAATCCATTGTTATAAAGGTTGATGCCCCCGGATGGCCCTGCCAAACTTGTCACCACATGAAGATGAATTATACCGGCGATAACGCCCCAATGCAAACCAAACATATTTGGGATGGGCGACAGTGCTGTCACAAAATAAAACGCAACCACCACCCCGGGATCCCGGATATGAAAAGGACTAAAGAACGTTGCAATACCAATCCCTATCATCAATGCAATGGCACTGGGAACATTTTTTCCATTGGCACCAAAACCAATAATCGTAATGATACCACCCCAAGCCAGTCCACTCAACTGCATATCAAAAATAACTGCCGCTAGTATACAAAACAAACCAAGCAATCCCATATTAATGTAACATAGCGTTCCAAATTCCGGATAATAATTACTCTTTGTACCGGATATTCCCTTTAATTTTTTCAAAATACCCATTATACCCAAATCACGATTACAATACCAACCAATAAAAATAAAGAAAACACAAAGCACAATGGTTATAATCGAAATCATAACATTATTGCCCTCACTCCAAATATCATTCAAGCCTGGCTCTATGCCAAAGGTGCTTAACGTCGAAGTGATGAAAATCGCCAAAATACCGGCGGTCAAACCTCCATTGTAAAGATTGAAACCATCATGGGCTTTAAACACATTTTTTGCCAATGGTTCAAAAACAAATCCAATGGCCACACCCATGGCAAAAGCAGCCAAAATACTCAAAGCCGTATTTCCAATACCAATGAATAGCTTTTGACTCACTGCCGGTGCCATAGAGGATGCCACCAAAATCGTCAAAATACTATTGCTATAAGATTCTTTCCGAAAGCGGGCATAAAGATATCCGCCCAAATAAATCGGCAGAACATTTATAATGGTTTTACCAAATAGACCAAAACCTACCAACAGCCATAAATTAGCAATGGTACCACTACCCTGCTCCGTTTTTAATAACACAAGAATACCCACCGATGCCATGGCCAATATAACACCATTCACAATGGCAGGTCCCAAACCACCAATATAGACAAAATCCGTTACCAAAACGGCAGGGGCTGTGAAAATCGCCATCAGCCCACGCACCAATTCGGCCGGTGTCTGCAAAGACACCCCAAAAGCCAATAGTATAAGTGCAGATATCACAAACACTTTATATATACTATTCAATGTTTTTGTCATTCTTACAATCCTTTTACTTCCAAAAAGTCTTTTAGCAAATTCATCGCCACATCTTTTCGATATTCCACACTCACACGACCGCGGATGGGCACGATAAATGCATCAATGGCTTTCAAATATTCCTCTTTCAAAGCCTTTGCTTCCTCTAATGTCTTACCTATCATTATAGCATCAATTTCTTTCGGACGCAAAATTACATCTGCAACAGCCCCAAAAGCTGTGGCAAAGTTTTTAATTTTATCCCCCTCCAACTCCATAATACCTGCAAAAGATAAGCGAGAAATGGCCAAAGCATCTCTTGCTCCTACTTTTTGATAATAGTAATTCTCCAAACCTTTATACGGCATGATGACTTCTACAATCAACTCATCCGGCTTCAAAGCCAAATGCTTACGTCCCAAATAAAAATCCTTTATTGGAAGTATACGCTCGCCATCCGCACTTGCCAAACGCAAATCTGCATCTGCTACCATAAATACCAAAGCACTATCCGCTTTGGCTGAACCATTGCCGATATTACCACCTATACTACCTGCATTTCGAATCGCCGGAGCAGCAATGTCACCCATGGCCTCTTTTAAAATCTGCGGTACCTCTGCGGCGTTTAATATTTCTGTAAAGGTAACTGCCGCACCCAAGCGCAACCGATTGTCCTCCACAAGGATTTTTCGCATTTCAGGTACCTGATTTACAAATAAATAAGCTGCTCCCTCATCACCCTCTACCATCAAATCCGTACCACCACAATAAGGAATCCATTTCGGATTACGTCGATATTCCAAAGCCTCTTTCAGAGAATGCGCAAATACACTCGTTACCATAAGCCCTCTCCTTTCTGCGCCGCAATACCCACGGCAGCCACAATAGAATTATAACCGGTGCAACGGCATAAATTACCTGAAATACCTACCCGGATTTCTTCTTCTGTCGGATGTGGATTGGATGCCAACAAACATTCTGATGCCAAAACCATCCCGGGAATACAAAAACCACACTGAACCGCCGAAACCTCTTGATAGGCCTTTTCCAAAACGGCAAAACGCTCCGTCTTGCTAAAGCCCTCTATCGTCATGACCTCTGCACCCTCCAAGGAACCCATCGCCACCAAACAAGAATTATACAACTGCCCATTCACAATCACAGAACAAGCTCCACATTCCCCTTCCTTACAGCCACATTTTGTACCTGTTAATAAATATCCCTCACGAAGCGCATCCAGCAACCGCATGGCCGGATTCTCCGTATAGGTCATTTCCGCACCGTTCAAACGAAATTTCACACTATTACTCATATTATTTCACCTCCCGCAAAAAATTCATCACATCTTCTGCAATAAATGGTGCCTTATTTAAGGTTGTGTCCAAAGCATTTTGAATTGCATCAATGGTAGCCGGCGCCGGTCCCACATTCGGCAATTCTCCTGCCCCTTTGGCACCAAAAGGTCCATTGGGATAATCTACTACATGGAGCATCACATGCAAGTTTTCAAACTCTACAGCTGTAGGAATGATATAATCACTAAAAGAACTATTCCGAATCCAACCGTTATGTGCTTCCATTTTTTCCATCATGCCATAACCTAGGCTCTGCACAAAACCACCCTCCATCTGACCCATTACAATCTGCTCATCAATCGGAGTTCCCACGTCATAACAGCCCCAGGCACCAATCACCTTAATAAATCCAGTCAAAGAATCAATCTCTACTTCCACTACATTCACAGACCAAGAAAACGTTGGATAAGCATCTCCTGTAAAATTGTCATTATCAAAGGGTATCATAAAGTCCGGATGCTCATACCTTTGCTCAATCAACTGCGCTTCGCCATCAATCCATTCTTCTTTCAGCCGTTTAGCCGCTTTCATCAATAAATTACCAACCGACATAATAGAACGAGATGCCACTGTCGGGCCGGAATCCGGCACCATATCCGTATCCGGCAATGCTACAATCACTTGCTCCATTGGTATTTCCAATGTACTGGATACAATCTTATTTAAAGTCGTAAACAAACCTTGCCCCATATCGGTTCCCGCTGTTAATACTTCCACCATACCATCTTTGCTTTTTTTCAATTTTACAACCGCTTTGATTAAATCCCGCTCTCCGTTTCCGGTAAAACCACAACCATGATAAACCAAAGACGCACCAATACCCCGACGATAACGACCGGTCTGATTTTGATAAACTTTCTTCTTATTATAATAGTCACTAGCTTTTAACACATCTTCCGTCATAGCCGGAATCGGCACAGGAAAGTGGTAACGGCCGCTGGTTGAAGTCGTGTCACCTTGCTTTGCTGCATTTTGCAATTTAAATTCTACTGCATCCATACCTAAGTCTTTGGCAATATGTGTCATCATCATTTCTACTGCAAAAAATGTTTGAGGACCTCCAAATCCACGAAATGCTCCACTAGGCACAATATTGGTTTTCCGTGCTTCGCCGCGTACTTTCAAATTCGGCACATTATAAATACCGGCTGCACCAATGACACCACGCTGTAATACCACCAAAGATAATGTGGTATAAGCACCTGCATCATAAAGCACATCAATGTCCATGCCGATTACTTTTTTATCTTTTATCGCCACACGATAGGTACAATAAGAAGGATGTCGTTTACTGGTCGCAATCATATCTTCATGCCGATCAAACACAATTCGTACCGGTTTTTTACTATGATAAGCTGCCACAGCTGCCTGACAAGCCAATACCGATGGATAATCTTCTTTCCCGCCAAAACCACCGCCTGTTACATCTTGAACGATGCGTACATTTTCATTTTCCAAACCCATCGCTTGCGCTACAGCACCAAACACATAATAAGGGCATTGCAGGGAACCACGAATTGTCATCTTGCCATCTACATATTCCGCAATCAACCCATTTGTTTCCAAATAAGCCTGCTCCTGCAAACCTGTATGGAACTTTTCTTCATACACCTTATCCGCATTGGCAAAAGCCTCCGCTATATTCCCTTTGTCAATATTTACATTAAAAAAACTTTCCTTTGACTCACGCGGATCAAACACCGGCTCTAACACTTCATATTCTACTTGAATCTGCTTCAACAACTGATTCACAACCCGCTCATCAGACCCTACCAAAAGACCAATGGGATCACCGATGTATTCCACAATTCCCTCGGCAAATACCGGTGTATCATCTAACACAATCTGAACTTTATTCACACCGGGCACGTCATTTTTGTCATAAAAGAAATAACCCTCCGGCAATTCCGGCAATGTAATATTGCCAAATTTTGCCCGTGCTTCCGTGGAACGTAACATACGTCCAAACAACATACCTTTTGTTGGCAAGTCACATACGTATTTTGCCGCTCCTGAAATCTTTTCGTAATGATCCAACTTAGGGACCGCTTTACTTATGGTTTTCATATACGTCCTCCTTATCTTATTTTACTTGTTTGCCCTTTACATATTTTGCATGAACATTGTCCTTACCTGCCAAATAAATCATCCGTTCCAAACGATTTTCAACACTTAATGTTTTGCTGCTTAAAATATCCGTATCATCCATGACCAATGCATCAAATTCATAACCTGAATCAAAACTGCCCACCTTTCCAAAGAAACTACCACCTCCCCGGGTTCCCAAGTAAAATGCCTCCGGCACCGTCAAGGCAGCGTCCTTTTGCTCTACCAAACGCCAATACAATTTAGACACCTGAATCGCATCACTCATGGCCCGGAAAATAGAGGTTTGACTACCTCCTGCTACGTCACTACCCAAACCAACACGAATTCCCCGATTCATAAAACGGCGAATCGGAGCGATACCCGATGAAAGATTCATATTGGATTGTGGACAATGGCCTACAAAAACACCATTTTTTTCAATCAAATCTTCTTCCATATCCGCAGACCAAACACAGTGTGCCATAATGGTAGGCACACCCGCACCACCAAACAAACCATGCCTATCATAAGCCGCACCATAGCATTTTGCATCCGGGCACAACTCTTTCACCCAAGCAATTTCACCATGATTCTCTGACAAATGAGATTGCACCGGCAACTTATACTTAATTTGCAATCTCCCCAAACCGTCCATCAACGCATCGCTACAAGTAGGTGTAAAACGTGGCGTAAGAATCGGCATTGTCCGCTTAAATCGTGTCATAGACTCACGAATCCACGCCTCTGTATCCGCTAAACTTTTTACTGCACTATCTTCTATCAATATATCAGGGCTATTCCGATCCATATTGACCTTACCAACCATAGTAATCAATCCGGATGCCTCTAACTTTTCCATCAAAAGCAAGGTCGCCGGATTATGAATGGTACCAAATACCACCGCCCTTGTTGTTGCACCTTCTTTTAAATCATCCACAAAAAACTGATACGCCTTATCCGCATATTCTAAATCACTATATTTTGATTCTTCCGGAAAGGTATAGGTATTTAACCAATCCAAAAGCTCTAAATCCATACCCAAACCACGAAAAGCATATTGGGGTGCATGAACATGAATATCACACAAGCCCGGAATAATCAAACGTTCCCCATAATCCATCACAGGCAAATTGGCATACTGCTCCGGTATTTCAGCAAACGCACCTTTTGAAATACCCGCTTCACAAATGAGGTATCCCCCCTCCAGTATACGAAGTGTTTGCGGGGTTGCGTTGTAACAAATATTTCCTTTTAAAATCAAATTCATATAATAATATCCTCCTTCGTCTAATAAATCATTAAAAAAAATAAACTCTTGACATTATAACCATAAAACCCATATAATCTAAAAATATCCTATCTTCGTATTCTAAAAATGGATAAAATTTTCTTCAAGAAAGGACTTAACATTATGCATGATTTATTTCCATTTCTACTGGGTGTCATTTTCGTTGTGATCAACGGACTGACCCAACTGGTTTTTGCTCAAACCCAAGGTTTTAAGCTAAAGCCCTCAAGCATTGGCCTATTGCTCGGTGCAGCGGTTAGCCTACCGCTCGGGATTATCACCCCCATTACCGGTCAATCAGCGATGATTGCCTTAGCCGGTAAAACAGAAGAATCTAGGCAACGCGTTGCCGCCCTTCTTATCGCTGCCGCTACCATGGCAGTACTGGGTATCACCGGTGCCGTTTCAGAAGCAGTTAACTTTGCCGGTCCGGCTATTATCGCCGGTATGATGGCAGGTGTTGGTTTGATGCTGACCCAAGTTGGTGTAGACTTTATCTTTGACAAACAAAAAGGAAATCTACAAGTTGGTATCGTATCTTTCATCAGTGCCATGGCAATCTACGTGATTACCTTAAACACCGCACATGCGCAACACGCTTTGGTTTATACCATCGCCGGTTCCGTCACCATTTCCACCCTTTATTTCATCATTTTCCAAAAGAAAAAAATGGATGCCATCGTTATTCCGGAGGGAGAAAGTGATAGCGGAAAGTTTTGGACAAAAGCCTATTGGAAAACAAATGATTGGAAATTGGTAAAACCCAAGCTTACATTCAGGGCAATTTTGAGTGCTTTGGCTCTCATCTGTCTCGGTATCGGTATCACAACCTCTTTTGGTAACATCAATGCCAGTATGGCAGGCCTTGAACAAAATTTAGATCATTTGACTTTCATCAGTGGTCTTGCCGGTTTTGCCAGCGTTATCTTCGGCGGTATGCCTTTGGAAACCATCATCTCCGGTACTGCTGCAGCACCATGGCCGATCATTGGTAGTTTTGCCGTTTTGGTCGTACTTGCCATCCTACTGTTATTGGGTCTTGTCAATAAATTATGTAAATACATGCCCACCCAAAGTATTGCCGGTTTCTTGGTGGTAATCGGATTCTTTATTACTTTCTTACCAAACCTTAGAAATCCGAATTTCACCGGTGAGGGTTTAGAAAATCTTCCTGTAGCAGGAACCGTTATGGGTGTCACTGCATTGACGAGTAATCCATTCCTCGGGGTGTTAGCCGGATTGGTCATTCGAGCTTTCGGCTATCTCATTGGCCTCTAGTCTTTATCTGCTTCAATAGCAGTAAAGGCAAATTTTGTAACATCAAACAAACCCATATCTGTAATCTTTAATTCAGGTATGACAGGCAAGGACATGAAGGCGAGGGTCATCAAAGGCTCTACGCCTTCTTTTACTTGAAACTCATTGTGCAACAATTGTTGCATTCCCTCTAATTTTGAACCAACCCACTCACCACTTTGATCAGACATCAATCCGCCAATTGGCAAAGGCATGGACGCAAGCACTTGATTTTCTTTTACAATTACTGCGCCGCCGCTCGTCTCAATCACCGCTTGAATGGCTGCCATAATTTCTTCATTGCTTACCCCAACCGCCACGATATTATGAGAATCATGGGCTATAGTCTGGGCTACTGCTCCCTGTTTCATGCCATAACCACGAAGCAACCCTACCGCTACATTGCCGGTCATCTGATGGCGCTCCACAATAACAATTTTTACAATATCTTGATTTTCATCAAAAACAAAATCTCCCTCGGCCGTTAGTTCTACCTCTGCAACACCTTTTTTCGTCACAATGGCATTGGGCACAATATCAATTACCTTTACTTTGTTGGATGCCGATTTTAAATTCAGTTTATCCATAGAGATATCTTTTACACGAACACTACCTGCCACTTTATCAATGGAAACCGATTCCTGCTTGCCCAGATAGTGACCATGCTCTGCAACCAACATTCCTTGAATCCATACTTTTTGAACAGCAAAATCCTTTAGGTTATCCACCAATATAATATCACCTCTAAGACCCGGCGCAATCGCACCTCGATCAGACAAGCCATAACATTCCGCCGGATTTAAAGTTGCCATCTGAATAGCTGTGATGGGATCAAGGCCCAATTTCACACAGGTACGCAACAGATCGTCCAAATCGCCTTTTTCAAGCATATCCTTTGGCTGCCGGTCATCGGAACATAATACGAGGCGACGACTGTTGGCAGGTGTAATCCCTTTGATTAACTCTTCTAAATCACGACAAGCAGAACCTTGGCGCAATTGAACATACATACCCCTATCTATTTTTTCTAACATTTCTTCCACGGTAGAACACTCATGATCCGTCTTAATACCAGCGGCGATATAAGCATTCACATCGTTGCCTGATATACCCGGCGCATGCCCATCTATCACCTTATTGCTGTTTTTTGCAGCCATGATTTTATGCATCACCTCATCATCACGGAAAAGGACACCAGGAAAATTCATCAATTCACCCAGGCCAAACGCCTCTTCTTTGGTCAGCATCCCGGCAATTTCCTTGCTTGTAATCGTAGCACCGGAATGTTCAAATGGCGTCGCCGGCACACAGGAAGGCACTTGATATTTAATATCTAAATCCGTTCCCTTGGCAGCCTCCACCATATAATCAAAACCAACTTCCCCACACACATTCACAATTTCATGGGGATCCGCAATAATCGTTGTCGTACCGCAAGGGACAAGCAAACGCCCAATTTCTTGCGGTGTCACAAATGCCGACTCCACATGAATATGCCCTTCGATCAAACCCGGCAAAGCATAGGCACCGCCTGCATCTACTTCTATCTCACCTTCATAATCACCAAGCCCGGCAATCAAACCATCTACCAAGGCAATGTCTTTTTCTAGGATACTAGCAGAATATACATTCACAATCTTACAATTTTTGATTACAACATCTGCTTTTTTTCTTCCGGTTGCCACATCAATCAATTGCATTAAATTTTCTTTTTTCATTTTCATTCCCTTTCTCACTCCGTCATAAAAAACAAACAATAAAAAAGACCAGCCACAAATACAAAACTGCAAGTTGCATGTGAACAAAACGACAAAAACAAACTATGTCTGCAAAAATATCCTGCTCATACAACTTGTAGTAGACCATTTACGGTAGTCTGTAGAAACGCTCGTCCATATTTTTGAGCATATACAAGTCAAATTTTCCATATTCCGTGTTGAAAGCACAACACCATACAATAATTATACAATGAAACGCTATAATGTCAATAGTTTTTCCGTCAATCTGACCATGATTTTTTAGGATTCTAAAAAAATTCTATTATAACTTAATAATTTTTTACTTGACAACCAAAGTACTTTTCCTCTATCATGTGAAACATCAACATAAACCCACGAATAAAGTTTTATTATTCTATGATGCGGTTGTCTAGTTTCACAAAACAAAGTACTACAAAACACATTCTGAGGAGGAATACTATGAAACATGCAATTGATTTTTTTTCACCGAAACACGTGAAGGTTGAAACCACCTTCCGAACAGAGGTGCTGGCTGGTGTTACCAGTTTCTTTGCCTCTATCTTTACCATCTTGGCTGTGCCCAATATGATTGGTATCGGGGGACCGGATGGCTATGCCAACATTCGTAATGCAGTTTTTGTAGCAGCTGTTATTTCTGCTGTCATCGGATGTTTGTTCATGGCATTTATTGCAAAAATGCCTTTGGTTGTATATCCGGCAATGGGAACGACCAGCTACTTTGCTTTTAGTGCCTTACCCATGATTGTTGTATTATCCGGCGATGAAAATTTAGCTCGGCTAACACAATATCAAATCGGTATGTTCCTGATTTTAATTACCGGTGTTTTATTCTCCATTCTAGCAGTCACCGGACTGACGGATAAGATTTTAAATGGTATACCAAAAAATATCAAAATCGCAACCGTCCCGGCCATTGGGCTTTTTATCACATTATTAGGCCTTAGATTAAGTGGTTTGGTTGTTGGTACACCATCTACTTTCGTTGCTTTTGCAAACTTGAGAAATTTAAGAAACTGGGCGACCCTTGAACCATCAGAAAGATCTGCACTCCTTGGTGCCATCGTTGCCTTTATAGGTCTTTTATTCTTAGGATTCTTGCACTACAAAAAAGTAAAAGCGTCTTTTGTTATTGCCATTGTCGTAACAGCTATTTTAGCTTATGTAACCGGCGCATACAGCATTGACAATTTCACTTTTAGTTTGGGACAACAATTTAGAGATTGGGCAAATTATGGTCTATTTAGATTTGATGCAGTAAGCATTTGGTCCTTTAGTTCCATCGGTCCTGTCATCGGTGTTGTTTTAAGTATCATATTGGCTCTATTACTTACAAACGCTTTGGATGCAATTGCAACCACTTTTGGTATTGCAAAAGGTGCCGGCCTTGTTAAAGATGACAATGATATGGAAGGCAGAAAATATGTAAACAAAGGTGTTGTAGCCGATGCACTTTCTAGTGTTGTTGGTGCTTGCTTAGGTGGTGCTCCAAATACGACTGTTGTATCTGGTTCCGCCGGTGTAAACGCAGGCGGAAGAACTGGTTTAACCTCACTTGTAGTTGCTATTTTAACAGCTTTATTACTGATTGCCGGCCCATTTGTTGGTTTGATTCCAAATGTAGCCATCGCTCCGGCACTTATCTTTGTTGGTTGCTTGATGTTATCCGGTTTGAAAGACTTAGATTTCAGTGATATGACAGATTACCTACCTGCCTTTGTTGCATTGATTATGGTAGTATTTACATTCAACATCGGAACCGGTATCTGCTTAGCATTGTTGACACATATTCTTTTGAAATTAGTAACAGGTAGAGTCAAAGAAATTTCCCTTGTCTCCGTCATTGTTACCATATTGTTCTTACTACAGTTTATACTGTAATAAGCATAGCAAAATATTTATTTTGCTTCCCCAAAATTTAGAGCGTTTTCGTTTTAAACACAAACGAAAACGTTCTTTTTTATTTGCATATTCTATCCAGTTAGATTCCAATATTTATCTATCTGAAAACACTTGACAATATGTAAATTTTTATAATATATTTATAGTAACTTATTCATTATTTATTGTTTATTTACTTTTATTTATTTTTATTTCACATTTATAAACCTATAGGAGGGGGTCACATATGGACAAATTTTGGAAAATCAAGGAACGAGGTTCTACACCCAGAGTAGAGATTCTTGCCGGGATTACAATCTTTTTTGCCACTGTTTACACAGTGATTGTCAATCCAAACAATATTTCCGGCGGCATTACGATTAACCCCGAATTATGGAACGGTGTCTTTTTTGCCTCTTGTATTGCCGCTGCCATCGGCACCTTGCTGATGGCTTTTTATGCAAAACTCCCATTTGCGCAAGCACCGGGAATGGGGTTAAGTGCTGTCTTTGCTTTTACCGCAATGCCCGCCATCGCTGTACTTACGAGCATGGGCGATAGCACAGCAGATGCCATCAAAACCTATCAAATGACCTTACCCATTGTTTTAATATCCGGTGTACTATTCCTTCTTATTTCTCTGGTGGGATTACGCGAAAAAATCATCAACGGCATTCCCAAAAACATCAAATTGGCATTAGGTGCCGGAATTGGTTTATTCATTACCTTATTGGGATTAAAAAATGCCGGCATTTCCGTACCGCAACAAGCAACACTTCTAACACTCGTAAACTTTGGCGCAAGAGACCAAGCAACATTGGGTGCTCTTCTTGCTATTCTCGGTGTGTTGATTATTGCAGTGCTACAAGCCCACAAAGTAAAAGGCTCTATCTTAATTGGCATTATTACTACCACTATTTTAACCTATGTGACAGGCTTTAAAACCTTAGATAGTTTTTCCTATAATCTAGGGCAGCAAGCCCATGATTTTGCCGCTACATCACTCTTTCGTCTAGACTTTGTTTCCCTATTTACCGCTGGCAATCTTGGTCCCATCCTTGGTAAAATGCTGGCTTTGATTTTGGCATTTTTCTTAGTCAATATGTTTGATTCCATGGGAACAATCTATGGTGTTGCTTCTTCTGCGGGTATGGTAGACAAAAAAACCGGAGAAGTACGCGGACTCAAAAAAGGACTCATGGCGGATGCCATGGCTACTACAGCCGGAGGGCTTGCCGGTACCTCTACCATTACCACTGTCGTAGAATCTTCCGCAGGCATCGGCGAGGGTGGCAGAACCGGATTGACCGCCTTTGTAACAGGCATACTATTCATCGTAGCAATTTTCTTGGCTCCTTTTATTGCTTTGATCCCTGATGTAGCCACCGCACCTGCCCTTATCTTTGTTGGTTGTTTAATGATGTCCGGCATCAAAGATGTTGACTTTAGCAATATCAGCGAGGGGTTACCGGCATTTTTAACCATCGCTATGATGCCTATGACATTCTCCATTACCAACGGCATCGCCTTTGGTTTGGTTTCTTGGGTTATTCTAAAGGTATGTACCGGAAAATATAAAGAAATCAAAATTACAACGGTAGTCGTTTCCATCTTATTTGTTTTACAGTACTTTCTACAATAAAATTTTTCAAAAAAGAACACTTAGTTTGATTTTTCCACTAAGTGTTCTTTTATTTTATTATTATCGACAATATCAATATCCCAATTCAGCTTTTTTTCCACTACCTCTAACCCCCATAAGCAACGTTGTTCGCCATGGACTATTTCTTTCTTCAACCGATGTCAAAATGAATCTTGTAATTTCTTGTCTACCAAATAATTAATCCGGTCTTTTACCAAATGATGGATTAAATGGATTCAAAATTTTATACCCCCTCACACAAAGGTATATATACTTTTGATTTTTTTATATACTTTAAAGCAAGCCTAAATGGATGGAATATCTCTGACCCCCCATTGCGCACCATACTCCCGCATTACTTTTTGAATCGTATCTATAACCGCCCAATCAATCCCCTCCATTCTCATCAATTCGCCCACACTTTTTGTCTTCATCCAATACAATGTATCAAAACCCAGGCTTTCAATAGAAGCCTTAGCTTCCGAATCCAGACGCTCTAAAAGAACTTCAATGGAAACAGGAATGTACCTATCTTTGTGCGGAAATTGCTTGTCATACTCCAATATTACTTCTTGCTCCAAATCCTCATATACCGGATCTATATAAAACCTGCCACGAATCCCTGCCAACGCCCCCTCATAAAGCGGATATACCATAAACGGATCAAAAGATTGTCCATCCGCAGTAACAATACCAAACTCCACCGCTCGCCGAAAACCAACACGAGGATAATAATCCGGATGCCCAAAAATAATAACCGCCCGATAACCTAACGCCCTTGCCTTAGCAAATGAATGTTGCATCAAAGCCTTTCCAATACCTACATTACGAAAATCAGGATGAACCGAAAGGGGGCCAAAGGTTAAAACTTGACATACCTTCTGGCTTTCATCTACTATTTCGGCATGGGTATATATAATATGACCCACAATTTTCCCATCTATTTCTGCCAAAAAATTTAATTCCGGCACATAAGAAGAACACTCCCGCAAACAATTCACCAGATAATGTTCCTCACAAATTTGGTTTTCAGACTCCCAGAAATGTGTCCAAAAAACCTCTCTTGTTAAATTTTCTACCTCATAATAATCTTTCGGTGTTTCTAATCTAATATGCATAATCTATGTCTAATCCTCACATTTTACTATATCGGCTGAATTTTATACTTGCGTCTTTGATTTTAGCTTTCTAAGATTTTTTGCCTTACTTGCTTTAGACAGTTTCCAACATTATCGACACCATCAATATCTCATCATCCATTCCCCTAAAATCCTGTGACCTATTATACAACCTCGCATCACCAAAATCAATGATTCCGACCCGGTTTTGGCTACTAATCAAAGCGTTATTATAATCCAAATCACCGTGGCAAAAAACAAGTTTATCCGTCCCAACCATACACTTCGGTACTTCATGTGCAAAAAAATCATCTATTTTCACAAGTTCCGCTTCACTGAAAAACGCTATTAACAAATCTCTGCCTTTTCTGTACCAATTTTGATATTCCAAACCCTGCTCTTCAAGCGTTTGTGCTCTTACATCACCGTAGTCCTTTATCCCATGAAGCCGTTTTAAAAACACACCTATTTGGGTGCCGATTTCTATTTTTCGCTCCTTGCTTAAATTGTCAATGGCTTTCCCTCAACACCATAAAATCCAAAATAAGAATTGTCTTCTGCCACCCAATTTCGTTTATTTCAATTCGGCTTTCGTCACCTATCCCCGTCAGCCTCCTTACAATTTCAAGTTCATCATTTTGCATATCATGCTCTTTCCCAAATTATAATTTTTATTGTCTTTACCACTTAATTTTCCAATTTTGAAACGAACACCATTATTTTACCATTTTCACAATCAAAATGTACTCAAAAACAAGAAAAAAAGCCACAACCCCTTGTCTATGCAAGAAACCACGACTTTCTAATGCGGATGAAGGGACTTGAACCCCCACGGTCTCCCACTAGATCCTAAGTCTAGCGCGTCTGCCAATTCCGCCACATCCGCATATTTATAACTATTATGTTGTACAAACCCTTTAACTATCCCGTTTATGAAAAGTCACTTTTCATAACGCACTAGGCACGTGCTCAACTACCGCACTAAGCCAAAGAAGTTTCACGACTAATCCAATATATCATATGGTGATATTGCTGTCAAATTATTTTTAATAACTTACTTAATAACTTTTGAAAAATGTATAATGTGATAAAAACAGAAACCGTCACAAAACAAATAAACAATATTGTAGACTATATGATTTCTGAATTTTCCAATGTGGACATTGCCATTGATTTACTTACAGCGATTGATGATGCTCTTGAAATACTTGCCTGACATTTTCATATTGAGTATTAAATTATGAAACTGCTAAAGGGTGTAATAATTCTCTAATTACTTTCACTGCTTTTACAGTATCTTCAAAATCAATCCCTTTCGCAAATTCATGTTTCTTTTGATAATCTGTCCATAAGTCTTTTAATGTTTTTGATTGTTCTATATCATTAATATAGCCCCCACTATCAATGATATATTCACCTGTTACTGTTGTATCCATGTCTACCGTACTTCTTAAGTTTACTCCGATAATAGAAGATATCAAAAAACCACCTTTTAAAATAAAATTTTGTTTATATTCTGATTGTCCGATTCAATTTAACAACCGCTCAAATATTACCATTTTAAATATTTCCCCGTCCTCTAATACAGGCAATGTACCAGAATAGGCTTTTGTATACTTGGTTAAGTTTCTTACTCCTGAACCTAATTCATCTGCATAACCAATTTCTTTAAACACTTTGGCAATACTAGGATTTTTTGCTTTTGGTGTGTAATTGTCTAAGGTAATAACTCCGTAGCGAATTGCAGTACTTGGATTATCTGCGTACATGATATCCTCATAAATAATAATTCTTATTCATGCGGTGGACGTACATTTTACCGCCACAATCGGCACAATATAACAGCCCTGTTAGTGGGTGGGCTTCGCCCCATCTGGGTATCGCCTTGCGTTGGTTCTTATTCGCTGTACATTGTCGAACGTGTCTTGGTCAATAATGGCTTTGTGGGTGTTCTCAAATATCATCCACTCGCTTTTGTCTACATAGTGGCTTTTTTTGTCCTTAAAGTGCTTGCGTGTTTTGAAGTTGCAAGTATGCCCTAAATACTCATGCTTTGCCAAAATGCTTGATACTGCTCCCGAACTCCAATGGTAGAGGCCTTTGAAAGTCTTGTTTTTGTTTACTCCCTCATTGTGGGTTGCCAAGTATGCAGACGGTATCAAAATCTGCAATCCCTTTAATTTACAAGCTATTTGATACATTCCAAGTCCTTCCATAGTCCAACGGAAGATACTCCGTACATTATCGGCGGCGTATTCGTCAACAAGCCAGTTTTCCCGCTTTTCGTCCCATAAATAGCCATAAATAACTTGCCCTGTGCAATGCTTACCGCTCATGCCTTTTGTTTTGAATGAGGATTTTAATTTTCGGCTCGTATCTCTTGCATAAAATTCATGTAGCACGTTGCGGAATGGGGTAAAATCGTCCTCGCCGTTTATCGTGTCCAGTCCGTCATTTATTGCGATTAGGCGTGTGTTATTCACTCTCATTGTTTCCATACACAAGCCTACTCTTAAATAATCCCTGCCCAGCCTTGAAACGTCTTTGCATAGGCAAACAGCGACTTTTCCGCTCTCAATGGCTTCCATCATGGCGGTAAACCGTGGACGGTCTGCATCAAAACGAGTGCCGCTAATACCATCATCAGTAAAATGTACAATGTTTCTAAAGCCAAGAGATTTTGCATAATCCTCTAATTGCTTCTTTTGGTTCGTGATTGAATTGCTTTCCCCTGCGATTTCGTCCTCTCGTGACAGACGTGAATACAAGGCGGTGATTTTGCTTTCGCTCATGGTACTTGCGTGGCTCATGCAGTCGATGGGGCTTTCAAAGATATACAAGGGTGCTGATTCAGAAAAGGCCATATTGAAGCCGTACCGCTTATCACTCCCCGCCACGTCACAGCGGAAGTCTCGCCCCGTTCCTCGGAGACTTGCAAAGCGAGGTGTGCCGTGTTCATCGCACCCAGCAAAGCACACATTACGCCGCTTGTCCTCGTACAGCTTCCCCTCTTGAATCAGCGTGTTCACAACCTCGCTGTCAATGCCACGCTTGACGCAGAGGTAGTCATACAGGCGCAGGGGCAAGCCCGTCTTTTGGGGGAGAATGAGCGTCCTCGGCGGCTCCGGCTCTGGTGTCGGTCTTGAAGCAGGGAATAACTGTTAATCCATTTGCCTATCTTCGCCCTTGAAGCGAGGCCACTTTTTCGAGTGGCTGACTTGGGTTATGACCTCTTTCAGCTTCCCGGCCTTTTCGGGGTCTTTGTTGTTCTTTTGAAAATACACTTCCTTTTGGACAACAGGCACATAGACCACATGAAGATGATAATGGAACACGTCACGCCCCAA
>Ga0123352_10002551_pt1 | contig 25533 bp, 22 predicted proteins | sample TergutLab28metaG_FD_89700 | JGI IMG/M metagenome (GOLD analysis project Ga0123352, IMG submission 89700) | Labiotermes labralis P1 segment gut microbial communities from Petit-Saut dam, French Guiana - Lab288 P1 | ecosystem: Host-associated > Arthropoda: Insects > Digestive system > Gut ...
TATCAGAAAAGCCTGGAAGAAAGTAATAGCTTAAAACATAGAGAAAGATTAAAGATTAAAAAAAAAAAGAAAAAGTAAAAAAAAAAAAAAAAAAAAAGCACGCCTCCATAACATTTTGCTCTAAATTGGGGAAAAATGGTACTGAAACTTTAACATGTTGATGGTAGATTTTGGAGATCAGATAATAGGTATAATGCAATTTTCTGAGTGGTTTTCCCAGCTCAAAAGTGGTGAGACTGTTGAAGATGCTGCACACTCAGGATGTACATTAACAAGCAAAACACATAAAATTGTTGATCAAGATAAGGCAGTTGTCATCAAAAACAAAAGAATCACTGTACATGAAGTTGCTAACATGCTGGGAATTTCATTTGGGTCAGTTCAGAGCATTTTGATGGACAATGGACAATGGAAATATGTAAGGAATTTACTGATTAATACTCTTCATTTGGGCTGGAAAAAAAATGTGTAAACAGGGATAATTGAAAAGCAGACACTTTGAAATGAACTTGCTCAGAACAGGGTCCAATAAAGGGCTTTTGTAACAGGAGCACCAAACCTCCACATTCAAAAGCAGATTTTCATTCTTTCAACTTTACCTGGAGTTGTGATTTTTCTTCAGATTTATCATTTTTCAAATCACTGGCAGCTGGAGGAGGAAGTAGTTCAAAAGCATAAATACTGCGATTAGTATCATTAACATAACGCAGAAGGGAGTTTTCATCCTTAAGAAAAAGAAACAAACACGTAAATTATGAAGTAACACTGTTCAACACCAATCAATAACACACAATTTAAAATTTCAATACAACACTTTTTATGTTACACAATGTGGTGCTTACAGTAAGTCCAACTCCAAAGAACTCGTATTAATACAATACAATATGCCAAATTCCAGGCAACTCACATTAATTAAAAGAACACAAAAAATGTGGGCTTTGAATTACCTGACTTTCATTATGCCTGTCCTGCTGGGTATTTACATTCACACTCAGCACATTACAGATGTACAGTAAAAGGTAAAGTGATCCCGTTACAGGCCCGGTGTGGCCCAGAGGGTGGGTAGAGGTATAGCTCTACTCTTCCATGACTGTGGCACTAGAGAGGGGTGAGTGGTCAGCAGCACGCCCTGGCCGCACTTTACCCCCAGGAAAGACCCGGTACCCATTTTACAGGAGGCTGGGTGGGCCCCAGGGCCGGTCTGGATGGGCAGAAAATCTCGTCCCCACCAGGATTCGATCCCGGGCCACCCAGCCCGTAGTCAGTTGCTATACCGACTGAGCTACCCGGCCCACACAGATGTACAGTACTACTGAGAAATATCAACAAGTGGTGCAGGATGGTGAGAGGTGTCAGACCTTTCAGATCCTCCCTACAACTGGCACATGTCTGCATTCAAACTAATATGGGCAAGTTTAACAAGTACAAAAACTACCTTGGAAATGTGACATCAGTACTTACCAAAGGATAGAAGTTTGTTGGTGGTATAGAGTTCAACTCTTTCTACAACATATTCAGTTAAATACCTCATGCACAGTATTTACATAGTCAAATGCCATTACAGTACCCCTGTTTGTTAAGTGTAATCTGTACTGGTATAGGAAATGTAATCCTGAATTTTACAAGTATGACTTGTTCCACGTCCTGCTAACATGTTTTACAGAATGACTAGAGGCACTAAACCCAGCTACTTAATATCTTATCTAGCAGTCTACCTACCTTCCTACCTACCTACCTATCTATATGCCCACCTGAACCATCCATCAGTCTTTCTGTCTAACCCTCTGCCTTCTACGTGTCTATTTATTTTCAGCACATCTTAAGGACTTGTATGATAAATAAAATCAACTTTAAAATGGTTTTTAAATGAGTGGTTATTAACCAAACTGTCACAACAAAGATTTAATTTCGCTCACTCGTTTAATAATGATCCTGAGTTATGAAGAATTTGCAATTATGGTCTTCCTTTAGAAACTCTCCACTCTTTTATGGGTCCTAAGACTCAAATGAAACGCACGCTTATGAACCTATAAGAACAAACTTAATCATATTCATGAACATAATCATATGAATAAAGTTTAGAAGAAAATTATTTCTATATCTGCACATTTCCAATGCTTCAAAAATTCTTGTTCAAAGAGTTGCCATTAATGACAATGTAATACTATTTTAATTTATTTCCTACAACTTCTTCTATGTTGAATTTGAGGTTCACATTGATTTTATATTATCTGTGCCTAAAATGCCACTTCCAGACTTACATGTTAAGCAGGCCAGTGTTTGTAGAAAAGAAACACAGCCGCCAAGAGATAAAAGGCCAGCACTGCCACAAAATTTGACACCAATTGTACATTTTTTTTCAATTCTACAGGTCTATAATTCTGTAGGTTTTTGTTCCATTTCATCAGGCACACCTACTCCATGATGGACTTTTTCTGTGTTATAATTCAGTGACCACCTTCTCCTTACTTCAGGACCACACAGTGATTTCACATTACAAAGTAAACAAATTTTTAACCATCCACACTGCAAAACCGACATACTTCTATAACCAAATTAGGCAATATTTCCAGTTCAGTTAGGTATGGCTTATTTAAAAATACAGTCTGTTGCTGACATCCAGTGGTAAAACTGGAGTGAATACTGAATTGTAAAGGAACTGGTCATGAAGTAACAGCAGATACAGCAAACTGCTTGCCTGGATGGACTGTTGATATTCTCATTAACCAGTCAAGATAGTCAACGTCCTGGCTAAGCTTCAAACTAGCCATCTCCCACATACAAGCGCTTGAGCTAATCTTCTCAACTTCAGTATTTCAAATTAATATTGTAACTGCACCTACACCCTAATGGCGCATTCCATCAAGACGACCTTTCCAGGACTATAAAATCAGTGCATATATATGCAACATCTTACTTTAACAATACAACAGTTCCTACTTACCAGAATTCTTGCTATGTGACTATCCAAAACTTCTGCTAAAGCAATATTTTTTGGTGCATCCTGACCTATACAATTAATCAGCTGTTCCTTCAGTTTTATGACTTTATCCTGTTTATTCAAAGTCACAAGATATCGTATGGGATTCTTCGAACTTGCAGGTACAAATGTTACACCTGAAGGGAACATAAGAGAAATTAATAGTAACTTCAAAATTCAGTACACACACTGCAACAAATATGAAGAAAGCTTCAACCTGCAAGTTTCTGTACAAGAATCAGCCCTTCTCTTCTTTACACCATTAACTGTTCCTTAACATTTTTCAGCCACAGAGCTGCAGTCTTTTTTTATGCTGCACACATAACACCAGCAATGAACAATGCAGTGCTTAAGGTCTTGTTTGGAATTTGTTTTGCTAACAGCAGTTCTGAGGATACTCATAAAGTCTGCCTTACTATGGCACAGACTTCTAATTGTGCAGGCTGGAATCAAGCAGCAAGTACTTTCAATAAAAGATAAATTTGCAACCAGAATAACAATCCACAAGCAGTGACAAATGCCACACCTCAGACAACCAGAAATAAAATGAGATTTCTTCCATGTTTGAAAGTTTTCTCAATACAGATGATCAAACGCTGACACGTGTCAAACAAAATGTCTTAGATACATTATCTCAGTAAAAAACAAATCACCAAACCAGATCACGATGATGATGATGATGATTATGATGGAGGAGGAGGAGGTGGAGGAGTAGAAGAAGAAGAGGAGTATAGACATGACAAAGCCATCACTCGGAAACTAACATGCAATACGACCATTGAGCATTCAAATGCACTGCGGTGTTTTGTGGAGTGCACCTCATGTATGCATTGACAAATATGGAAAACCTCTCTGGACATGACAAATTAACACTTTTTAACAAATTCAAGATAAATATAAACAATCCATGCCGGGAATTCTTTTTTTAAGAAACTGCAACCTTATCGCACACTGATTGTGTTTTGAGCTAGTGACATATACATATTTGTGTCTCTTTCCAGTAATGCACACTGATGTTTGTGTCCCAGTAATTTTAACTTGAACTGCAGCACAAAAACATGAGCACGATATGCAGTCTGTAATTAACACACTTCACATAATCCATTCTTTTCTGGAACAGTAAGCAAAATCAGCTGCAACAAGTGTTAGTAATACATAATTTGTTACAAATTATTTGGAATAAATCTACCCTCATAAGAAGGCTTTGGCTCTAAGAAACTCTAAGGGAAAGGTCCCTTGAAGAACAACCTAACAGGGCTTAGTGTATATTCTTGTGCCTCTAAGAGTGACAAACACTGTTTAACTTGGGACATCTTGTATTGCACTCTCTTGCAGGAAGAGTGGGCAGTACAGTGAACTCAATACATCGCCTCCAGAGCAACTGGGTTAACACACTGGTCCTGAGCAAAAGGTACTGCCACCATCATTCATCCTATACTTTGGGCACATGTCAGAAGTGGAACAGGTCTATGTTATGTACTACCTTTTGACACATGACAAACCACACTGCACTGCTAACACACAGTCTCACATTGTAACTTGCATAAAGGTAAAGTTGTCCCTGTGCACACGACGAAGACATATGGGGGGAGTAAAAGTAAAGATGCACACACATTCCTAACCTCACCATCAGAAGGACATGAACAGCCATCTCCATACCCTGGCTGCTTGGCCAATGGGGAAATATTTTCTTGTACTCACTGCAAAGGAGGCCGGGTGAGGTGCAGAGCCAGTGTGGATACTTTGGAAGAAAACAAAATACTGACCATGCCCTTACTGACCATATTTTACTGGCTCCATTCACAAAATAGTACAAATTAAATAGACATAATTTCTTTAATGCATGTCTCAGAATCATACTGTTCTCGACCACTACATTAAGAGAGTAAAATACAAAACTAATTTCACCACAGTCTACACTCCATCAAAACCTTCTTTCTTTATTTTTCAAATAGCAAAATTTGTCAATACAACTGAAATGTCTGTTTTCATATACAGTAACTTATGCTAATAGCACTATGTCATGACATGACTGAAAATAGATTAATCCTGTGGTAAATGTTTATCCTGATCAAAGTAAGTTAAAAAGAAGAATATACACTTGTTGAGTCACCATCACATATTTTCAGGGATGTGCTTGCTAACTCCAGGTTTACTGCAATGCATGCTTCTTATATTAGACTCACAATCTCAATTGTTCTCAAACATTATCTATTCAGTAACTGTTATTAGTCAGACTACAGATACAGGTCTCCTGGGATGACTGCCAACTCCAGGTTTCTGCAGTTCTCATCCTCGTTGTCAGACTTTGCAGACGGGCACTGCGAGGATTTGAAAGTACCTAAAATGTCATTCACATACTTGTCACCTCTAAAAGACCCCAAAACATTGGTGAGCATTTGTTGTGCTTACCTCTTGCTTAACCCTTCAACTGTTTCTATTCTGACACCTGTACATGCTGCAAGAGTTGTAATTCCCCTAGCTCTTTAAATGTGGAATGCTCTATAATAAAAAAAACTTGGCTTCCAAAGTAGACAACATATTTTAAAGAAACAAAACCACTGCACTTTCAACGTGGACCATTTTATATAAAAAAAAGTCTTCTAAACTACACAAAATATTCTAATGAAACAAAAAACAATGCACTAAGCACTATGAACCTGCAAGTTCATAAATGTGTCTGTGTCTGGTAGATAATGAAGCATGGTGCTACACTGAAACATACATTACACTCCCACACAGATATGTCCTATACTTTCATTCCTCTTCAGTTTTCTTCCCTTGCAATAGCATATTACCATATTCCAAAAGTATATACGTGGTCTGTTCAAAAAGTATCGGACCTTAATTTTTCCCGCATAAACAAATCAAGCAGGTGAAGTGTCCATCATTGTAGATGTGGAGGGGACATTTATGCACATGCGTGAATTTTTTCCTGCCTATAGAAAGCATCAGTAGCCGGCAGTCGGTCGATGACTGTGTAAGTGTTGTGAACGCTCGTCGGATTGTCAGTTATTGCAAAATGACGGAACGACTCGAACAGCGGTATTGCATCAAATTTTGCCAAAAGCTTGGCAATACCCAAGTGGAAACTATTCGAAAGATTCAACAGGCTTTCAGGGACGATGCCATGAGTATCACACGAATAAGAGTGGTACAACCGCTTCAAAGATGGCAGCACATCAGTGGACAGCGAACCACATCACGGTAGGCCCTCAACTAACTGAAATGACAATGTCATCAACCAAGTGCGGACTTTGGTCATGCAGGACCGTCGTATCACTGTCTGAGAACTGGCAGGCGAGGTAGGGGTAAGCATTGGATCGGTACATACCATTTTGACTGCGGATTTGGGCTTGAGGAAAGTGTCCACGAAATTCATGCCGAAGCTGCTAACGATGGAGCAGAAGCAGCTTCACCTGGAAATCACACAAGACATGCTGGACTGCGCAGAAAGTGATTCCAACTTCCTGAACACCGTGATCACTGATGATGAGTCGTGGGTTTATGGGTACGACCCAGAAACAAAGGCGCAGTCCTCACAATGGAAACATTCATCATCCCCGAAGCCAAAGAAAGCACGGCAAGTCCGCAGCAACGTCAAGGTTTTTTTGACCGTTTTTCTCGACTTCCGTGGGGTGGTGCATCACGAATACGCACCACAAGGCCAAACCTTCACCAAAGAGTACTATGAGGGGGTACTTTGTCGCCTTCGTAATGCTGTGCGGCGCAAACAACTGGACCTGTGGGCAGCAGAAACTTGGCAGCTCCATCACGACAATGCACCCGCCCATTCTTCGCATCTAATTCAAAGTTTTTTGGCTAAACACAACATTCCCCTGAATCGTCAGGCTCCCTACTCTCCCGACATGGCTCCTTGTGATTTTTGGCTGTTCCCCAAACTGAAAATGCTGCTGAAAGGGACCCGATTTGAGTCAAGAGAAGACATTATGCGGAACGCGACAGCCCAGATGTACATGATTCCACAAGAAGCTTTCCAGAAATGTTTCCAGCAATGGCAGGACCGCTGGAAGAAGTGTGTGCATTACCAAGGAGACTACTTTGAAGGAGATTAGGGTTTCAAATGTCAAAATAAATAATTGTATTTTTGCCGACCAAAGGTCCGATACTTTTTGTACAGCCCACGTAGATTCAGGCTCAGATAAAACACAGGTCTTGACCTCATTAGACATGAACTGCACAAAAATGGGGCTCATTTCAGCAATGTTAAGAATCTCAACCACAGCCAAATTCAATGCAGGAGTGTGCACTTTGCTGAGTATGTTAATTACATTTCAAGTACAGGATGCATTTCACGCAACTTCTCATTCACCAATACAGGAACATCACTCCTGCCCACAGCATGGAAAAATATCAGGCAACATATGTTTTTCTCCAGCATACTATCCAATCAGAGCACGCTAGGTATACAATAAAGGACCCCTCCAACACTACCTGCTCAAACAAAACAAAAACTCTCAGATCTGGGGTTCTCAAAGCAGTGTTGGTGAGAGGTCTTCTGGGATGTGATGCTGTGTCACTGGTTAAGTGCACTACGATCCCTTCAAAATACATGGAACCACTCACCCAACAACACAATGTCACATCCCATAAGACCTGAATCCTCAATCCAGAAGCTGTTCATATAGCTTCAATATTCCTCATAGAGTGCAGCAGCTACAGAAGTTCTTCTTTTTCTTAAATAAACAATGTGGCTGTGTACCAACACAAAATATCAAGTTAAAAACAGTATGGCATCTTCTAGGTTTATATTAAAAATATTTATGAGGTTAATAATCACCCAGTAGTTCACCCACAAGCAACCAATCATTCATCCAGTAGTTCACCCACAAGCAACCAATCATTTTATCGACTATTACAAAATGTTTTCGAATGGACAATTTATTGGGTATACAGTGATTCAACTTACATATTTGTCTCTCCATGGCATGAGGTAAAGGCACAGAGAGATACATGAACGGTTCATACGTAACAGACACATGTTTGCATGTTGAGCAGACAACCTGCAACACAAACACAAGTTTGAGTGACATCACTTCTTGAATGAATGCAAAGTTCTAACACAAACACTTTGACATTACCCAAAATCTTTATTTTGGACCTAACCTTAAATGACCATGCATTATATTACTGTCAAGGCACGTGCAATACATCTGGCTCAATGTGCACAATGTCAGGATGCCAAAAATAACCCTTTATTTCGAGTCAGTCTTCAACAGCTATGATACTGCTGCTCTATGCACCCTTCTAATATACTCCCAGATAATGCTTGTTTGAACATATCAGGTTTCTGCTACATCCTTTCCACAAAGTAGCCGCTAACTCTGAACGAGCCACCATGAAAACTGAAATAAATAAATTTTTACACATGTTTATAGCTGAAGCAGAAGAAAGGGAAAGTGACCAAAAAGTTTAACAGAACACTGAGAAGTGGTGAACACTAGTGTGTTGGAAAAACTACACTAAAAAAGTTTATGCACATCTGTAGAGGTGACCAGTTTTTTTGTACAAAGCTACGTAATTAAAAAAGTGAACAAGAAATATAAAAAATTATTGGTACATATTCAACAATCCAATAAAGACACTCAACAAAAACATGTGGAAACATGTGCCATATTTACCTGAATGCAAGAAGACTCTCACGTCTGCAAAGGGAAAACATATTTATCCAAATCTGAGACAATCCCACCCCCAAAATAAAACAGCTGCTAAGAAAAAATATTTTACTATTAATGCCATACACAAAATACACAAACCACATCAGCTTCTATCTACCTTTATCAATCAGTGTCACTGTCTCTATCTTCACAGTCAGTGCCGTCATCTCCCTCACACACACTCCTATCCCATCCCCTTCACTGCCATTCCACAACATATCATCATCATCAGTCCCATCCAGTGAACTGGATACACAGCACTTCTTAAAACCATCCAGTCACTTCTGGTAAGATGTGCTGCCATGCCGTTATGAGCCACAGTGACTAAATACTACAGTTTTGTATCTGGTTTATAAATTTATGTAAACCCACAGAGATTCACATTTAATTTTAAATAAGTATGGTCTGGTTTCATGTGTTGAGTCTGTGGTCTGGTTAGTCTGAGTTCATGGCTCTTTTTATGGTCTTTAATTTGTGGATTGGTCCAGGTGCTATTTTGAGTTATGCAGTTAACTTTTAATTCTTCAATAGCCATTTTCCCAGATACTATCCTTGGACTAGATTTGTTCTCAGGTGCACACCGCGACAAGTTACAGCTTCTGTGGTGCCAACTGATTGAAAATAGCTCAATGTAAGGTTCCACCAGGTTAGGCGCACCTTTGCCTGGAAACGGAAACAGTGCCGACTTCCAAAATATCGTGCTGGTTTAAACAATTAGACGCTGGACAAAGGCCCAAAACAAGAAGACTGTGTCAGTTAACTTTAGTCATGCTCTGTTCTCTCTTTTGGATTTGATTCTTGAAGATGGGATCAACAGATTGTCCTGAAACATCGGTAAGGAATTACTACTCTATGCAGTGTAATGTCTTACAAGAGCACAGATCTCACATGACGATTTGATGATACAGGCCTTGGTTTGGTTCTGTGTGGCATGGTTCTGGGCAATCCTGTTTGGAGCGGTCTGGTTCAGCAAATCATACATAAATTTAAGACAACTTCACATGTTTAAGTGCCAAATTTAAGGAAAAAACTTCGTCTTGCTTTCGAGTAAATACGGTATGTTAACAAAGTCAACAATGCTAGCACATGCATCAAATAATGTATGTCATAACAATACAAGTGGCACACATGGGGACAATGGTTGTTCGTATTTGAAAATAATAAATTTCATTCCCGAAACAATGCAGTGTGCAGAATATAGTCAACACGAAGATAACAAACAGAAGCTCATTCTGTACAGTGACTCCAGCGCAGAATCATGTGAAATTAACAGCAGGCTTGAAGATGACACACAATGACAGCAATGCAAACACAAGTTGAGATGAAATGTGCTGAAGCTTCAACTAATATTTAGACACAACGGACAATGATATGGGTTCTTACAACCTTCCAACATGTTGTGCAGGAGATTTATATCTTCCTGGCTAGACATGCAAAAGGGACATGACATCAGGGACACACAAACAGTTCTTTTTCTGGTCTTGAACAGTTCTATCCACAGTACTATTGACTGAGCTAGTCAATGAGTGTGCATGAACAATGCAGTATTCAATCACTGTTTTAACCTTTACCAGCCCGGCATCCCACATGCTGGGTGGACGTACAAATAGACCACAAAATAGCATTTTATATATTTAGGCAATAAGGAAACTTACTGCATTTTTTAAACATGCTGTGCAATCCCCATTCCCCCCCCCCCCCACAAAATGTTGCATATTTCATAATTTTATCTGTTTTGGTTCACGTAACATCCACATTTCACATACATGTGTGCTAAACTTTAAATGTCCACCCTCCAGTTGTTAAAGGTTAATGTGGCATGTATGAAAGTGAGTTGTCATTTAATCTTACCACCTAATTTCAAGATTTTTAGACTTCCAATTGATACATTAACTGATAACAATACTCATTCAAGTATAGTCACTAACAACACATCCTCATAGTCCCCATGTCTGTTCAGTGATATAATGATGTGATGCCATATTAGGTCAAATTTTTCTATCATATTTCTAGTGTACCACATAGGAATTCTCACTATTAGGAAAAGTTTATCTGAATTCTTACTGCTCCACTCCGCTCTCAATTACCAACACAATACACTCAGAAATTCAGTACTGCACAGTAACTCATAATTCCTTCATTACTAGTTAGATCAAGATAACAGTAAACAATATCCTGTTTGATTCTGGATGCAGTATCTATGACGTCAAATGCATATCTTGCTATAACAGGTAATTGCTACAACAATTTCTTGTACAATTATAAACTCTCATTACAATGACTTCCATTGCATTAAACTTTTAATAGGTTGATGTTTCTGATGCATATTATGCAGTGATGTCTGAGGCATATCACACTGTTAGAATACAAAGAAACAGACAAAACTTTGCTTCTGTAGCAGAAGCCTCAGGCTGTGATGAGTTTGAAATAGTGCCAAGAGTAGTAAAAGAATAAGAAAGTTGCAAGTCAAGGTCAAGGGCCAAGAGCTTTCAAATGTTTGCATAAGTAGCACTGAAGCTATAAAATGAGAGGTAATTTGCCAGTATTACAGTGTGTGTCAATTTGGTGATGTTGAAGACAGTAATAAATTCACTCTTTATTTACAGACATTTCATAGTGGATGGAGGGGTGGCAGTCATCCTTCATTTGGGTAAATATGGTATATGCAAGCATGTTACACGTTTTCTATTCACAGGGAAATACAGGTATGCACCGCATAACAACGTTTCAGTCAACAACAGATCACATATACAACAGTGGTCCCATAAGATTATATTATGATAATACTTACCATTGCGTTACAATTGCCTACAGTATTCAGTACAGTAACATGATGTACAGGTTTGTAGCCTAGGAGCAATAGGCTATACCATATAGCCTATGTGTGTAGTAGTCTATACTATCTAGGTTTGTGTAAGTACACTCTATGACATTTGCACAACGAAGAAATCGCCTAACGACAAATTTCTCAGAACGTATCCCAGTCGCTAAGCAATGCATATCTGTATTCTTGACAGTTACGGAAACCTGACAGTGACAGAGCTAATTTTCCCACAAGAGGTTCGAACTTACTGTGCTTTTAAACTGTCCCTGGAATGTGTCCACAATTACACTCTGGTTGGCACTCAGATGTTTCTCCCAATGCTTCTCAGCTTCAATCTCATCACTGAGGTTAATGGGAAGGTGTGGGTGACAGGAAGAAGCCCCCGCACCCAGCAACTCATCTGCTGAACTTGTCTCAGCCACCACAGAAGGATCAAGACTCCTCAGCTTACGCTCGCACTCCATACGGAAGTTCTTCTCACGCTCTTCCAATTTCATACGTTTGATGTTGTTAAAGCATTTGCTTGACTCCAGATCTAGGCCCCCACTGGACCCTGGTTGGGAGTCCAATGATTCATGTAACAGATTTGTCTCTTTGATACGCTTAACACTCACAGTCTTACCATCAAAATTATGGAACTCTGTCAAGTTAGGCATCTCCAAAGGATCTCGACGTCTTGCATTTTCATACTTGGGAAACTTTTCTGAGTCAAATCGGATCTCATTGTTGGCCTCCTGTTCTGTCACCAAGACATTCACATTTGAGGTCTTAGCATCCTTTAAAATATCTTCCAAACCTCTGAAACATGATGATACATTGTTTAATTGGTTTGCCACTTCATTCTTCTCCAGCACTGGCTCAATACCAGACACCTGACATTCTTTCCTTCGAAATTTTTGAGCAATGAAATTATTGCCACTATATTCACTATTACAAGTCTGGTTACAAATAAAATTAATTTCATCTTTCTCTGGTTCATTATGGCTTGTGGTAGGCGTACAGCAACGAAGTTCTTGTACATTTATTCCATCATTTTTATCTTCAATGGCAGTCACGTCTTTGAAAGGTACAACGTCTTCTGGAATAGGTGTGAGACGAAACAGGTTACGACTCTCTTCTGAACTCTCAGAGCTGTGAGATGACAATGAATGACTACAGCGCAATGCATCAAATGGAATTCCAGTCTGAAACACACATATTAAGGACACATTCTAAATAAAATTACTGGTATACTCATTCTTGTTCTTTTGTTTTTTACCCCTTCGAACTGCCATGAAAGGGGTGAACTTAGACAACATTTGGTTAAAGTAAACACATGCAAGCTCAAGAGTTGCTTATGATGAAACATTCTGTCAAGACTGTCTCATGGAAAAGACATATCAGGATCCACACTACTTATTCCAGTCCTTAACATACAGGAATGTAATGGTAAACAAAACTGGAACTCGGAAAGAATAACCACATGCACAATGCAAAGAAATACATAATTAGGAGTACTGCAATGGATAATCTTTTCCTAGTAACATTATGCGATTTCAGTAAAACATATTACTATGGAGGAAACAAGAATCCACATACAAGAATGGCAGTGAATCTCTGGGATAACTGCAATTCAGAATACCAAGCAAGTTATGGAAGGAAAATACGAAACCTGATGTTATGCTACATTCACAATAATATGAGGACACAGTTTTGGTGCTTACTTTGAAACAATGACAAACCTCTGCCAAGGCAGCCAATATCCTGGAAAAAATCAACCACACTTCCACAAATTAAAAGCTGATATAATCTGCTTGGTGATGCAGATTCAAGGAAATAAAATGTCATGGAATAGAGAGCAATGAACTGAAGTTGCTCAGGTCACGGTCCAGTGTTGAAGGTGTTCTAACACCAGCAAGTTTTCTTTTCTATGACTTACATGAGTAGATGTTTCTTGATCCATCCCATCACACAGTTTTCTTACTGGTTCTCTCTCATCCAGCATCTCACACTGGCTATGTGGGGTGGGTGGGGGAGTGGAAACATCAGACACGATGCTCTTGCAGCTGGCAGTGTTTAACTGTTCATGGAGATTGTCCAGGAGCAGTGCAAGGAACTCCTGACAGTCATGCTGCAATAGCATTCAAAAACATATATCCATATGTACATCTAACCTTCCCCTTACAGAACTGTGTCACTTTTGGAAGAGTCTAAACTCTATTTAGCAGCAGCTTCAAAGCTTAATAACTTCAATCAGGACAGCCAGTCTCTGGCCAAAAACTACCTCCTAAATATGAAGCATAGTGCCAACTTTTTAACTTTGACATACAGCAAACCATTAAATTTGATGTTTGTGTGACCGTGCAACACTGATACAATAATATAAACAGCCAACTAGATGCAACAATAATAATTTTATTAATAATTCAATCAGCTCAACATGTTTTGGGCGACAATTTCGCCCATCCTCAGGAGCACTACACTGTTTTTGCAGCTTGTGGTATAGAGCACTGACAATGATGATAAGGATGAGTTGGAACTGCAGTTCCACCTCATCCTGATCACCAGCAGCTAGCATCATCGGTGCTTTACACCACAAGCTGAAAACATAGTCTAGTGCTCCTGAGGATGGGCAAAATTATCCCTTGAAACATGTTGAGCTGATTGAAATTATTAATAAAATTATTATTGTTACATCTAGTTGGCTGTTTACATTATTGTAGCAAACCATTACTTTATAAAGAAAATTAATTTCAAATTCCAAAAGACCACGAAACTTATTCAAGGATGAGAGGGCACAGAAACAACAGTATTATATACAGTACACTCCTGAAACTTCGCTGCATCACATACACCAAAAAATGCCATCTGCTGCACCTCCCCCACTCAAACAGACATATTTATAGTACATTTTTATATGAGAAATGCCATAATGGGACATAAATTAAAAGAGCTATTTAACAGTATGTCTTCAGCATATACTATTCACAATGTTAAAAGTAACCATTTTCCAACATGCAGCACCACTCCAGGATAATTCTGGCTGCACTAAAATATAAGCATCAGTAAACATTCTGTGCTTGGGATAGGGTTACTTTTCTTATCAATATCATGACATCCAGTAGGTAAAGCTTTATAAATGAGTAACACTGAAACACTGTATTCACCACATGCTGCATTAAAAATGTAATCCACCTAACTTCTTCAATGTCCTCATCAAAGTAAGTTGCTGCTCCTTCACTACCTGCTTAGCCCTGTACACTGTGCCATCAATCCAATAAAGACAGCCATCCTGTCATTATCAACATTACACGTTATGAGGCATTCCCTCAGTGTCAATGCCCTCCAGTACTGGCAACTTCATAAATTGGATCTGTTTTATCCTCAGGTGGAGGACTGCACACTCAAGCCAGGCTAAAAGAAAGTGTCATTTTCAATGACTGGCCAACCAGGTAGCAACAGAGAATACTTCTCACTATGAAGCCAAATGACAAGAATTCTCTCTACATCTTTTCCCAAGAATGAAAACATAACCAGTTTGTGAATTCTGTTCAGAACATGACATGATGGATAAGTCCAGAAACTTTGTAATCCTAAGTCTAACATACCACTGACAGAACCTATCAGACTTGAAGCAAACTGTTCCTCATCTTGTGCTTTAGAACTAAAACAAATCTGTTACAACACATTTTTATGAAACACTTCACAGCGTAAAAATGTGCCAGTCAAGTTAGTCAAAATGGTTTCCCAGCCAACAGCCAAAGTGGGCTACTTCCAAAACATGCCAAACATGTCACTATTTGGGCTAACTTAAAAAAAAATTTAGCATCATTCATGAATTAAGCATACATTAGGAATAAGGACATAAACAACATCCAGGAAATATAAAGCAATGGTTCAGCGTCACCGTGTTGTTGTACCTGTTGGCAAAAGTGCACAGGAAAGTTAACATACGTGGCCTGTTCAAAAAGTATCTGACATGATTTTTTTTCCACAGAAACTAATGAAGCACAGGAAGTGTGTTGCGGTAGGGAGGTGGAAGGTACCTTCATGTGCATACGTGGATTTTTTCCCACTAGCAGACAGTATCAGTCGCATGCAGCCAGCGTGTGAGTGAGAGTGTACACGCAGCGTGCGTCACATTGTTATTTTCTGTGAAAATGACACAACTCAAGCAGTGGTATTGCATCAAATTTGCCAGAAGCTTGGCGAAAAGCCAATTGGAAACCATTCAGAAGATTCAGCAGGTTTTCAGCGACGATGCCATGGGCATCACAATTAAGGGGTGGTAAAACTAATTCAAAGATGGCCGCACATCAGTGGAGAGTGACGCTTGTTCCAGTAGACCACTCAACAAGCTGAAATGATGAGCTCATTGACGAAGTGCAGACTTTGGTCATGCAGGACTGTAGTGTCACCGTCTGAGAACTTGCGGAGGAGGTGGGGATAAGCACTGGTTTGGAACATTCCATTTTGACCGATGATTAGGTCACGCGGAAGTGTGTCCGCGAAATTCGTGCCAAAGCTGCTAACGATGGAGCAGAAGCAACTCTGTTTCGAAGTCTCGCAGGACATACTGGACTACGCAAACAGCGACCCTGAATTCCTGAACATCATCACCACTGGTGATAAGTCATGGGTTTATTTATGGGTACGACCCGGAAACCAAGGCGCAGTCCAAACCAAGGTGCAGTCGTCACAGTGGAAACATTCAACATCCCCGAGGCCAAAAAAGGCCAGGCAAGTGCGGAGCAACTTCAAAGTGATCTTGACCGTTTTCTCGACCCTCGTGGGGTGGTGCATCACAATTACGCACCACAAGGCCAAAACATTAACAAAGAATACTACCTAGAAGTCCTTCGTTGCCTTCGTGATGTTGTGCGGCGCAAGAGACCGGACCAGTGGGCAGCGGGAATGTGGCAGCTGCATCATGACAACACACCAGCTCATTCCTCACAACTGATTCAAACTTTCTTGGCCAAACACAACATTCCTGTGGTTTGACAGGCTCCCTACTTTCCTGACATGGCTCCTTGTGATTTTTGGCTGTTCCCCCACCTGAAAACGCAGCTGATAGGGACCCGATTTGAGTCACGAGATGACATTATATGGAACACGACCGCCAAGCTGTACTCCATTTGCAAAGAGGCATTCCAGAAATGCTTCGAACAATGGTAGAATCGCTGGGAGATGTGTGCAGTCACAAGGAGACTACTTTGAAGGGGATTAGGGTTGCAGACCTCCAGGTGTGTAAATGTATTTTTCCCAGCCAAAGGTCAGATACTTTTTGAACAGGCCACGTATATTTTGGGGCTCTGCAGAAAGAAACAAGAAACATACTACTGACATGAAAGGTCTATTTATATATACCAGATTAACCAGAAAAACTGCTCCAATATCAGTGCATTATGAGCACACTTACATATCTGAAACAATCACATGACAGCAACAGTCTAACACTCATATAGCTAATCTACTACTACTACAGCTGCTGCTGCTACTACTACCACCACAACCACCAACACTACTAGTACCACTACTACAGACAGCAACAAAGACATGGTTCTGCACACCAGGCCTAGCTGGCCCATCACACATTTTACAGTACAGAATCTCTTTTCAAGACATTCTGTGCTTGATACTTTGTAAGATTTCAAGGACCCATCACCTCTTACTCTTCCAGCATGTTCCCTGACATTTCAGTTATACAGGTTTACCTAACCCATCACTCAGAACACCTGTAATTCTGCCACAATTACTTCATATCCATGCACTGTCAAACAGGATGCAGCCACCATCCATCTCACAAAAGGCATGAAGCAATATGTTAATTCACCGTATCCATCCATGTCCTGTAAGACATTTATAAGCTCACTAATTTCCTATCTGGGACTATCTATAGTCATATGACTAGGAGATTCCTTCATGTTTTATTAATTCTTTCATTTGTTTAAGAATGTATTACAGCAATATGAAACTCTACAGTGAATACTGATCCCAGGCCTTGTATAATAGCTGCTCAGTGGATCTGACTATAGCTCACACTAACTTATTCATGTAAAAAGAAAGAACACATTACAGTAAAATGAAACTACCTGTCGGAAGTCCTTGAACTGCGGATAGTTGTACCCAAGTGCTTGTTTGAACTCAACAGGTCGCATCATACGATACTTCCCACTCCATATCTTTTGTAGCAGTGATGCAAACTGATCTGTGAGTGAATGAGTATTTTCTTTCTCAGTGGTGGGCCGCGACAGAAAGGACTGCACGAGAGGTGGAGCAGCAGCCAGACACTGCAGACCTGATGCCATGAAACAAGTGTTGCCCAAGTTCCTGAGGCCACATACTCCAGGACATGCTGCCGAATCTATGGCACAAACCACATATCATGAGGGAAAAGAAGCAGATATTGGAACAGCAGCACAAGACTGCATATATAACTGTGAGGACATTTTATTGTAACCAAATAAAGCACAGTCTGAAACAATAGTCTTATTTGAGGTCTGTAGGTTAATACTTTTATGTACATATGGGAAAACACTGTCCCAGTATTCAAATGCCCTTCACGGCTGAAAGGGAAAACACCGTCCCATAGTGCCATGTACTTTTTCAAATTTTTGTATTTATTTGTCTTAAAGGCTTGTAAAGGCATGAAAGATTGTGTGAAATTTAATTTTAGTCAAAATTATTGCTAATGAAGTGTAATTATTCTAACTAACAGCTTTTCAATTTAACCAGCAGTCACAAATTATTCACACACATCTCCTGGAAGCTGTTCTTACCATATCCTCATATTGGCGAAGTGAAGCAAATACACACAAGTAAAGGCCTTTCTGACAAGTCTCTGTTCCTTCACAAGGCCCCTTCTGGAAAGTCCACACCCCCTTCACCCACATTATTTCATCACAAAGATGCTACTGAAAAATATCAGTTCGGTAATTACAATGGAAATATTTACTTACAATTGTGTGTTATGCTTTTGCATTTTAGTGTCACGTGGTTCTCAGAAATGGAATTTGGTGTGATAATACCTTGAAACATGGGGTAGTACACAACCCTATGTTGCATTCTCAACACTTGTATGTTGCTACTGTTTCTTTGTTTCTGACAGAACACAAATGGCACTGAATTCTCTTACACTGCACGAGCCGGTGTCTGCAGTGTCTTGCGCCAAGTCTTGTATTTGGCTCGTTGATGGGACTTGTCTTTTTTATCTTGCAGTCTGAGGTTAAGGCACCCTTCCCACCTCTTGTATTAATTCCCTCACCAATGACTGTCTGAATTGTCAGTGTAATAATTTTGAAACATAAGAGGCAAGAATGATAAAGCTATTGAAAATGGTAAGGTCCATATATGGAAGAATAGCTTCTTTGTCCATTTCCAAGCCCATCTGCTAACACATTAACAGTTTGTCATGAGGTCAGATTCATCTGCATACCCCATGTGTCTATTACAGTCCTGTATTATGGCAGGTTTCATGGCTTTTCCATGATCATCAGAGAAATTACCCTCCAATGATGGAGGATGCATGTTCATATATTTACATTTCATTTGTCCTTCCAAACTATGGCTCTCAATTTACCTTTCACCTTATCTGTAGACCACCCCTCTTCATTTTCATTTTATGTCCAAAATTCTTTGGCATCCCTTTTCTATTTGGTCTAACAGTCCCACAGCAGTTTATTGTCTTAGTATGTTAATCGCCAAATAATGGTGGAGATGAAAAGAAACTGTCCATGTACAATTTGTGTCCAACATATACATTCCTTGCTACAAGTCCTGTCACATTTGAATGTGTAGCTGTCATGGAAGGAGTCACATGTTTCCTCTCTTTGCCTAAATACACAGTCATATTATAAGTACACCCTTAGAATCACACATCTTGTAGAGCTTTATCCCTAACTGCTTGTGTTTCTTTGGTATATACTATATGAAGATGAATAACTTTGAAGGACACAATGATTTCATCAACTGCCAAATGTTCAGTCAAACTGTAATATTTAGCATATGAATTAATGAGCTTGTATAATATAGCTCTCATTTTCTACAGTTGGTCATAATTTTCATCAGTCTTGTCAGGTTCATTTTTATTGCCACTACAATGTATTAATCTAAGCATATGATAGACTCTGTATGTAAAAGGTCATTAACTACTGATCCAGTGTCGACCAGTAATCTTGCAGCATGTCCCTCGGATCGTGCCCCATCTGCACAATAATAGCCAAAAACAAACACATTTCCTGAACTGTCACATCAGGCAGTGGGGGACCATCCTTCGTCCAGTGCGTCCAAGTACTGGTGATAATATCTATTTGTCTCTTCCACCAGCAGCCCTACAATTTCAAAAAAGAAGAGCATGAAAATGTTCAATGGCAAAGTCTTTATTGATGTGGAATGCCTATGTTTGTCATAACCCACTGGGACCTCCTGTACACTAGAGGACTACAGGTACAGTAGGACAATTTGTATCAACAGTCCACTGTGTGAAGGTGGTGTCAGTAGTGTCACCTGTGTCACTGTCAGTGTCAGTGTCACTCTCAGCAGAAATGTCACCTTCTGATGAACATGCATCAGAGTCCGATTCTAAGGTCCATGATGTCTTGGTCTGTAAGGTTTCTTCTTGTAGCCATACTGCTAAACGCACTTCAACCCAACACGGCACGCACCAAACCCAACACCTTCTGACTCAGTGATTCAAGCGTCAATAGTGCCCGGCCTGTTGCAAGTTACTGCTCCGAGAGGGAGGGACAGACAGACGCACTAAAGTGTTCAGTTGTAGATGGACATTAGTATGAACGTACAGTTCAAAACAGTCACCAAGAAATCCTAACAGCAGAATGAAGGGCATTTGCCACTGGTCCCATATTGCACTAAACACAGAAATTAATGTCTTTATGCATTCCTTTCCTCTCCCACTGATTGCATATGAACTCAGCTGGCACAACACCCAGATATGCCAGTTCTACCATGACACACAAATATCATTACAAGACTGAAACCTAAACAAAGTCTGAGGATATACGAAGACATGTACCGCCAGCTCCAAATTTTATAGTACAGGGTCTCCACACACAACAGGACCTATTTGAAAAGAATAAATCTACAAAATGAAACTTAGACTAAGAAATAAAATAAAAAACTACCTTCAAATGAGCTCTGTAAAACAGGTGGATTTTCTTCAAACATGCAGAACAGGTAGAAGGACTTATTCTTAAATGTGTAAATTTTATTTCAAATTTTTATATTTAAGAACATAAGAAACACATCCGATAATACCAGCATGTGCAAGAACGGACATTTAAAGTGAAAAGTACCCTGGCTATCAGCAGCTACTTTGGGATTTGAATCTCTTGCATGTTAAAGGTTAACACAAACAGCCTGGAAGGTGTACTCTCTAATGGGGTCAAATGAATTTCTGAAGCTAGTATGGCTGCTTCCATCCTGTGGTTACAGAAAGTAATTCTTTCTTACCTGTTACATCTTCCTGGGCTTCTGATTCGCTTGAGAAAAGGGTGCCCAAATCAGGGTCAGGAAATGGGCCTTGTTCTGGTGCCGTGTCCAAGCATGCTATATCATCAAAGCCTCCAGGCGGTGGCAGAGGAATGGGAAAATCTCCAGAAGGAGGTGTGACAAAAGCATTCTCTTCACTCCTGTAAATTATAAATATAAGTTTCAAAACTGCAAGCCCTTAAATGCTGCAACACACAATTAAACCAGCAAACACAGAACTAAAATACCTATTAAGATATAAAGATGATAATAATGGACAAATGCAGGTTCTCAGACACATGACTGTTATGTGTGAGATGCGTGTAGCTTACAGACTACAGTAAAATCCAACTTTTATATTTCTGTGGAGACCAATGAAAAATGGCATAAAATCTGAAAAAAAAAAACCATTGTTCTAGTGGCATTTTGCCAGGACCATACAAAAGGTGCATAAAATCACAAAAGACACAAGATATGGGAACATACAATCGGGGTTTTTACTGTTGTTACTGCAACCCCAACATTAGAGACAGGAGAACAACACCTCATGAGTGCACTTGTAGCTTGCTGCCACACATATGACTCCAGTCCCTTTGCCAGTTGGTCAAGACTAACAGATGGAAGGCAGTATTAAAATCCAAATTTAACAGCAAAGGTAAATAAGGCACCCTGGAAGGTGACACCCCTGGCAGCAGCACCAGTTTTCTCACTGCGACTAATACATACAAGAGCTGGTATTAAAGATATGGTCATCTAAAAAGACCATTAAAAATGAGTGGCAGCTCATGCACAATTCCAGGACAACAAGACGGGTGAGACCTGGAGAATGTAGGCCTTGGATAAATCTACACAGTAGAAACTTCACAGCAGAAGTCCACCCACAGAAGGAGGTGTACCTCCCACATCAGATTTAGGGTAAGCTCTAAAATCTAACACTCTGCAAATGGCAGAGAACTGTTGTCCATGCACAGGCTAGGATTACAAAATACCCCCCTCAGCCACCAAAAGCAAACATAGACAACTGAAGATGCCGTTTAATGCCACTTGTAATGGTACCGACAGCTAAGACAAAGAGGCTGACTGGATTCTGAGGAATACCATGCTTATGCATGCCTGGCCAGATTCAGAATCTTCTATTAGACATAAAATTACATCACAAAAATTGGTAAAGGACCCTTTTGATTCCAGAGTATCAGTCTGGAGAATCCCATGCCACCAAGCTGCATCACAGACCTTGCTGATATCAAAGAAAACAACCATTAGATGCCACTTGGTTAAAAAGGACTGGCTGACCTGTTCCTCCAGGGACACAAAATGGTCCATCAAGAAGCAGTTCTGTTCAAACCCACAGTGAGTACTCAACAGCAAGTTCCACCAGCATCCAGACTCATGTGGATGTCAGCATTCTTACAGGAATTTATGGACAAAGCTAGTGAGACACAATGGGCAAAAGCTAGCACAGACAGCAGTCTTTACCCACTTACAGCACAGGAAAGAAGCTAAATAAAAATTTGACTGAACAATTTCAGTGGAAATGATGAGGTAGATAGATACAGAAGTCTAAACATTCGGTTATGAACAGCATCAGGCACAGGAGATAAAACACGGGAGCATTTTCGAGCATGCAACAGTTTGACCATAGTGATAATGCAGTATAACATTCATCACAACCAGTGATGAAGTTAAAATCCAGACATCCTTCACAGACTTTACACAGTCATAAATCACTGTTTGTACATCTCAGGGCAGATATGAAGAATGATGACGGTGTGTCAGCCACTCAAGACCCTTTGTCCTGTAAGTCACCATTCCTTCTCAAAAAGTGACAGAATGAAAATGTAGGTACATTTGCCTGATATATGATACAGATGTTCCCACAGAACAGTGGAACGCACAATTTGCCCATTAAGATAGATGCTTCTCCCATAAGACCTGTGTGCACTGATGGCCTGGCAGACAGCCATTTAAAACTGAGCAATAAGCCTCCACAGGGTGGCATTCAAATGACATAAGGACTAAACTACCTAATTAACTCATACGAGAACTAAACTAACTTCATGGAGCAGAGTACCTCTTGAGAAGCAAACAGATCCTCACCTAGTCATGAAATTCCCCACACTTTATAGAACCCAAAGTTTCATTACCGCATTCACAAGAGCCTGCCACCTGTCTGTTTTCTGAACTAGATCAATCCAGTCCATGCCCTCTCCATCCTCAGTTCTTGAAGATGCATTTTAATATTATACTCCCATCCACACCTAGGTCTTCCAAGTGGTCTCTTTTCCTCAGGTTACACCACCAAAACACTGTATGCACCTCTCCTCTCCCCCATAGGTGCTTCATGCCCCACACATCCCATCCTTATTCAGGTAGCATCCCAACAGTCCTCCAACCACCAAGCAACAGAAGTACTGTGCAGTTTAGCAGAATCTTGGTCAATAGCAGAACTGAACTTATCCACAACAGAATGCACAGTGTGGAAATAAGACTCCACCATATTGGCAAACTGTGAGCAATAACCCAATCAGCCTGTTTTGTAATCTAAATACAATAATGCTCATTCTCAAGAATAGTTGACCATAAAGACAGACAGACCAGAAAACAATCATGCCAGAGAGATCATACTGCAACTGTCATGCAAATGCAGTGTGACTTGGATTACAGATGGCAAGACTGAGACAAGAGAGGGTATCAGAGAAGACAGATAGATGTGAATATATCGCAGGCACACATGAGGACAGTTCTGTCAGTCTTTAATATGTAAACATGTCCAAGCAAAGTACGTTCTTCACCTTCGTTTTGTCATAGCACCTAGTCAGTGAACACTAACATTAAACCATGATTATTTCCACATCTAACAGTCATACTGAAGAGCTAGGATAACATAGTATAGTGACTAGGCTACAGGCTGGACAATCCAGGGTTTGAATCCTAGCAGGGACAGCACATTTCTCTCTTCTCCAAAATGTCCAAACTGACCCCAGGACCCCAAAAAATTCCATATTCAATGGATACCTGGAGCTGTTTCCTGGAGAAGCTGCTAGGACATAAGGCTGACCACCCACGTCCATCTAGTCCCAATGTACAAACAAGGGGATCTATTATCTCCACACCCCTACATCCCTTCAAGGCATATATAGGAAAAATACCTTCTTCACTTCTTTTTCTGTCCTATGACACCTTGCATAAACAATTAACAGAAGAAAAGGGACATATGGACAAATACATGGAAGGAAGGTTTGCGGTTGTCAGAGTGATACTGCTTTAGAATCCATGTGATTCCACATTGTTCAGTGATGGCATACAACACAGCATCATATCCCAGCAGAGTGGAATCTTAGAAGAAAATAAGATTACAAATTACTGGAATACTGACATCAGCTGCAGTCTTACATCACTTCCAGTGACAGACTTACAAAACTTTACATGTCTGACTTCTGTTGCACAGCGTACCACATAAAATTGCATATTTGAAATTAACATTACATCTTGGTTGAAATGTATCTCCAGGCTTTTTCCATGTTCCAGAGAAAAATTCTGGTTAGTATATGAATATATGTTATCATTTGGGGTTGCTTTGGGGACAATAGCAAGCTTAAAGATTCATGTTTAATACATTAAAGCAATAATACTATATTAACTTCAGTGAGATACACAATCTAGAGTGACATATTACTGTGCCCGACTTCTTCCTCTAATCATAAACATAACATTACCATTTTTGCAATGACACCTAACAATGTGAATATGGACACCCACATTACCACGTGTTTTCAATTCCCATGACTTCAAGTGGTCTGTCACTGTGCTCAGCAACATGGAAGAGCAGTCCCTTCTTCCCCAACTCTTCTTCCAAGTTTTCAAATGAGTTGTTTAACTGAGGCAATTGACAAAGCCCTTCAAAGTTATCAGATTCTGAGTCCACCTCGTTCTTCTTGCTTGGCCCAGACGTCACATCACAGAACAACAGACTGTCTCTATCCATTCAAAAGAATATAACACACACCTGAAACAGAAAATATCATGTCATACATATCCTATAAGTATATCATGCTCACCACCTAAACTAACTCTTTAGGCTGTTCTTTTGCCAGTAAGATTAAGTATTCATTTATATGTAGTAGCTTCAAAAAGATTGCAGAATTCGCTGACATAATTTACAGGTAACTGCTGGTAAAACTGTAATATATGTGGTATATTATGTGTGAATAAAGAACAGCACATTGACATTCTTTGTTGCCTAAGAGAAGCGGTCAGAAGGAAATGCCCCAATGGAGAAACAACATGGGTTTCTCCTTCACAATGCTCCAGCACACCGGTCAGTTTTGGTCAAGGAGTTTTAGCAAAGAACAATGTAAAAATGCTGCAACATACCCCATACTCTCTTAACTTGGCTCCAGCTGATTTTTACCCATTCATTCAATTGAAATCAGCATTGAACGTATGGCGCTATTGTGGGGTTACTTACTTACTCCATGGTGCAGAGTCCTTCTTGAGAAGCTAACTGGTTTGCAGCTAGTCAAGAAATTCCCCGCATTTCATGGAACCCGAAGGTTCATTACCGCACTCACAAGCGTCCGCCA
>Ga0123352_10002552_pt1 | contig 25533 bp, 16 predicted proteins | sample TergutLab28metaG_FD_89700 | JGI IMG/M metagenome (GOLD analysis project Ga0123352, IMG submission 89700) | Labiotermes labralis P1 segment gut microbial communities from Petit-Saut dam, French Guiana - Lab288 P1 | ecosystem: Host-associated > Arthropoda: Insects > Digestive system > Gut ...
CGGCAGAATTACTCTGCCTAATTGGTCTATGGTTCGTACATTCGACCTTATCATCTTTAATACCTCCTTTCTTTGTTATATATTTTCTTTTATGCCAATATTTAGTTGGTGGTTACAGTATAATCCATCTATAATGGGGTTTCAATAGTTTTATAACAAGTTTTTCAAGTTTTTTGTGAAATGTGGACTTGTCTTGTATTGTATAAATGATACTGTCGATTTAGTACTGAAAAGCCCAAGGAAAGGCGGCCACAGGCCGCCCCTACGGATATTCTATGTAAAAACAGCCCCGCAAATTTTGCATTGCAGGGCTTAATACCATTGAAATATCGTAGGGGCGGCCTGTGGCCGCCCGAAATATCCAACACCTTTGCCGCAAACCAAAACAGGCCATTTTACTTGGTTTTGTCAACCTTTCAAATGGTCTGTTTTGGTTTTATGTGCATATTATTGTGATACATGATGGGATTATTCAGAGATATCCAGTCCAATGGAGAGTGGGCCAGGTTGAGCAGGCATCGGAATACTTTGACCTTCTGCATATACAGACAAACTAAAACCTGCAACCAAAACTAAAACCAAAACAAGTCCTAATAACCTTTTTTTCATTTAAAGCACCTCATTTTGTCATTTTTTTTGAAATGTCAAGCATTACACTATCCATTTCAAATACTTTTTGTTTTCTACTGGCGCTAACATAATATCCTCTTAGCTGCTCACAATAGAATATAGCCTTAAAATACTTATATTCACTTATTAAGCGAGGAATGAGTTCATACTCAATAAAATTTCTGGACTCTTCTTCTTTCAAAAAAGGCAGTAGTGTTAACGATTCAAACAACAAGGCAAATGTTTCATCATTTTTTTCTTTTGAAATGCTTATTCCATGCGATATTAATTCTTCCACCTCACGCCTTCTAAGAGCAACTAAACAGCAAGATTTAAAATAAAGATATTCAAGATAAAGACGATTATTCTCTTGAATAGTTAAACCAACTCTTCCAAAATATTCCAAGGCTAATTTATAGTCCTTTGCTCTAAAATGAGTACAACCAAGATTATGTAAAATCGTTTCGATATAGAATTCATTATTAATACTTACAGCATCTTGCAAGGCTCTTTCAAATATTTTCTTTGCTTTATCAATATCGTCTAACCTCATATAGTTAAGGGCAACCATGTTGGACATGCCCACCCATTCATGGTTTGGCCTATTATAATTACGAATATGATATGTGCGCTCTAAAGAAGTTATTGCACTCATGTATTTGCCTATTTCAGAATAGCAGAGCGCAATATTATAATCCAGTACGGTTCCTTTGTCGAAACTATCAATTTCTAAATTTCCTGCTTCAAGATAATAATTTAACGCTTCTTCGTATCTTTTCTTATAAACATTTAATGTGCCCATGGTATAATTGAACTCATACAGCACCTCATTTGTTACTGTATCAAGCTCAGTTTCTACAAGTTTCATTTTTGCATCAGCTTCAAACTGCTTTTCTTTCCGCAAAAGCCATTTTGCTTCAAATATCAAATATAGCAGCATTAAATCATGATGGTAAGGAATAGAAAGAATAACCTCTAATTCCTTTTGTAAAGCATCCACCTTTACACCATCATCGTCCCGCATGGAAGCCAGCCAGCTATACATCTTTCTTTTAAAAGGAGCATAATCTTCATCATACAAAGGTGCGCCTTCTATCCCAAGAACCTTTTTTATAAGGATAAGCTGGTCATTGTCATATGTAAATTTCTCATGGGTTTCTGCGGGATTTTCGTACCGCTTTACGGTTGATTCCGAACAACCCAAGGAAGCGGCAAATTCATGTATGTCAATGCCTCTAAATTCCCTTATCATTTTTATTTTTTGTTCAATACTAAGTTTTTTGGGATAAGGCATGTATCATTCCTCCATAAAATAACATAATTACTTTCATTTACTGAATATTATACAATATGCAATTACCAATTACAAGAGATTTTAGAAAATTTATGATACAAATATTTTAGTCATACTTATTAAGTATATATGCAAATTATACAGTGAAGTTGTTAACAAAAAAGGGCGTACAAGACGCCCTGTATAATAAATCTATCATATAATGTGTATTACATCACCTAATCCCAGCGTTCTATTTCATGCCTAATCACTGCGCCGGAACGTGCATCTACATATATTTCATGTATAAAATCATTATGCCAAACTTCAACATACCACGCCCACCGCCATATTTCCCAGTCTAAATCCGGCGTGGCGGCCGTGCCGCCACCGGCTTGTTCAACGGCTATATTCATTGCTTCTGCGCCGGTTACGCTTATTGTAAAGCGTGTTACCAAGGCATAAACCAAGACCATAATTGCCAGCACAGCAGCAACTATTAAAATAACTTTCAGTTTTTTTAAAGGGGGTTTGCCCGAATGCACCGGATTAGCCCCATTATCCTGCGGCATAATTATTCTCCTTAATTTGTAATTCGTAGTGTCACAGTATGTTATTTATAGTTAACGGTCCCACTCGAATTTAACAATATTGCCGTTATCTACATTAATATAATACTCAATCACACCTCTGCCGCCGTTCGGCCTAAATTCCAGTTCCCAAACCCATTGGTTTCTTTCCCAGTCCATGCCGGAATCGCGGCGGAAAGCGGCGGAAATATTGCGGGCGGCTAAGTCGGCATAGGCAATTTCAATTGCTCTTTCCAATGAAATATTGGGGTTTTGCGGTCTGTTATTTCTGTTTCCCGATGGGCTTGCCGTAGGGCTTGGGCTTGCGGTAGCTGCTGGGCTTGCCGTAGGTCTTGCAGTAGCTGTTGGACTTGCGGTGGGGCTTGGTGTTGGTGAAGATGCGGCACCCGATGTTTGAGGTGCTTTTAAGAAGCTTCCGTCATTTACATTTACATAAAATTCAAAACTCCTGCCTTGACCGTCAAATTCTACGCTCCATACCCATATTCCTCTTTCCTGGTCCATGTAAACATAGTCAAAACGGGCAGAGGTGACACCAATAGAGATAAGATGGTCACGAGCTAATTCAACCGCTCTTTGCGCAGAAATAGGCGGATTTGATGGGCCGCCTGACCTGGCAGGGGGTCTTGGTGTTACATTGCCTATAGTTATATTGCTTGCAGCGGGTGTAGTCGGTGCGGGAGTGGGTGCGGGAGTTGCAGGCGGTGCAACTTGCGAGCCTTCGGAAGCAAAACCCTGCATACGAATTACATCTCTTGTTATGGCGTTTATATATACAACATATCTGCCATATGATGTAGTTACCTCAACTTCAAAAGTTAAAACGCCGTCCTCTGTAAACAGCATAACTCCTCCGGTTTCCCCTGCGCCAACAACATCAAGCGCAATTTCTCTGGCTTGCCGGCTGGACATTTGAGGGATGCCCGGCTGCTGTGTTTGAGTTGCTGTGTTATTGCTCATACCAAGCACCAGAATTTGAATAAGCATACGCAGTTCTTCAATGGCGGACTGCATTTCTTCACTTGTCATGCCGCCCTCTTGGACTGCCGCTTGTGCCTGAACAATGTTATTTTGAGATGCGGCGGACTGAATAACAAATGTAAGGGCCAAAAAGCCTACCGCTAAAACCAAGGCCGTAATTGACAATGCAATTAATTTTTTGCTCATAATTTCTCTCCTTAATTGTAAGATATATTTTTTAATCTGTTGGATTACCCGGTCTGTCTATGGCAAATACATCACCGTTTATTGCGCTTATATAAGCTATGTACCGCAATTCGCCGTCTGTTATATCAACCTCGTATGTAAGACCTCGTTCATCTTCAAATAGCATAACGTTTGCAGTGCCGGTGATATTTAAGAAAGATTCTGCTATAGCAACAGCATCTTCTTCGGTTATCAGCTGAGGGTTTTCGGATGCTAAGTTTGATTCAGCTATAAGAAAAGCAAGTTCTGCTTCCAGTTCTGCCAAAACATTCTCAAGCTCCGAAATGGCTGCCGCTTCATTGCTTAACCCTTCCGATACTTGTTCGGCATTGGCAGCGGAAAAATTTGAAATAAGCGTAAAAACAAAAAAGGACAAAGACAGCAGCAATGCTGCAAAGGATAGGACTGCCAATATCTTTTTCATTAAATGCCCAAAACACCTCCTAAACTAAAAAAGCACAAGATATGACCCTTAATAACAGAGCCAAAAGTCTTGCGTCGTCTTGTGACGTGCGGCATCCGGGTAATTTATTAAATAACCGTCTTGACGAATACCGCCGGTGGATGTTGTTATCATTCCACCCGCTACTCCCTTTTGGGGATATATTTATATGTGTAAATTATATTTCAAAAATGTATTGCTGTCAAGGGCTTTTTATAAAATTTTTAAATTTGTTTACAAACAAAAGAAGTGAAAAGTTAAATAACTACCCTTCACTTCTTGATAATATATATAGATGCCTATGCACATCTACATTTGCTTACCGCTTACCACCACCAGCGTCTAAAGGGCATAAAAGGGCCGAAGCGGCGGAATGGGGGACGGAAGAAAGGACCTCTCCAAGGGCCGAAACCGCCTGGTGTAAAGCCGTTCCAAAATGGACCAAACATGGCAATACCTCCTTGTCATATTTAAAACATAATATGCTGATTGTCCTATGGAGGTGAAGAATATGCCGATAATATCTTGATGGAAAATATTTTTGTTTATAAAAACTTTCTTTTTTTAATAAATCCTTATTGAAAATAATTTCAGTTTGTAGTATGATGTAAACGAAGGCGGTTTCAAGCCTTTAAAATTTTAACGGAGGTGCTATTATGCCACATTTTATAACGGACAAATGTATTTCCTGTTCTGCTTGCGAGCCGGAATGCCCAGTAAACTGTATTTCTGAAGGTGACGGTATTTATGTTATCGACCCTGCGGTATGCATAGACTGCGGAACATGCGCATCTCTTTGCCCTGTTGACTGCATCGAGTCCGGGCATTAGTACTTAAGGCTGCGGCCTTATTTACAGGCCGTTTGGCCGTCAAAACCCTTGTTAAACAAGGGTTTTTTGCGTATAAAGTTTAAGGAGTGCAAAATATATGGATAAAACAATATCAAACAAAACGGATAAAACCCTTATAATACTGCTTGCCGTTGCGGCATTAACAGTGCGCCTTGCTTTGGCCTTTTTTAACGACCTTTCGCATCCAACAGATATGATTGCCTTTCGTGCCTGGGGAGAAATGGTGATAAACGGCGGTTTTAGAAACTTCTATGGCAGTCCGTATTTTACGGACTATCCTCCGGGATATATGTATGTTCTGGCGGCCCTTGCCTGGATAAGGCAGACTTTTGAAATAGGTTTTGACAGCCTGCTGCATAATTTTATCATTAAAATGCCCGCAATGCTGGCCGATGTAGCCACTGTTGTTTTCATATACATGACTGCAATAAAATTCCATGACGGTAAGCTGGCCATGAAAAAAGATGTGTTTGCGGCCTGTGCCGCGCTTTTGTATGCCTTAAACCCTGCAATTATCATAAATTCCGCCGTTTGGGGGCAAGTGGATTCTATCCACACTCTATTGCTTGTGATATCCATATATCTTATCAGCCAAAGAAAAATGCTTCCTTCCGTTTTGATTTTTTCATTAAGTATAGTTGTAAAGCCACAGTCTTTCATGCTTTCACCTATATATTTATTTGTGTTTTTTAAATTTGTTTTTGGTGAAGGGGTTTTGGAATTTAATATAAAGAGATTGGGAAAGCTTGCCGGATATGGCCTTATATGCTTTGCCGTAATAGGCCTGATGCTTGCGCCGTTTATTGATTTTACTAATTTGCCGGAGCGTTTTCTTGACATAGCTGTTTTTCGCCAATATGCCGATACTTTTACCACATATCCGTTTATAACCCACAATGCATACAATTTATACAGTTTGCTTGGCCTTAACACAGGACATGTGGACTCCATTGCAATTTGGGGCATTTCATACAATACTTTAGGTACATTTTTCCTGGTGATTATTACATTGTTCAGCTTCTATCTGCTATATAAGAAAAATGACACAGGCAATGTATTTTTCGTTGGAGCAATGCTTGTAATTTCAACATTTGTACTTTCCGTCAGAATGCATGAGCGATACGGCTTTCCGGCGCTGGCTATGCTTTTGCTGGCATATGTAACAACAAAAGACAAACGTATTTTATATTTATATTTGGGCTTTTCTGCTTCTTTCTTCCTGAACTATATAGATGTGCTGGCAATGTCCTTGTCTGATTTTAACCGCGGGCAAATTTTGTACACGGCCCGCATTTTTGCCATACCCACGCTTATTTTATTTGTTTGTGCAATCTATTTGTCTTTGCGTCTGACAGGTTTGCGGCCGCTAAAGCTTGATATTTCCGGGTATAAATATAAAGATGCGGTAATATGCGGCATTATTACCCTATTTTATGCTATTTTTGCTTTTACCAACCTTGGCAATATGTCATCTGCGCAGACACATTCGCATATACCGCAGTTTCAACCGGTTGTGGCGGATTTCGGTAATATATACCGTGTGCATCGCATTCAATACATGCTTGGCCCTCGTGATACCCAAACCTTTAATCTTGAGTTTTCGCATGACGGTGATTCCTGGTTTGAACCCATACCGTTTACAGCAAATGATGTATTTGCATGGGGTTATATGGATTTTGAGCATGGCTATGCGCGCTTTGTGCGTATAACGCCCACTTCCGCCAATTTTAATATGATAGAAATGGCATTTCGTGACCAATATCTTAATTTGCTTCCCATCGCATATGTTTCGCAAATAGGGCAGACTTTGTTTGACGAGCAGCATCTGGTTCCGCTTGAGCCAAGAAATTATATGCATTCCGCTTTTTTTGACGAAATTTACCATCCCCGAACGGCATATGAATTTATTCATGGCCTGGATGTTTTTGAATGGACGCATCCGCCGCTTGGCAAGGTCATTATGTCATGGGGCATAAGCATTTTTGGAATGACGCCGTTTGGCTGGCGTTTTATGGGTGCTTTTTTCGGTGTGCTTATGCTGCCGCTGATTTATGTTTTTGCCAAAAAAATATTTGAAAAGAGCAAGGATGCAAGCTTTTGGGCTGCAATTACTACCTTCATATTCGCGTTCGACTTTATGCATTATGTCCAAACCCGCTTGGCTACAATTGATACTTACGTTGTCTTTTTTATAATTGGCATGTATTATTGTATGTATATATACACCCGAATGAATTTCTTCCATGACCCATTGCGTAAAACCCTTATGCCGCTTTTGGGAGCGGGGATTTTTGCGGGCCTGGCAATTGCTTCAAAATGGCAGGGGGGATATGGCGTAATAGGTTTGGCTGTTATATTCTTTGGGACTATATTTGTAAGATACATGGAATATAAAAACTCAGATACCGGAGCCAAAACCAAAAACAAGGAAAAAATTAAAAACTTAAAAAATTACAAATACTTTTGGAAGTATACATTAATTACCTGCGCCGCATGTGTAGGCTTTTTCATAGCAATTCCGCTTGCTATTTATTTGTTAAGTTATATACCGTATTACGCAACCGGAAGCCTGTATCCGGACCGAAACTTCTTTGCCGCCGTCTTTCAGAATCAAATTGATATGTATAATTATCATGCACATTTAGTTGCAACGCATCCTTTTGCGTCTTCCTGGTGGCAATGGATTATAAACTACCGCCCTATTTGGCTGTATTCTAATTATTTGGGCGGGGGCATGGCGCAGGGCATCTCTTCTTTTGGCAATCCGCTGGTTTGGTGGGGAGGATTCGGGGCTTTTATATACTGCGCTTATGCGGCCATTAAGCGCCGTGATGGGGCGGCTGTATTCCTTGTGGTTGCTTACCTTGCCCAAATTTTACCTTGGATATTTGTTCCTCGAATTGCTTTTATATACCATTATTTTCCTAATGTACCATTTATTGCTATAATGATAACTTATATGTTTAAAGAATCCAATATTTTCAATAAGAAATTCTTTATAAAAACTTTAAAAAACCGCAAAATTGCTGCTGCTTCCTTTGCTGTGGCTGTCTTTGCCCTGTTTGTGCTGTTTTATCCGGTTTTGACCGGCATTCCTATAAACCGTGAATTTGTCAGTATTTATTTAAGGTGGTTTCCTTCTTGGGTGCTGCTGGTATAAATTGCTATACTCATAAGGGCAGGCGGCCCCGGGCGGCCCCTGCGAAATATGGTTATAAAAATGTAATGCAAATGTAAAATAAACAGTATGAAAAAAGTTAAAAATGTGGTAAAATAGAAATTGAATGTAACTGTACTGTTTTTATGCAGGAATGCCGATATATGTAATGGACCCAATAACGGAGGTAAACATGAATAAAATAAAAAAAATGGTCAAAAGGACGGCGGCTTTGGGGATAGCTTTTATAATGGCTTCTGCATATGTGCCTAATCTTGGTCTTTTGGACCTCTTTGCAAACATCATGGCGCGCGCCAATATCTCTCATCCTTTAGGCGGGGAAGATATCAACTTTGTGGCCGCTTTTACCCGCAATTTACAGCCCGCACCCGGCGTTACCCCTTTGCTTATAGGCGCTGACGCTAACCAGAATGTGGCCAATCCCGGCCAGGTTGCGCTTGAATGGAATATGCCCGGCCTTGCTGCCGGCACCGGCGGCTCTGTGGACAGGCTGCGCTTTCCTATTGAAGAAGGGCGTATTGCGGTTATTGAGGTTTTAAGATACAGCCAAAACCGTGCTTTTGTTACGTATGAAATAGAAGATGCTGACCCCAATAATGCTCGCCCCAACATTTACGGCAATCTTAGGGTTAATGACGCTCCCTTTGGGGCGGCAGCACCAAGATGGACGCCTAGCGTTGCTCTGCCTCTCACCGGTGTTTGGGACCCTATTGTGTGGGAAGGCGGCCAAAATACTTTTGATATTTTAGATTATCCCGCTGAACCTCATATAATTGTAGGCGGAATAAGACATAATCTTGAAATGACCCCTCTTGGTTTAAGAGTGATAACGCCGGGCTTCCCTGAGCATGGCGTTGAAGCAAGTCCGACTGCGGGTATAGATTGGAGAGTAGTAACCAATGAATATTGGACAGCCGGAAGGTTTGTACCTAATGATGATGCAATAGGACATTTTGTTGATACAACCTCATCTCATCCCCGTTTTGGTATAGAACAGGGTACCGGTTTTTCTTTCAGTTTACAGGATTTAGGAGAAGTTGTGGATGTTAATGCTGCCCATACCGTGAGTTTTTTGTGGGATGGCACAACTTTCCGCATTGTTACCGGCGGCTTTGATTTGGGCATGATTGCCGATTTTGAATTTACCAGAACAGCGTGGGATTACGGACCCGATACTAACCATCCGCTATATCCAAATGCACCGGATAGGCCTATATGGACTTTCCCTAATAATTCTGACTGGGTACACACGGTTTTTACAGGATTTGTTATAGATGCCCATGCAATTGCGCAGCATAGACCAATGCCAAGAAGCGGCATTTGGGGCGGCCCCGGTGATGACCCTTTGTTTCATAATTGGTTTTTATATGCGGCTACACAAACTTGGTATCCTCCTGACCCCCTTACTCCCGCCAACCGCTTTGACGGTTTCACCAGAAGGGGCTTCGGTTGGGATTTAGGGCAGGAATATAATATCTTAAGCCAGATTTACCCAAGCCACAGTGCAAATAATGACCTTCCTCCGGCTACAAATAATCTAATTGTATTTACAGTGCATACGCCTAGACATTGGTATGATGGAAATTTTGTACAAGTTGAGCAGGATGAAATTGATGATCCTAATGGTCCTTTTAGCAGTTTTTTCCATGATGCCATGCTGGTTTTTGGTCTTGACGGCGACCCCAATAATATTGGTTCAAATGGAAACATCCAGTTTGATATAAGAAGAGTTTTTGCCCCTAACGGCACTGGTGCTGCCAACGACCACCCGCTAATAGCCGGGCCGGACAGCGCCCGTGTTGAAGCTTTGCCAATGGCAATGGATGCTGTAAGCCGCAGTTTTGTCATCGAAAATGTAGACGCAGGTTTGATTTTTAATGAAAGCAGCGTTTCTATAGCAACTCCTGCGCCTGCAGCAAACAGGTATGACGAAATAACTTTATATCCGCTGCATATCGCACTGCCCACTATCTATACTTTCATTGAATACGATATCATAATGGTAGACGGAGAGTTTTTTATAGAATTAAGTCCCTACAGAGGGATACCGGGCAGATACGAGCTGTGGTATTTGGACCACGGCTCTGTTCCCTATGGTCTTAACCCCGGAAACTTCCATGTTTTAACTACAGCAGACTACAGAGGTCAAGAAAGCATACATCTGCCTTTTGAAATCGGCCCCGGTCAGTTCAGGCACTTATGGGTGCGCTTCCAGCCGTCAAGTTTTCCCGGGCCGCTGTATTCACAAATTACGCATTTTAGGGCAACCGTTGATAGATTTATATTTACTGCACCCGGACGTTTTGAAATAGACCCTCATAATCCCCATCTTACATTTTTGCCGGGCAATTTGAATCTGGCTGATTTTATGACAGAGGGCACTTGGGATATCGCCAGCGTTGCCGCTATAAATGCTTATTTTGATATGCTTAATGAATATGTAGGCGCAGCCGACCCATCTTATCCCGATTGGGTGGATTATGTTACATTTACTTTCCAAATCCGCAGCCGCCTGTCGCCTATAAATGCAAACCATCCTGCTGTGCCTGTTGCTAATGTTACAGTAACAATACATCGGGATACAGAACCGGACGGCACACCGATTAGGTTATGGTGGAACAACCCTGAAACGGAATATGATGATATAGACTTGACTCTGCCTCCTTTGCCAACTCCAACGCCGCCCCCGCCCGGAGATTTTTTGATGATGCCGGGCAGCGTGGAAGTAGATGTAATGCGCGCCGGTGCGGCAGGCCCTCCTCTTATGGGGGTTACTTGGCCCGGCGTTGACCTTAATGGTGACCCCATTGATGGTTATGTTGAGCTTTGGTTTGATGCTACCGTAAGAGGGGCTAATTTACCTGCGCCCGATAATATCCTTAACCCTTGGATTACAGCCCACCCAGGGCCAGGGAATTTATGGAATAATTTGAATTGGTATGTAAGTGTGTGGAATGGCTCTGTTGACATAAGCGGCTCAGTCCTTAATCCAAATCCGCCTTTTGGTATTCATCCCATTACTTCTACCGAACAAGCGAGTGTTCAATTAAACATTGATGCACTTGAACTTTTATACGATAACGGAAACGGCGTTACTTCAATAAACATAGTCGTAGAAGGCGAATACACTTTTTCCGGCGTGACTGTTGAAGATGATTTTACATTTACATTAAATTTGGCTGATATTTTTGAGGATTTAGACCTTAATCTTAACCCAATGCCAATGCCTACACCGCCGCCCTTTGTGCCTCCTCCTCCTGCACAGACCTTTGTTTTGCGTGCAGAGCCCCCTACTATATCTATTCCCGGCCCTCCCGGCTTGGAAATAGATGGGGTGTACGGTAATTTGCTGCTTATAAATGCGGATGTGACACCTGAAGGTGCCAGCACTGTTGTTGCCGAATGGTCTTATGAAGCTTTTGACGCAAGCGGCAATCCAATTCCATTGCCGGCAGGGGTGCGGATGCTTGAGATAATGCCGGGCTTCAGTATGACCCCAGCATATCTTTTCGTACCTAATACGGTGCCCGTAGGTACAACAATAAGAGTATTTGCCAGGGTAAGTGCGACCTTAGTATCCAGTATTGATATAACTGTTATAGACCCTCCAATACCGGTACCCGATAATTCTATACCAATTACAGGCAATGCAACTCAAGACGCCACCATGGTTACGGTAGGTTCAAGGGACGCCCTTAACCCTTTAATAAACTGGGCATCTGCGGAACTGGAATTTACTGCATCCAGAACAAATACCCTTCCCAGCAGGCTGTTTAGATTCCCTGAGATGTATTTCTTAAGTGTATCCTTGGTTGAAGTAACTCCGGGTGTAGGCGGTGTGGACGTGCAGTTTGAACCGCATATACACGAATCCAACCTCGAACCGCTTACCCTTGACACGCCCGACACAATCGACTTTCCGCCACCGCAAAATCTAAGGGTAAGTATAGACAGAGATGACGACTACCCGGGAAGAACAGACGGTTTCTTTGACTTGGGCTTCACCGTATCACTGGGCGGCGAAGCACCGCCGTCAGGAATAAGGGGCCACAGGGCAACCTCTATACACAGAGAACAGCCAAGCAGAACATTCTTTAGAATTTTTGTAAGTGAAAATGTAGGTGCTTTAGAGAATATTGCAGATATGATGAGCATAGACAGCAGCAATGTAAATTACAGAGGGAACCGTCTGAACAGCTCTAATATAAGATTTCTTGACGGCCATAACGCCTTTGTTATGCCGGGGCAAACGCCTACAATTGATATGTCAAGCGTTTTAGACGGAGCGAACGGCCTAAGATATAACGGTGTTATTGTTATTGAAGTGCCGCTGGAAGCAGGTGTTTTGGACGGCCCAACTACAGAAACGCTAAACAAAATGTTTAATTTTATAGGCCTTGACCGCAACAGGTCTTACTTTATGATTGCCGACTCCTTTATAGAATTCGGTCCGGATGATGATGTTGTTCATACCGACTATTCTCTCACCACTTCAATTGTCGGCATTACCACAATGGAACATTTGGCTCCGCCGGACCCGGGTGCCTTTATGCCGCCTGCTCCAAGGGATTTAATTGTTGAGCATGAGCATACTACGCTAAACAGCGTAACCATGTCATGGTACCCGGTTGACCCTCTTTCTCCCGAAGGAACCATACGCTATGAAGTTGTGCGCATGAGAAGCGACCAAATGCCGGAAGATTTGCTTACAGCCAGACAGCACGACATAGACCATTTTATTAATCAGCTTAGAGAAAGAGGTCTTGAAGCTGCAATTGAAGTTTGGGGCGGAAATAATGACAGGCCGATATTCCCTCCCGACATGAGTGATGATGATTTTTCCTTTATATATGATGCGGATGGGCGTGCCCGCCTTGTTAACAGCAATCTTTCGCCCAATACGCTGTATTTTTACTATGTGCGTTCGGTATGGATTGTACCGTCCGAAGGTGGGGGCGCAAGCAGAAGCTACTCAACTTGGGTAGGGGTTTCTGCCACAACATCTATAGTTCCGCCGCCGGTTAATTTGGAAGTGGTACTTGCGCCGGTGATAAACGGCATACCCTGGCATGAATTTATGCCGACTTTTGACCCGCGCCATCAATTTGCAATACGCTTTGATGTACCTATGGACGGCATTGAAGGTCTATGGACAGATTTTTCCTTCCAATATTCACTTATGCTGGATGACGGCCCTTGGGCCGAGCCAATTTTCTTAACGGGAAGCATGATGCTGGGCTCTCCTCAGCGAAGAGAAGGCGAAAATGGAGTGCATTACCGCTTCTATTTTTTGATAAGTAACCTTTTGCCCGGCCAGCAGTACAGCATAAGGGTGAGGATGCAAGATATAATAAACGGTGACTTCTCCCCATATTCCAATATAGCAGTAACCAGAACGGACACTGACCAGGACGCAGTGGACAGGGACAGGGACGAAGAAAATCTTCATCAATACCTGCGTGATTTGCTTGCGGACTTTATGCGCCGCCATTACTGGATAGCGCAAAACACCCAAAATGTCTTTTCTGCGCTGTATCGTCCATCTATGATAAACAATCTTATGGATGTATCGGATTCAATGATAAGACTGGCTGTAACAGGGCAAGATGTTAATATCTACTATCTGCCGCAGTCGCTGTTCTTAGAGAGCTGGCAAAGGGAGAGGGGCTTTATCGTCCAGCAGGGCGATATGGAAATATCAATACCTTCTCATGCTGTTAATATGATAGATACAGATGCCGTTTTAGAGGCACTTCAGCGCATAAGGGATGTTCCTACTGCCGCAGACTATTATGTTCGCCTCGCTGTTTCTATTCGTGAATTCGGCACACCGCTTATACACGGTATTCCGGCAGCGGGCCAAGAGGTTATTATCGGCATTGAAGTGGTGGAAGCCAACTTCACCGCCGCTAACTTGGACAGAGCCATTTTGGATACTTTGTCTGCTCGCTTGGCTAATGATTATTATACAAACCCATTCCTGCCCGAAATACGTCAAATGATTAGCGCAGGAGCAAGTTATGAGCATATGGTGCGCCGCCTTCGTGAAGTTGCGGTATCTATTGAAAACCAGATGTCGGCTTATGTTAACAGCCGTCTATTGCCTACTTTAGACCGTGTATACAATGTTAACACCGTTAGCCAACCATTTACTGTTAGAATTCACAATCAGCCCGCCAGTGCATCTGTAAACGGCTTCCAATTTGCGGGAACCAATTGGGTGGCACAGAATATAACCATGCAAGGCACAACAAGGGCATTAACCAGTACTACGCCGGGAAGCTTTGCCTTTAATTCACAAAACTTGTCTTTACCGGGACTTAACAATATGCAAGGTTCTGAAACGTTGACTACGCTGTTTGTAAGATATGGGCTGCATGATTTCTTGGGAACAGGAAATTCGTTTAATCTTAATGCAAATATAAGCCTTTCCGCCGTACAGGGCATTGCGGCCCGCCTGGCAGGCGCACCTGCGGCTGCCAATCCGCAAAATTGGCTGCGTGACAGGGGATATATTGTGCCGGTAAGAGGTGCAGCTTCTCCCGCAAGCGGTCAAGAAGCAATCTACACCATTATGGCCCTGTATGAGATAAGAACAGGTACAAGAGCAGATGCAATACGCATCACCAATCACGGCAGAACAGCAAATATGCAGGGTATTGACCCAAGGTTCAGAACCGGTATACAGGCAGCCTTTGAGCTGGGTATAGCTACCGATACAAATATGGACCCTCGGGCGCCAATCACCGTGGAAGAAGTGCTTAGAATGATATTGGCTGTTAACCGCAGAGCAACGCTGTGAGAAGGGGGATAATATGACGAAGATAAAAAATATATTTAAAAGAATTATTGCAGGTGCTTTGGTGTGTCTGTTTGTTTTAAGCTTACTGCCGCCCGCAGAAGTACTTGCAAACCCTCAAGCTCCGGTGACTTCGCTTGTTTTAACAAATCCTCAAAGAATCGGCAGCCGCTTTCAAGTTCAATTAAATTGGACCAGACCAATACCGACTGCCGGTGCGCCGGGTTCAGATACAACAAACCCTGCCGCAACACATCCGACATTGGGTTATCACGTTATGTTCCGTGACGCCTCTGCGCAAATTCCGCAGCCTTATGCTGTGGCAAGCCCGCTTATCCCTGATGTAGGGGGAGATAACTTCTCCCACACTTTTGGGGATGCTATGGGACAAATGAGCCTCGGAAGGTTGTATGCTTTCTGGATAAGAGCTTGGCATCAGCATGAGTTTCCAATACCAACCGTGGGACTTCGTCCGCCGCCGCTTGATATATTTTCGGATATAGATGCGTCGAACCACTGGCTTTTTATGACAGACCTTTATGTTGCCGGAAACGGGGATGACGGAGAGCTTAATTTAAGCTGGTCTGCACCTATGTATGGTAATCAAGAAATTTTTGATAATTTCAGAATATATTTTACTCAGGGGCCCAATGCAAGCGCCGCCAATGTGCGGTCATTCCAAGTAACTGTAAGCGTGGCCGACCTGGAACCGCCATCATGGGTTGCGCCCGGACAAAATCCGGGTTTGCCTGACGGCGGCTGGGTATATCACTATACTGTCACTCATCCCAATCTTATACCGGGCAGGACTTATTCCGTTGCCGTTGAGCCTATGATAGGCACCAATGTCATACGCGAAGCTCCCATACTTTCGTCTGTCACTGTAGGGGGCAGGGAATACGGCCTTATGTTCAGGCCCGGAACACAGATGTTCCAAACAAATGTATTTATAAGGCCTACATTAAGTTTTACGCCTATTGGCATGGACCAGCTGCTTTTAAGATGGAGCCAGATTGTAGATGGGATGGTCGGCGGGACCGAAGTTGAAGAAGTGCGTATCTTCCAAAGCACTACCGTTGACGGCGTAACTACAAGAACTCTTTTGGGTACATTACACAGAGGGCCGGGAACCGTCACTCCGGGAATAGGGCCGCCGCAATTTGTCACAAATGCCGTTAGGGATATTAATTATTGGCTCGTCATGCGGCCGGATACCCCTACACTCTTTGAAATTGAAGTGCGCGGGCCGTCCGTCGGAGGAATACCCGGTGAACTTCTGGATATGTTCTATGACACTTGGAGTCCACATGTAACGCCGTTTACGCCGCTTAGGCCGGATATTGTAGAGATACGGCACGAAGACCTTACGCCGCGTACAATTTTTGTGGAATGGGATGCTTTCCTGCGCCGTCCATTTACACAGGACGAAATGAATAATATAATTGAAGGCTCAATATCACCTCCGCTATATCCGCACGGACTATTCCAAGACCGCGATATTGTCTATGATGTGTGGATTACGGATGACCTTAATATGCTTTTTGATGCTGCATTTATTGCCGATGTAAATAATTTGATAGGCAATGGCTTGACGGTTGACCAAGTGGGACCTCTTAGTACAGACAACACTTATTCATTCCCGTTTATAGAATTTATTTCAAATACCCCTACAGGCTTAGTGCGCTCTCCTATACAGCCAAACAGGGTATATTATGTTAAAATTGTGGCCAGGCGCACCGTTGACCAGGAACAGGTATCACTTCCTTCCTATGGTTCGTATTTTATACCGCCTGACAATGTTGATGTAATGCCGCCTATGGTTCCTGCACCGCCGCTGCGTGTTTCTGGAACCGGCCTTAACCATATTACTATAGAATGGGAAAGAATATGGTTTGAGGGCTTCTTTAGAGAAGAAGGCGAAACTGACGGCATATGGCTTCCTATCGCTCTTAGAGGCGGCAGGGACGGAGAGTTGATTTTCGGCAATGCCATCGGCCCGAATGATTTTCGTTTTGAATTAAACGAATATAATAATATTACAGATGTGCGTGCGGCCCTCGGTACAAACCAAGTACCTTTGCGCATGCAGGTTTTGGCACCTAATACAGGATTCCAGGTGTTTGCAGAAAATTTTTCAGAAATATCGGATTATCTTACAGAGGATGAATTTGAAAACTTTGTATTAATTCTTCATAATCAAGAATTTGGACCTTGGGGGCAACCGATTACGCCAACCACTTTTGGCGCCGTTACTTTAAGGCATACAATAGAAGGGCTTGACCAAAATACCACATACGCTATTTTCTTTAGGCCGTTTAATCCCCAGGAAGGCGTAGCATGGTGGCCTACATTCCTTACGGGAACGACTGACGACGAAGGAAGGGATATGGAAATTGACCCTACAACCCCTGTTTTGCGCCCTATAAGGCCATATGATGACCGTTTGGTTTTTGGTCTGCGTCCATTCTCTACGGACTTTACCTATGAATTCCGTATAAGCGAATTTCCGGATTTCAGCACAGCATGGGACCCCGAAGCAATAGATGAAGAACTGAATTATACAGCAGACGGCTTGACCTATAGACGCTTTAGGGCAGAAAACCTCTTCCCGGAAACTACCTATTTCATATGGGCCAGAGCCATAGGCACTGCGGAGCGTCCTCCGGGCGAAGGATGGTCTAATCCCATAACCATGCAGACCTTGCCTATACAAGTCCCGCCTCCTCCAAGGGGCCTTGGGCTTGCAAGCCAGCAAAATGTACACATAGTTAACTTAGAAAATGAATTCGACTTTGCCCCTGTTGAACCCGATGCTATGATTATCACATGGCTTCCCAATGCAGGAGACATGAGACTCCCTATTGAAGTGGAAGACGGCGGAAACGATACTTTAATACTGGGAAGTCCGCAAATATCACATGCATATATGGTACGCTTTCCGGATTTAGAAGCCAATCGTGCATATTATGTACGGGCCAGAACCATTTTCAGCATAACTCGTGACGGTGTAGGCGAACCTGCGGAAGCAAGATTTGACTATATTGTACAACTGGCTACAAACCCCGAGTTTTTGGATGCAACCACTGTTTTTGTCCTGCCCGATGCATCAGAAATAACACATGGCTTGCATACCCGCATGGCCATGTCGGAATGGACAGACACTTTCATTTTCCACACCATGAGAGATGACGGAGAATATGACTGGGATGTTATACCGGAGCTGTTCCCGCTGCCTATGCGTGATTTTGAAATTATTTATGTGGCTACCACACAAACCTTGACCTACCGCTTCCGCTCCACAGGGGTAGATGCTGACGGCCATCAGGATAATCTGGTAGACCAGCGCTTTATATCCCGCTTGATACAGACCAGAGCGTTTAACTATACTATCGACATGACGCATTACAACAATCTGCCTGTACGCAACAGAATAGTAGAGCTGCCGTATTCTATTATCACCGCTTTTGATGAAAGGCAAATAAGCTTCACCGTTGTCGCAGGAGATTCCACTTACAGTTTAACTCCCGGCTTTGCATCAACACCGCAGAACGCCGGATTTAATGTAAATTCCAGGATGCGTCTGTATATTAATGACATTGCGCAAGCTCCTGTGCTGCCTTATGGACAAAGCTATGTGACAACGCCGCAGAGTTTAAGAGTGGATATTGTAAATGGCGCAAACAGAGTTACTCTGCCGCTTTTGGCACAGCCTCTTAATATCTCTCATAGAGTGAATCAAGCATTGATGATGGATTATAATATAGGCTCTTATATGAGAAATCCTGATGATGTCGCTTGGCGCAGAGCTTATGAAGACTTTAACGAGATAAGCAATATGCTTAATTTCTCTACTGCAAGGCCCGGGCAATTTGCCGCTATCGGCATAGCACTGCCCCAGCAATTCGGCGAAATGCCCGCCGCTGTAAGGGACGCTCTGTACTTTGTAAACTCAAGAATTGCCTTTACAGACATGGATTGGTTTATGGCTGATGTGCCTATAGATGCCTGGCAGATAAACAGAATAATTGCCGCCATAGCAACAAATGCACGCTCTGTAAACATTAATGACGACTTAACCCCGGCCCAAAGGTCTTCCCTTACAAATGGCGGAATGCTGGTTCCGGGTGCAGCGGAAGTCACAAGAGAATCGGCTGTATCAGCGCTTGTGCGGTTGTATGAAGTGCGCACCAGAAGCCGGGTTAATGCGCATCCAACCCTTGCAATGTCCAGATTTGCAGATATCAGTACAGCCAGCGCCAACTTGCAGGATGCAATGTTAAAAGCAGAGTTTTTAGGCTTCTTGGATGGCGGAACCACAGCCAATCCACATGCGCCGCTTACTATGGGTGATGCTATGATTATTTTCGAGATAATTTTGCGTAACTAAAATATGCACCTAATAACAATGCCCCGGCTGCTTCGTCAGCCGGGGCATTGTTATTAGGATTTAAGCTGTTTCAAAATTATCTCGAAAGTTTCAACATATTTTTCCAAAGTCTTTGCAAAATTAAGTATTTCGTCAACAGAGAAGCTGTTCCAAGCAAAAGTTTCTGCATTTTCTAAAGGCTTTAATACCCTGCGTGCATATTCTCTGCCTTTGTCTGTTACTATTATATCTTTGTTTCTTCGGTCTTTGGCTTCCTTTAATTCTACATGTCCCTGCTCCCACAAAGACTTTATGATGGAATTTACAAGCTGTTTAGGCAAGCCAAGTTTTTCGCAAACCTCTTTCTGCGTATATGTTTTTTGGGCATTACACGCATCCGAAGAATCAAATAATAACTGCAAGACAAGAATGGTTGTAAAATTTAAGCCGACAGACTTTGCATAAAAATCATATAAACTATCCATTTTATGCCATGTTTCTTTTAATGCAGATGCCACCTTTTGAGAATCATTATCCATGTTAAACCCTTTCCCTTTCATTTAACAGCAAAACCGCTCCTCTTAAGCATAACTATAAACTTTCTTCATCTTCTTAAAGAAAACTACAGTCATTATAATCCCCAAAACTTCCGCCGCAGGCATTGCCGCCCATGCTCCGTTTAAGCCAAAAATCCCCGGCAGAATCATAAACGCAGCAGCAACAAAAATCAATGTTCTAAACAAAGAAAGTATTGAGGACACCACTCCGTTATTTAATGCTGTAAAAAACATTGATGCAAAGGAATTGAATCCCATGAATATAAAGCCCCCGGCAAGAAACATAAATCCCGTTGATGCCATGCTGTGTATAGGCGTGTATACAGGTATATCGTAAATACTTATCAATAAGTCTGTTGATAAAAAAGCCAAGCCCACAGAAACCACCGAAAGTATGCTGATTAAACGCAAGCTGTTAGAATATGACTTCTTTAGATTATCTGTATCACCTTTGCCGTAATTGTAGCTGATTATAGGGGCAACACCGGACGAATATCCCACAAACAATGCCGAAAATATACCCATACCTGCAAACATTATAGCAGCGGCAGCCACCGCCATACCTTCCGCATCCAAGTCCATTAATATATTGTTCATAAGCACGGTTGTTATGCTGGCGGCAAGCATTGTAACCATTTCAGAAGCCCCGTTTATACATGTTCTTCCCAATGCTCTAATATCAAACTTAGGCCGAACAAAATAAAGGCTGCCGCTTCTTTTGAATGTAAAATATACCAAACCTACAACAGCGGGCAAAGTATAGCCAATACTTGTCGCAAGTGCAGCACCGGAAAGCCCCATATCCATAAGATATATAAAAACATAATTCAGTCCGGCACTTGTAAGGCCGCCAAAAAACGCTGTTATTGCACTGTAATGCGCTTTGCCGACGGTAATAAGGAATTGCTGAAACACCATACCCAAAACTATGGCCGGCATAAAATATAAAAGCGGGAGCATATATTCCAAAGCCATGTAATAAACAATTTCATTGGCACCTAAAATATTCAGGACAAATGTAGGGAAAAATATACCTATAGCAGATATAGCCAAAGATGCAATAAATGCGGTAAGCACTATAAGGCTAAAATTTTCTCTGGCTTCCTTTTCATGCCTCGCACCAATTTTCTTTGCAATCATGGCATTGCCGCCGACACCCAGCATAAATCCAATGGCCATTACAAAAGCAAGGAAAGGAAACACAATGCCGACCGCAGACAATGCTATTGGGTCAATCAACCTTGACACAAAAATGCCGTCCACTATTCCGAATGTACTCATTATTAATACTGAAAAAATTGTAGGAAGTGCAAATTTTAAAAGATGTCCCAAAGTTGGAATTTTACTGATGCTTTCTGATGCTTTATCCGTGTTCTCCCTTGTGGCTTTAAACACATTTCCATATTTCGTATTTTTGCTGTGATTTCTAGGCATATGCCCTCCTTGTAAATAGTCTTTAATACGACAGTAAATATTTATGACTATTATACACAAGGACCATTCCCTTGTCAAGAGATTTTTTATTAGTGTTTCTCATATTTTATTATCTCTAGTATCCCGCCGTCCTGTCAACCACTTTTTCCAAAGGCTTTCCTTCTATGTAATCCTCAAGATACCGCAGGAATTTATCCATAATTAAATCCTGCGCCATATCCATCCCTCTTGCACTTACATGCGGCGTTATTATAACCGGCGCAAGCTCCCAAAGCTCATGGTCTTTAGGCAAAGGCTCCGGATGCGTAACATCAAGACCTGCACCGCCTATATGCCCGGATTTAATACCTGCCGTAAGAGCATCCGTGTCAATGGCATTTCCCCGTCCCACATTCAGAATATAAGCTCCTTTTTTCATTACACTTAAACGGCGCGCATCAAAAAGAGCAGCCGTTTCATCCGTACCCGGTAAGCATAAAGCAACCACATCTGCCCCCTTTATTGCTTCATCTAGTTTATCAACAGTAAAAACAGCATCCACACATGGCGGTATTTCATTGCGGGATGTACGCACAACCCCTATTACGGAAGCACCCAAAGCTTTGCATCTCGCCGCAAAATTACTCCCAATATTTCCAAGACCCACCACAGCAACAGTGCTGCCGTAAATAGTTTCCGAAGGCGCAAGATGCCCTTGGCTCCACTCTTTTTTAGCCTGAAAACGCCCATACTCCATCATTCTGCGCATAAGCCCAAGAGTAAGAGTAAGCAGATGTTCGGAAATAGCTATACCATACGCACCTGTGGAATTGGTTAGTATAATATCCTCCCTAAACTGCATTTCCGGTTTAAGATAGATGTCAACACCGGCAAATTGGCAGTGCAGCCATTTTAAACTATGTGCAGCGGCAAGCAGTTCTTTTGAAGCATGGCCGAAAATAATCTCGCAATCAGCAAGTGATAAATCGTCCTTGTCGCTTGTCACTATTTCAAAGTTTTTGGCAATGGCTTTAATTTTCTCAAGGCGTTCTTCATTAATGCCTGTGAAGGTCACGCCGATTTTTCTTTTAGACATATCCAGCACCCCTTAGATAGTTATTATTGTGCGTCTATCATCTCATATGTTCCGGCCAATGTCAATGTATATGTCTTGATTCTTGATTGATTTTATGATATGATAAGAACCAAACATTATAAAGGCGGTGGCGGCATGAAGGCTCAGGAATCGACAGAGAATTATTTAGAAACAATACTGATATTAAGTCAAAACGGAAACAAAGTGCGTTCGGTTGACATTGCGGGTGAACTTGATTACACAAAACCCAGCGTAAGCGCCGCTATGAAAAAACTGCGCTTGGAAGGGCATATAAAAGTTGATGGCGGCTATATTTCTTTAACAGACAGCGGAAGAAAAATTGCAGAATCTATGTACGAAAGGCATGTGGTTATTTCCGATTGGCTTATTTTTTTGGGCGTTGATAAGCAAACTGCCGTGGATGATGCTTGCAGAATTGAACATGTTATAAGCGAGCAGAGTTTTGCCGCTATAAAAGAGCATATTATAAATTGGAAGCGTGACGTTTATACAAGAAAAACGAATTAAAGGAGTAAGCAAAAGCATGAGAGCAAAGATGCTGTTTATAATTATAATTTCATCAATTTTTCTATTTTTGTTTGCGGGATGTACGCCTTACGAAAGTGCCGCCGTTATACATGAATATGAGCCGCAGGAAGAACCGGATTATGAAAGTTCATATAATCATCCCGAAGCAGCGCCTGACTTAGATACCCACGAAACTTACGGCCTGCCTTACAGCTATGGCTTACGCCAACCAACCCCGCCTTTGAATATCAGGCAGATGGGGCATGATGCAGATGCCGCACTTTTAGAAAACTTTGAAAGAGTCCTCACTTTTACTTATCTTCAATTTGATACCGAGTGGTACAATACCCTTGTTATTTGGCCGGACGTGCCCCTGCGTGACTTTTCGTTTTTGTCTTTAGGATTTGATGACAACACTTCACAGATATCATACCATATCCGCGAAGTGCTGCTTACTATTGACGAATTTCTGCCTACAGATGTCGTTATTTTAAATGTAGCTTTTGAGCATTATCTTTTCCCCAGAGGCGGTCTTATGTTTGAAGAAAACGGCGTGCAAAGGCGTGTATTTATAACCGAAAGTATGATGGATGGATTATTTCGTTTAGATTTTCATGACGAAGACCATTGGTTGACTTGGGATTAACCTGATGTAATAAACACTTTATAATAAGCTTATGCATAAAAAGGGCGTCTTGTACGCTTTTTTTATTAACAATTTTTTTGTATAATTTGTATGTATTTTTAATTGAAATACCAAAAATGTTTGTATCAAAAATTTGCTAAAAACTCTTGTAATGTGTTAGTGTATATTGTATAATGTTCCATACGTATAGTCTATATTGTAATTTCATGGAGGGATGTTGCATGGATTACCCCAAAAAACTTACTGTTGAGCAGAAAATAAAAATGATAAGAGAATTTAAGGACATCGGTCAAATTGAATTAGGCGAGGTTATAGGAGTTTCGGATTCAACTATCTGCCGGTATGAAAGTGATGCTGAAGAACATAAGCATCTAAAGTATACTGTCGAGCATATAATTGCCTTTAAGAAACATTTTGGAATAAAGCATGCCCCTATATTGGATGAAGAATATCCTATTTATAAGACTACCTTGTATGGCTGGCTGACTGCTATGCGTGATGAAAATACAGAAGAATCTGATATACTGAAACAAGAGCTTTCGGATATCTTCCTTGTACCTTGGGATTTTGAATTAACACTGTTGTATTTAATATTTGAAGCAAAATGGCTTTTATTAAAAGCCAGACTAAAAGAAGCAGAAGAAAAATTGAAGCTTGTAAGGAAGAAAATAGAAAATGCGTCAAATGAAGTGCTTTATGAATTTTACTATACTTGCGGTTCGTTAGGTATCCATAAAGAAAATTATGACGAGGCTTTAAACTGCTTTTTGGAAGCAGAAAAAATTGTAATTGATGGTTTTGATATGTCTGATAAAGAGATTGCCCTAGAATACAATATTGCATATTGCTATAGCGAAATAGGTAAATATGTAAATTCAATAGCTATCTTAGACCGTACATGCCGTCCTTATAATTTCAAAAGAGCGAACACTCTGCAATTAAACATATTTAATCTTCTTGCTCTCAATTATATGAGGTTAGGCAATACTGAAAAAGCCATGCAATTGTTTGATAGAGGCTTAACCGATGCAACAAGTCTTGGTATTAACTCGTATATTTTAACTTTTTTACATAATATTGGATGTACTTATTTTAATGATAAAAATTATAGAAAGGCATTGGATTATTTTGATAAGGTTCTTGGCCAAATAGAAAAAGGTCATAAAAAATACCTTGTAAACTTTTATTTTAAAGCTTGCTGCTTATCTATCACCAAAAGACATGACTTAGAAATTATACTGCAACACGGAAAATCCATTTCAAAAGATAATGAAGTGTACGCCATGCTATTTGAAGCCCTCAGTCATCTGCGTACTTTGAAAGAAAAAGAATCTTTAAATTTTGTTCAGAATGAAGTCATTCCTTATTTGATAAAAAAACGTAAATATTCTTTTGCCATATTCTATTGTGAACGAGTAAAAGAATACTATATTAGTAGAACCAGGACTCAAAAAGTATTAGAAATGGATAGTGTAATGCTTGACATTACAAGAAAAATGCTAAAGTGAGGTGCTTATAATGAAAAAAAGATTATTGGGACTTATTTTGATTATGGCTATGGTGGTTGGTTTTAGTGTATCTGCATATGCTGACGATGGCAGACCATATCCCGGACCACATATTCCGCTCTCCATTGAACTTAACGATTTTAAGTAATCTCATTTTATAAAAGAGTGCAAGTACTTGGAATGATTTGGCTTCCGTCAAGGGGCTTGAGAAAGGTGACTTTTGAATTTTGTTGTTGCGCATTGTATCAACCGCTATACACATGTTATAATTGTTATGGTATAGAAAGTGTTTGTAATTAACACGTTTTATTTTATTAACTAAGGGGAATAAGAATGAATAGTGCGCCCCTTCGGTGTAAAAATTACATTATAACGTTAGGAGGTTATGCAAATGCACACAGAAGCAGACAGAGCGGTATGGTTGGTACATGTGATACAGTATACGGCTGATGAATTACAAAAAACCGTGAC
>Ga0123352_10002553_pt1 | contig 25529 bp, 18 predicted proteins | sample TergutLab28metaG_FD_89700 | JGI IMG/M metagenome (GOLD analysis project Ga0123352, IMG submission 89700) | Labiotermes labralis P1 segment gut microbial communities from Petit-Saut dam, French Guiana - Lab288 P1 | ecosystem: Host-associated > Arthropoda: Insects > Digestive system > Gut ...
ACATACATACATACGTACATACATACATACGTACATACATAATACATATATACGTACATACATACATACGTACGTACATACATACATACATACGTACATACATACATACATACGTATATACATACATACATACGTACATACATACATACGTACATACATACATACGTACGTACATACATACATACATACATACATACATACATAGTACATACATAATACATATATACGTACATACATACATACGTACGTACATACATACATACATACGTACATACATACATACATACGTACATACATACATACATACGTATATACATACATACATACGTACATACATACATACATACATACATACGTACATACATACATACATACATACGCACATACATACATACTTACATACATAGTACATACATACATACGGACATACATACGTACATACATACATACGTACATACATACGTACATACATACACATACACACACATACCACCCTGTACGTAATTTTTCCATAAATTTTGCCATGCTAGGAATATCTCTTAATTCACTCACCTGATAACCAGTAAAGTCTGTGAACCATATCAAAATGAGGGACAAATCTTATCTTATCTCTTTTAAAAACTAGTCCGCTTTATGTGTTAAGAAATGGCCAACCACGTTTCTTTCACCCGGCTTCTCAGTCACAAAGTAAATCAATAACCAACGTATCACTGCTGACATTTGTGATATTTCGCGTATAGTATGGAAAGAACACTGCATCAGCCAATGAGAGAATTTCCAGAGAAACCAAAAACATTAATATTCAAGAACATTTCCATGTTGAAATTTGAAAACCAGAAAAATGTATTTCATAAATTAAATTTAAAATGTAAATGGAACCGTGGGGTTCGAGTCATAATTCTTCCGGTTTCGGGCGCGTTCTTGAAGATAAGCCCTTATTCCAGTGATCTTGCGAGACGAGTGTGTTGCAGGATATCCTCTGGCACAGCAGCAGTCACTCAATACCAAGATAAGTTGCGTGTGCGGCAGCTGACAGTCTTTATGTATGCTATGAATGTAAAGTGGAGAGGCGATGACAGGATCCCGACTGTATCCCCAGATACGCTTCTGCAGAAAATTTGTCATACATACTGTAGTGTATTTTGAATACATTGCACTCAACCCATTTCATAGTCATGTGAAAGTCTTTTTTAAGAATCAAGATCCGCAGTTCACTGGAGATGTATCAACTATCGCCGAATATATGAAACTTTCAGGAAGAACAAAACCCATTTCGACCTTACAGTTTATCTTCAACAGTATTATCCTGTTTGCTGTTGCGTCTTCATTTCCATTATCTCCTATCATCATAGTCGGTTTGTATTCTGCTTTGTGCAGCCTTCCGTATCGCTACGGGCAGCACAAGATAACTGTAGTTCGAATATCTCAGTAATGCAACCAAATTAGTGTTACTGAAAAGTGAAGAACGGGAAAGGTAGAAGCGATATGGGCGCTTTGGGGCCAACAACGCATAAAACTCCATAAGGTAATTCCGTGGAGCGAAGTCCTTCGTAAGAAGCTTATAGTTACTTAGGTGATGACGGCAGATATCTCGCCTTTATGCTACCCGTAGCCTCATTAACGTGTTAAAATAAACACACCACTAGATTTCCTTTTAATCCGCATGAATTAAAGCCATAACTTGACACTGTACTTCTTTAAGATCTGCCTTAGTGTCTTCCTCAAATTTACTTCCAGTGTCCAAAACTGTCTGTGTGTTTCGCATCTCTCTCCTGATTTTTACACGACTCGCTGACTCCCGTTCTCGTAATTACCCTAGACTGTTTAGAAATACGAATTGTGAATGTCCTCATTATGCAATTTTCCCCAACCTGTTGTGTCTTCCTCCATTTTATTTGCAGATATTCTCTTGAATATCCTGTTCTGTAATACCTGCAGTGTTTGTTAGCGAACGTAGCGAATGAGACCACGTTTCATACCCATACAAGACAAATAGATACACTGCAGTTCTGTGTATTTCAATCTTTAAGTTTCTAGACTTGTTAGTCTCGATTATAAATAACAGTATCGCTTTACACTTCGTACAACGTCCTGGTAATTGCCTGGGATATCAAATTATAAACACCCCACGGAATCAACAAGGACGATGTGGTTTCAGTATCCATTGGGAATTGAATATCCGTACTGTACAGCCATATAGTGAAAGTAATTAATCGAATTATCCTGAAACTTCATCATTCTGAATTCGATTCCACTGCAGTTTACTGAGTTGAGTTTTACCACCAGCTCTCGATGTCGCTACCTCATTTATTCGACAGAGCACAAACGAAACGTACGTTAAACTAACAATTAATCATAAACGGATCGTTGTGATGGAATACCTATGTAGTCTTATGACACTTAATTACGGTGACTAACAACTGAACTTTCACTTCGCACCATGGCCGCAACTGCCACCTACTTCTCCATTAAGATGGATCACTTGCACGCTAATTACTGTCTGTCTGATTACGATCCACTATTCAGATTTGCGAACACCGTGCAAGATAAACGTGACAACGTTTATGATATATTTTGATCGATACTGACGCTCCGTAACTGTAGGTCTGCACATTGTTCTGTTACACTAATCCAGACCTTATATTCTTTCTTTCTTTTGAAAACTTTCGTTAAGACTCTGACATTAATTTTCTCTCATGTTACCCATCGTAGTGAATATAAGTATAATTTTTTCCAGATTGGATTAAGTTTAGATTCGATTTTTTTCAAAACTAATTCCTTTGATGAATATTGAGGCAGTTTTGTAGCCAAATTATTATAAAGCTGTATTTTAGTCCTAAAGATTGCCCGTTGTGTTTATACAATGTGTGGAACATACACGTACAATATATCAAACACCCACAACACGACGCAATAATATATCTTCTTTTTATGAAGTTTGCTGACAGTTATAAGTAGCAATCAGCAAGCCCTCGTCGTTCGCCACCGTCCCGTTCTTGAAAATCCCGCTTACTATACAACAGTGATGCGTTCAGTGAGGAACTTATTAAAAAAATTGCCATGGGGAACCAAGGACACAAGCAACGTGGTGACATATAACTAGTGTTTAATAAACACGAAAAATGTCTTTGTGTTTCTTGGAATGATGTCGTCCGTGACTGAAAGTTGTCAAGGCGATTGAACGACGTAGAATGCATGGCGGAGGGGGGGAGACTGGAGGCTTAGTGAATAAAGAAGTATTTTGAGATTGCTTTGCCTTCATCTGCATGCCCTTATGCACTTATCCATGAACTGTTGGACCTAAAAAATTATTAAATTATCAACCTACTGGAGATTTTTCTGTCAGGACCCTCATACCATTTCAAGTCTGTCTACAACAGTGTCAGAATCTTCATTATCTTCCAGTTCACTGAGCCCACACGGCTCTTCAAGGTCATCCTCAGTTGTCTCAGCACGTGAGAGTCGATAATTTGCAGGATATCAACCTCCTCCACATTTTTAATGCTACTTCTGTAACTTTTTGGGATAACACGCAAGTGTTCTTCATGTTATCCTGCTGGTTTTGGAATCGTCGGACATCATTAACTTCTTCAGGTCGAAGCTTCTTCCTTTAGCCGTACAGAGTCGTCTATTGTGCCGTACGACTTACACTGTTTACTGTCACTAACAGGGTTCTTCTTCTCCCTTGCATCTAAGAAACCTCGGAAGGTGCTGCTGCTGCTGCTGCTGCTGTAATAAATCTTGAAGGACGCAACGTTTTTGTTGTTTTGGCGGCGCAGGAGCGACGTGGTGATACTGGACAGATATTAAACGCGAACATTTGGTTTGGCGAGATAGAGAAAATGACCTGGAATATTAGCAATTATTACTGGCGACTTATTTATGCTATATTCTTTGACTTGGATACTGTTTGACCTTTTGAAGCAATTGTTGAACCAATACAACACTAACTACATCGTTCCACAAGCCTTTCACGTCGGACCTCCCAACAGTGTAACATGGCCATTGTTTTTCTCCGTTAGATGCCGACCAACCATCAAGCATTCCCCCGAAGAATTAAAGCAGAACGGAAGGATGATAGATCTTTGGAGGCTTTCAGGCCTTAAAAAGTCCCGTCGTTCTTGGATATGAAGGATTGTTTTGGCATTTTCATTCAAAACTGGCATGTCTTATCAAGGTTAAAAACTTGCTATGGTATGTATTCCATCTCTTCCTTATTATTTCCTTGGAATTCGGGAGTATTTAGCGCCATCCATATAATCGGCAGATACTGATTCCCCTATTCTGTTCCCGTTCTCTAGGCTCAACCGCCCGTTTCGAGCATGGAAGCTGACCTCTTCACCAGCGTACTCTGCGTTGTGGTTGTACATGTATTATGGCGTGGCTTTCTCCCTCAAAACAGCACCACTGACTGACACTTCTTTCTGTCTCATCTTCCAACCATTGACACAAGGCATAGTCATCTTTCTGAGGAAGGGTTCACGATGCACACAAGCAATGTTTTTCTCTCAATGGGGCATTGGTCTTAACTCCTTCCCTGATCTTGTTCTTTATGTTTCTTGATAAACGAATAATCGATAATAATAATAATAAACGAATAATGATGGCAACCGACCACAGCAGGTCTCATTGCCTCTCCATATGCAACACCTACAGTTTTGTATTAACAGAGGCTTCATTTTTTTATTCTTAGGCTCTTGACCAACATGCACATCACCCTTTACACCCCTAATTAAAACACAACACTCATTTCTAATAACTGCGAAGGTGGGTCGGAAGTACGTTCCGTACGGCGTGACACCTCGGTAGCAGCATGTAGGCATATGCTGCCTTCTGAATGTTAACTGTGCAAACGCTTCTTAGTGATTAACCAACTTAATGCACACAATCTTGTTTCATAGTAAGTGTATTATATGCCTGTACATGTTTGGATCACTATGTGCTTATCATCAGGAGGTCCGGTGCACCGGACGGCCCCCTCCAGAGCGTGATGATACCAGATGCTGTATAATACAATGTTCACCTCCTGATGATGAGCACACAGTGCTCGAAACATGTACAGGCATATAATAAACTTATTATAAAACAAGATTTTGTGCATAAAGTTGGTTAATCACTAAGATTATACTGAGATGCATGGTCAGTAAAACATCAAAATGCGCAAGTGCGACTTCGAATGGGCGAGGGAACTGTACTGCAGTGCACAAGGGTCACAATAATTCTTCCGGGATTGAGCGAATAACATTACGCAAACCCGCTAACAGGCGTGTCTGCTGTAGATATTCGAAACTCGCGAATGTAGCATTAAAATTAATTCAAACGTTACATATATTACAGGCCCGCTCTTCCAATTCATGCTAAAAGTCCTCTTAAATATATTCGGTGTATTATCTTTCTGCTAGGCTTGCTAACCTCCGTTTGTATTCCTACTAATTTTGCCAAGGAGTGGGATAAACTGTATTTATTAATAAAAATGATGTAGGCTTGTTCCTGGATAAAACGGTGATTTATTGAACTGTATGTTTAAATAATTTGTAAAAGAATGCACCATTTCGTTTGAAAAAAGAAAGAAAAAATATATAGCGTCAAAAAGAAAGACCGAAGATATAAAAAAGAGAAAAAGAAAGATAAAAAGAGGAAAAAGCAGAAATATATTCATATGACAAGAGAACCAATGGCTGTTTTATTCTCCTGTTCCCAGTACAGGATGATACAAAAATGTTCAACCCCTGAGTGACAGGAAAAGATAAATTCAAAATGAGCAGTTTTATTTTCATTGTTTCTGTACGTTTTTGTTTCAATTTATGAAATTCGCATTACTTAATTATAGCGTCAACTCTCAAGTAAATGTCGTCTATCGTGGTGTACTGTTATATATATATATAAAACATATATATAAATATTACATTTACATATATATATATATATGTATATGTGTAAATGACTATCGCTTTTAGGCGCGTTAGCAAACTTGCGAAAACAAAACTTGTAACTTCGCCATGTCTGTCTGTCCGTCCATTTTTCCCATCCTTCCGTCCGCTTGGAACAACTCAGCTCTCACTGGACAGATTTTCATGAGATTTGATATTTGAGTGTTGTTCGAAACTCTGTCGAGAAAATTCAAGTGTCATTAAAATCTGACAAGAACAACGGGAACTTTACATGGAGACCATTATACATGTGTGATCATATTTCGTTTAATTCTTCTTGGCATGCAGAATATTTCAGACAAAATTTGTAGAGAAAATCAAAACACACATTTTTATGTCCAATGATTTTTTTTAAAAAATCGTGCCGTTTATGAGATAATGGGGAAAAGTAATGTAGAGCCGGACAGGCCACAGATGACAGTATGGCGCATGCGCATTGCATTCTGTGTACCTAAGGCTACAAACACATGCTTAGAATATGTAATAGTTATTGCTTTTCTACTGCGACAATGGCTGTACACACGCTCCTCAATATTACGTTACACTTACGTTGCCTGTCCTGTTGTATGTTGGATGCGACCATTGTTACTGCCAGTACAACTTGCTTGGGCGATATATGGGATTCTTACAGCACCGTGGTTGAGAATTCAGTTCTTCTGGGGTATGACTCTGTGTCGGCGCGTCAGTAGTTCCCGCCGTTTCAGAGGAACCTAGCAACTTCATCCGCAACGTTTAAACAGTCATGATGCCGAAGGCTTTATTTTGATTAATGTAGGAATGTGCATATTCTTTCGAGATTATTTTCGAGGATGTGGCTGTATAGTTTTGATCCCTTATGCCACAGAACTGACTAGCACACGGTATGGTGTAGCGTCTTTTCGAATCGTTTATGTATCTGGACGGTTTTCTTCAAACCCAAGTTTTATTACCGTGTTCACAAAAGCTCACTGCAGGTCCATATCCTTGTAGCACATTTCTCTCAAATCCATTGTAACATGCTCCAACGTACACCATGGCCTTGACAGAAGGGTCTTTCATTGAAGATTTCCACTAAAAGTTTAGAACGCGCCCCCTGCTTAATCGTATATTTCCTGCCATCCGTTTTGCTTTATCTCTAAAAATTTTGAAGTTTCTTACTGTGTCAAATGCTCCTTGATGCTGTTATTGCATCTCTCAGAGGTTAAAATACCAGGTTACTATAAAAGAAATAGACACTTTCAACGTTATGTTGTATCAAAACCGTTAGCGTAGTGGACACACAAATTGCCTAGTAGCGCAGAGGAAAGATACAATTTTTTTCATGCATTCTTTCGTGACGTCAGCATCACGTCAGCGCCCTTGACATCACTGAAGCAAAATGGCTGCTACTGTGGTAAAGAAGGCTACTTGTGTGCTGGAATTAGCGAAGACGAACTCCGTTACTCTTGTACAGCGTCATTTCACAAGATGATATGGCAAACGTCCACCTACAAGGCAGTCTATCTGCGACTGGAGCAAGACATTTCAAGAAACTGGTTGTTTATGCATTACAGCAACTTTTGCAAGTGTTGACGAGGATATTCTCAGGTCTGTTTGAACAGAATTAGACTATCGTATTGATATCTGTCGTGTGACAAAAGGCTCACACACAGAACATTTGTAACTTCGTCATATAAACTTACAAACATGCACTACAAAACCATGTATGTAGTATTTTGGCTAAATCATTAATAATTTCTTTTCAATACAGGATTGAAAGTGTCTGTTTCTTTTATAGTAACCCGGTACTTTTCTCCATTTTTTATGAATTGTCTTCATTTTTCTGACTCAGACTCTCCCGTTTACTGCACTATTTCGAAGTAGCACAATTATTGATCATTCTGGGTCTATTGTTAAAATAAGAGGAGGGAGCATATTAATAAAATGTCGGCATATTTTAGCCCTGCGTTGCACAATCATTAGGTCAGTTTACAGTGAAAGGATACCGCTGTGAAATTGCAAATTTCACCCTCCGTCTGTTCTTCTCTGTTAACACAACAAGCAGAAAAACATTTAGATTCTCAGAAGACAGAGATTGCTAACTAAAAGGCAGAAAGTTTTTCCTAAATGGAATCTCCTTCTAATGGCGTAGTGCATATGCTTACATGTCACTGTCCTTAGCATATATTGGTATGTCACAGTGTGCCTCTGAAGTTGTGTCTTGCATCTGGTGACGAGACATGAACATAGGATATTTAGGTTGTAGGCACTGTAGCATCAACTTGGACCCAGTTCTTTCATTTATAAAGATAGAAGGAGTCTGTTTTGATTTTAAAAGTGTAGTCTGAGTTTGATTCCAGAAATTACTTAATATTACATTTTTTGAACTGATTATCGTTCACCGCATACTTCGTATACCGCATTCAAAAATGAACCATCCATGAGGTCTTATCATTTAATTATTGATAATACGTTTTCTTATCATTCTGACATGTTTCGGTTTAAGACGACTATCATCAGGGAGGCATTGATGAGTTTACAGGGAAGTTACCAAGGATTACATTAATCTGTGTTCTGTGTTTTACGCTAGATCTGATACAGAAATTTTACAAGGTGTTTTCTTTTGTCAGAATAGGTATTTCGAATTGTACTTATATCTTATATCGTATATCTAATATCCCACTTTTATACAAATATAACAGAGTTGTAGTTATTATCAAGTAAATTGAGTGTATAATTAAACTTGGTTTAGTTAAAATGTTAAAAATATATATAATTACTAATTAAAACCCTTTTATGTTGTATGTGAAGCTACATAAATGGTGCTTTTATGATTGCATCAAACTTTACATACCGCACACAACCATGCGCACGGTGTATGATGTTTCCTTAAGTGCACGTAGATTATATGAAACCTTACTGAGTGACAGAAATTGAAGGAACGGTTCTGATTCATGGAGCAAGAGAAACTGTCTCTTTCGTGTGGCAGTATGTGGTCCCGAAGTTTGTGGTATGTCTTTACGTTGGTGATAGATGCTTGTTGTCAAGTAGACCTAGTTGCTGGTTTGCCAGTAGATATGTCGTATACCAGGAGAAATTTGTTATTTCTTCATCTCAGTTTGTAGAGGCGTGAGTCGCGAAAATATTTGTTGGAATGTTGAAATTTGTGCAGTGGTCTTGATAGTAGGTGAATGCACAGCGAATTGGATAAACTAATTGGGTGGAACACCACGTGAAAAAAAAGCCGAAACATTGTGGGGTATAGACAGTACGTAGCGAAGACCGAGGAAGATCTTGAAAAAATGGCATGGATATGTAAATTAGTAGCAAGAGACTTGACAGACCTGATTATCTGGGTGATTAAATAAATTACGATATTCATGAAGATGATGTAACAGTAGTAACAATAAAATAGTTGACAACCTTAAAATAAGAAAAAGTGTAGCTGCAGTATCGATTTAAAAGGTAGATGAAATGCAGTTCTTGGGATATTGCCTCCATGCACTAACCCTTCTGTTCATATTCAGATGTAAACGCAGCAGTTCACGCTAAATAGGTTCGTTCCATAGACTGACACGTTACTGTTAAACTTGTATTTCCTAAAGCGCTTTCGTTTTTTCTTTTCTATGTCGCAAAAGCCGAACAAGGGCCAGAGTCGCCATCATTGTTGAGGTTTCTAGATCACACACAATGAGGTCTTATCTGAACGAGTGATCAGCTCGTCCCAGAGGCCGCTACCTACACAACACATAAAAACAAAAGAGACGAACATCCATACCTTCAGCGGGACTCGAAGCCACGATTCTCGTAATCAAGCGGCTTCAGACCTACACTGAGACCGCACGACTTCCGGGACCGGTTCTACAGATACCTACAATATCGAAAATTTGTCAGTTTTGGTAGACTTAAGAGAGAAATGTATTTGAAGCCACGTACCGATTTTGCACACAGTAATTTAGTAAAACTCGATTCAAATATCATGTAAACTAGGGTCCGTATATGGGTAGGAGGAACCCAAGCATAATTGATGAAACTGATTAAGGCTGACATAATAGCTATTCAAGGAGAGTGTTCCGTGTGACAATGCGTATTCGTCGTTTGTTGGAAATGTTGAAGGCTGTCATGTAACCACTGTAATTAATACGTACTGGAAACGCAAGAAGCATTCATTGTGGATTGTACAAGCGAGGTCGTTGTCGAGATACACTGAAATAACTGGGATATGTAACAGTGCCACTTGATGAACCCGTAGGGCTTGCAGATAAATTCATACTAAATTTCCTGTGGATAAAATTTATACCTGCTCTTCGAGAAGTCCCATTTTTAGGCGCATTGCCAAAATTGTGAAAAGCGACTGTTAGCTTCGTCATGTCTTGTCAGTCCATCCATGGAACATCTCGGCTTCCAGTGGACGGATTTTGATTAAATTTTATATCTGTGTATTTTTCGAAAATCTGTCCAGAAATTTTAAGTTTCATTAAAATCTGACAAGTGTAACGAATTTTTTAAAGTGAAGACCAATGTACAGTTGTGATGGTAACTCGCTGAATTCTTCTTGGAATAAAAACATCGCAGATAAAACTTGTAGAGAAAATCAAAACAATTTTTTTTTTTCGAAAATCATGCCGTTTATGCCGCATGCGATTGACTTGCTTGCTAACTTAAGGCAATACAACAGACGTGTTCATAATGTTTAATACTTACTGCTTTTCGACGGCAAAAGTGGGTACGGGAACGCACCGCAATATTACGTTATACGTACTTTGCCTATCTTGTTTTACCTGCGAAATTTCCTTCAAAGCTGTGCAAGAGTACCGGTTTTGTGGCGCCCACGGGGACGCAACAAGACGTAGTTGTGTTTCCTTTAGGTCAATTATGTTCGAGTGTCATATCGTGTTACGAATCATCACAAAGGCCTCGGAATTGGACTGATCCTTTGGTACGACCTCAGAAATTTCGCTGAGGATAGGGACAAATGGCTGGCACTTGTTACTGCGGTAATGAACCTTCGGCTTCCATAAAATGCGGGGAATTTGACTAGCTGAGAGCAGGTTAGCTTCTCAAGAAGGACTTGCTGCGTGGAGTAACTAAGTAAGTAATAAGTAAGTAATCGAATTCTGTTCTTAAGTGTTTTACTGTAGTGAAAAATGTAAACACAGTATACCATTTTAATAGGGTGTCATTCGGACAAGCCATCTTTTGCAAAATTGTTTTGTAAATATTCGCAGTGATGATTCAGCGTTGCTGTATAATTAATGTAAAAAGTAGTACGTGTAATATGGTAAGTCCTGACGTCATAATGTATTCGATTCAAATCTGTTTTAATTTACTTGGCTCTATTTTGTTCAGTGAAGTAATTTGTATTGTAATATAATTAAACAGAGAGCAGTTTTGCATAACTGAAATTAATTTGGAGGTGTCCATAAAATGGAGAGTTGGAATGGTGTTAACGTGTATCACTGCAGATGAGTCCAATCTAAATCAATATGTGCGAGTAAATATGCAGCAGCAGGCTGTTAAACACACAAAACTTAATTATACTTTTGGATTAAAACGACGATCGATGTGTTTCATAATTTTGTGCAGAATCGCAGGCGAGTTAACGGAGGGCACAAAGGACACACTTTTTGTTTCATGAGAAACTTCGGGGAGAAGCTAATAGTCGTGCAGTTGATCAAGAAGTTCTAGGCCTTTCACGGAAACCACTATATCATTACGATGTTTACAGGAGACTGTAACTTGACTCCATGCTAGACAAATTTAATTCAACCCACATGCCGTTTGTTTAGGAATTCGGTCATTGGAATTTTTCGCCTAAATCTGTATGGGTTTTTGTGTTTTGTTTTTAAAATTTTGAATGAATTTCTCATGTAGCTTATGTCGTCCTTAATTTCTACTGCTTAAGATGTGAAACGTTTATTGCGTAAGCAATTTGAAAAAAACGCAATGAATTTTAATGAAAAATAATTTTTACCTTAGTAATTTTCTTTTCAGCGCGATTAGCTGTACAGCAATGTCTCTTTTTTTTTTACCATAAGTGCCAGTGAGTCATGCGAAGTCGAAAAGAGAACACTTCCTTAAATTTGTGTTCTCTGCAGCAGTACAATTTTGCACTTGTGTCAGTTACATTTCGTCATTTAGCTGGATGTTAATGAAGCAGACTGAAATGAGGGCAGTGAGTTGAAACTTGCAGTCAGCTGGTTATATTTCGGTATTGTAAAAGCACCCAGCTCCGCTGGAGAGATAATTGGAGGATATTAGTAGTAGTGGCTGGATAGAATTGGGAAGTGCCACCTTTTTCATTTAAATCAAGGTATTAGCGGGGTAAGCGTTATTCCATGTCCCTCGACAATTACACGAGTGAAAGCGAATTATTGAATGGTTTACGACATTCGGAAGCAAACAGAGATGGCGAATCTCCCCAGAGAGGCCACGCTTTGTGCAATATAAACTGTCGTCCTCTTTACACCATGATCTGTTTTTACTTCCCCTCTGCCGTATGTGAGAATTACCGAGTACAGGTTTGGTGTTAGTGAAATATTTCTCTATGAAATACACAAACCATTTTTGTCTCCTTGCATTTTCTGTGTTTGTACATGCCACAAATAACATTTCTGATTCAGATATAGTTTATTCTTAGAAAATATTCACCTTACGTCACAGTGGATTCTGAGAACTTCGTTATGAAATCCCTGTCGCGGCAGACAGACATGCAGGAAAAGCTATTTGTAATTAAATCCCAAAGGACAGTTATCGCTTCAGACATTACGTTTAAAGCTTCTTATTTCTAAATAAAATAAATATAATATTCCATACTGCCTGCCGATCTGAGTGTACGTGTATATATTATCTCCGTCACAAGCTGGAAATATATGAATTAAGGTGTTACTGGGTATTGCACCATTCAATTTTCATTCATTTCCATGTCTTCCCCATTCTCTTTCTTTTCCTTTCTTTGCCCCACTATATTCATTAAGTAATCTTCCCACGTCCCGTCTTCAGTCCGCCTCAGTTTTTGTCCCATTTGTGACAAGAATGTGCCATCATAGGAGGACGGAGCACTGCTATATCGCAGCAAATATTCATGAAGATTATTTCCATTGTTCGTGCTGTTCACTGTACGTGTTGTCTGGATCATACAGACTTTCAGGTACTGCGCGTTGCTGTTCCAATTGAAGATCCTAATTCGTTCATGGTCGTTAGCATGATGAACAGACTTCGTCTTATGAGCTCTGTAACCGTTTAGTAAAACATGAGAAAATGCGCGACGCTCCAACCTCTCTGGTGGATAAGAATAGTGTTACGAGGGGGTGCTGATAAGTCATTAGCCCGACCTACTTCCCGATGTCGTAGGACGGAATCGATAGTGTCGTTGAAAAGAGGGGTCTGTTCACGTGCCGAATTGCAACTCTTTTCTTGTTACAGAGGCTGAAAGGAAGCATGTCAGGCGACGCGCGCGATATCAACAACATGGAGACGCGAGCTTTCATCAAGTTTTTTTTTCCTGCAAGCAAGGAGCCGAAGAAAATTCACGCCATCCTGAAAGAAACATTAGGGGAACATGCACCATCGTATTCCACCGTCAAAAACAGGGTGGCCCAGTTTAAACGTGGTGATTTTTCCACCTATGATGCGCCTCGTCATGGACGACCCAAAACAGTGACCACCCCGGAGATTATTGATCACATTCACGAGCTAATCTTGGAGGGCCGCCGGATTTCGGCTAAATAAATAGCTGAGCAACTGAGCATCTCACGTGAGCGGGTTGGGCCCATCATTCATGAAGATCTGGACATGCGGAAGCTCTCCGCGAAGTGGGTCCCGAAATGCCTGAACGCGGATCAAAAACGTCCACGCTGCCAGTCGTCTGAGCAACTTTTGGCATTTTTTCGGCGCAATCCAAATGATATCCTGTCGCGATTGGTGACCATGGACGAAACCTGGTTATATCAGTATGACCCGGAGACAAAGCAACAATCAATGGAGTGGAGGAATAGCGGCTGACCCCGCCCCAAAAATTCCGAGTGCAAAAATCCGTTGGAAAAGTTCTCGCCTCGATTTTTTTGGGATCAAGACGATATCCTCCTCACCAATTATCTTCCAAAGGGTCAATCTATCAACGCGGAGTATTACTTATCTCTGCTGGTGCAATTGAAGGACATTTTGAATAAAGAACGCCGCGGGAAGTTCAGCAAGGAAGTCTTGTTCTTGCACAATACCCCGGCTCACCGGGCACTTGTAACCCAGAAGAAACTGGCGAACCTGGGCTTCCAATATCTTGATCACTCACCATATTCTCCGGATCTGCCCCCGTCGGACTACCACCTGTTCCCTGAACTTTAAAAAACAACTGAAGAGTCGCCATTTCTGATCCGACGCGGAGATCATTGCTGCCGCGGAGACCTGGTTGGACGGAGAACGTTCCGAATTTTTTTTGTGAGTGACTTGCAAAAGTTAGAGCAACGGGCTAAGAAGTTTATTTAGCTTGGTGGGGAGTATGTTGAATAATCCCGAGTTTGGTCGCCGTAGCTGTTTCCTTCCTGGTCGGGCTAAGGACTTATCAGCACCCCCTCGTATGAACTGTGCTTTATATTACTATTGTCATATGCCATTATAACGAGTGCTGGAAATTCACTGTTGGTTGGAATAGTGGAGACAATGAAATCATAAAAAAATTTTTTGTTTTTTTAAAGAACAGCGGTTTTACTCCTATGTCTGTGAGTAATTTTAACACGTCTGGAGCACAACACCACACAACACCACACAAAACATCAGTACGTAACCTAAATGTTGTTTTTTTTTCACAAAGTGCGTAAATATATACAAAATGATGACGTCATTGCCGTCTGAATGTTTTACGCATCAAACAACTGGATTGAATGTAATATTGGGCTTCTCAATTAAAAGTTGGAGTGGAAATTAAATTTTTGTTGCAATCGTTTTATTATAATGTTACATTACCCCAAGGCAGCATGTAACCATCGATATGAAGTACTAACAGACGGTCTTTTGAATTTTTTTTTTTTGCGTGCATTTCGCTTAAAATTCATTTATAAAACCATCCCAAAGCACCAGCTACAAACACACTTTCAGTTGTGTTTGTGAACTTGTGGGTTTTGTAAATGAAGAACAGACAGTCGTTCAAGACAAACTGTTGCGCTCGGTGAGGTGCAGGCTATATGCTGTATAATCTGACAATCAACAGCGTTGTTAAATTAAACACTGAACTCCAAATCTTATCGAAATTTGAAAAGAACTGATGTAGTTCATAAGTTATAATTTGTTTCCTGAGTCGCATTACAGATTTTCAGTGATATGCATGCTAACACCAAGTTTTCTACCTTGCGCATCCATTATATAAGGCTTAAAGTTCTACAACGTTATTTAAAAGGTAACCTTAAATTCTGTATTATTTGCCATGCATTTCTTTTGGTTTTGAGCTCTCCTCTGTGTTTTGTTCTCAAGGTCTTAGCTATAATTTTTTCATTTAATTTATTCATCTAATAGCCTATTGACCATACATACAAAATAGTTCTTATTCTAAAATATAAATTTTTGACAGTGGTTTTTACATGAGCAATATCACCAACATTCACATGAAAGCTACCTGGTTCGGTCCTCAGGTGAAACCACTCACCAGAGGTAGCTTCGGAAAGGTAGTGTGTGGAATGTTGGTGACAGTGAAAAACGTCCTTGTGGATTTTGGTGATAGTAGTTTTTATTGTCCTTCCAATCTCAATTCTCTTTCCTTTACCTTGTTTTTTCCCCCAATTTTCATTTAATCTCATATAAAGAGTACCTCAATTTCTCTATTCTGTGGCTTTGTTACCGGTGAATAGTATCCTGCGTACTAGTTTCTCGTTATATTTGGTCACTTGTTCAGAAGCTCCTCTCTCCACTTTTAAAAAACCGATTTGAAATATTGCTCGATACAGTGCGTGTTTAACGATGTGCAAGAAAAAATAATTTATTCTTCCTGCGGTGTGATATCTGTGTTGTTATCGAAGTTCTGGTTTGGCAACACATGAAACGAACACTGGTGTGGTATCAGAAATTGCAAACAACCCCCTTGCTGTGCAGTGGATGAACAGGAAAACAAGTGGGGCATTCAAAATTGCAAAAAGAAAAAAACTTATTTCGGTACACCTTCCCCCCTTGCAGCGTATGAACACGAACACTAGTGGGGTATCCAAAACTACAAAGAGCTTCATTGCTACACACATTTCCACTCCTTTCCTATTACAGTTATGGATTGCTACACTTGCATGTCGCGGTTATCGCGGTTGTCTTCGCGAATAATTTACATTGTTGTGTAGACTTAAGTCAACATTGCCCATTACGTGGTGTGCCAGTCTGTCACATAACCCTTGAGACCGCTTCAGCTTTGATGTCGTTCAACACGAATGCAGCCGTCAGTATGTTAGAATGCACTAGTTTGTTTCTCTGGAACCGTATGTGTGTGACAGCCAGCAGATTGTGTGCTATAAATGTAACGTCTCTCGTATTTGTGATGTTATATTAACGAAATGTGTGCATGCAGTTACATAATTGTGTGTTTAGGTGTTAAATTAATCGAAGAATTTTTAAAGTTTGAAGAGTTTTATCCTGAAATTACGATTGAGTGGTTACCGTATATGTTCCGTAAATGGTAGATACAGGGATCGATACTCAGCGTAGAGACGGTTTATATTGACCCAGAGTTTCGTGATTCAATAATTTCCTTCTTGGAATATGTATTTCATATTGGTTACAAATTTGTCATGACTCCGCAGACCCAGAGATACACAATGTTTACGTGATGTGCGCTTCATGTCAAGGCCATACTCCGGAAAAAAATTCGTGACGGTTCGTTTGCATGTTAATGTTGACAGAAATAGGAACCAAGCTAAAGAATAAAATTGGATCTTGTTACTTCTCATTAAAACAGCAGTACTCTTAATGTTTGTTACGTCTAAGTGATGAATGGAGTGGGACTGCAGAGATCCGAGATTCTGGCTGTGAAATTAATACTATCTATGGTTATCTTCCGAAAGACATGACGTAAATGGTTCTTAATTAAATATGATGTTCATTTTTTTAAATTTATGTATACCTGGTAGAAAAATTCTATTCAGAACTTGCTTATCAGTAGAAATGTTAGGAAATGAGTCTATAACACAGGTGCAGTGCCATAGTTCTTGCTTCGGTTGGACCAGTGGTGGGCCACTAGATTTTTGGGTGGGCCCAGCTGTCTTTATTGAAAGGTACAAAATACTTTAACGAATAATGTAAAACACATTGCTGCTGAAATGTGAAAGTACGTAGAATATGAGAGATTTACTTTATTTTATTTAATGTACTAAGTCGTTCTTATCGACTGTACGGGGTCACAATTAGATGGACAGGCATGGCGAAGCTGAAAGGCGCATTTTGCAACTTTTGATCAGATATTGGTTAGAAATAAATTCCACTCTCAAAGGGAAGTCGCTTTGAGGACGCTTTTCTTGTTCCAATTTACCACGAATAACGAGACCCTCCTGCACATTCAAACGACGGTTCATGTAGTGTACGTACACAGCTGCAGGAACTTCTTTTGCCAGCCACCAGTGTACTCCACTGTAGGCCTCACCTATTATATTGGATCAGTCTTAAGTCTGGGTATCGCAATTAGGTGAACATGTTCCACACTAACTGAGAGTGTGTTTGGTGTCAGAAAGGAATGAAATCCTGCTTAATGTTTCTGCCTGGTGAAATCCAAAAATCCTGTCGTACGAGGAGCCAGGTAAATATTAACTACTGACGATGGGTTTGTGTGGAGGTACTTTCTTGATTCATCAACAATAAATGCCTAGTGCTGAGCTTTATCAACTTTTAACCTAGTGGAAACTAATTTTCGTTGTGCATACATACGTGTGTGTTATGCTCTTCTGGACAGACTGATACGGGTATTCTGAGTTTACAAAACCCTCGGTTTTTTTTTCTTAATGTAGGGGTATTTGTGCGAAATAATGTATTATTTGTGGGAAATTACTTTCATTTTCACTGGATGTCGACTCGTTCTTTGTCTTCCCAATGTGCGCCCTCTTTCTTCTAACTTCCCTTTTATGAGTTTCACTCATTTGCATAGCAAAAAGATTCCACCTCCCGTTGTTTGCATCCTCTTGTTCGATTCCCGTGAATCTTATATCTAGGTGAAAAATAGTTCCTTATTTCTTGAAACTAGAGGTTTTTTGTAGCCATTTTCCAGTTGCAGTATTCAGTATCAACGAAACTAAAATTGTCTTTAATTTTTATTGCAGATTCTATACTACATCCAACTCCAATCAGGCATGAATGACGTTTGCAGTTTGTATTTCTAGCTCACAGTTTTCCTGTAGAAAGGTTTTGTAGGTTTGGTTGCACTTGTCCCTCCGTGACACGTGTGGATATAGCACGCGGACCTGTAGAACGAACAGTGTCTCTCTCATCCAGATTCTTGCAGTAATTTGCAAGTGAATTGGTTGTGTCTTCAGGGATGTCGCAATCCTTGTAACTATCATGCACATTGGTTACTGTCTACACACGTCATGTGCTTATGTTAGCACTGAGATTGAAACTATTAGTCTGGTTTGCTCTTCACTGACACTAACGCTTTTTGTTCAGTTGTTTATTCACTCATAGAAAAATTTGATTTAAAAATGTTTCTGTCTCTTCGAAAAATAATTGCGATAACCCTCTTTCGCAAATCAAACGTTATTAATCACCCAGAATTCTAGGTGCAGCGTTCAGTGAGAATGGGGCGTAGTTTGTTATCTGACTTTAAGCTGTCATTTAATGAACGGTTGCTAAAACAGGAAATATAAGCCAAAGTGTATCACAGGGGATAATAATGCCTCCTCGAAGTGATGTATGTCGTCTTATTGTTGCAATGTTTGGACATACCCAATCGACTTATGCAACAAATGTACTAAGGGAACGTGTACCTTATGCACAAAAATCGGGCCGCAACTTTCCTTGTGTTTCGTAGAAAGGCAGGGTCGTGCCCTCGTAATTTTTTGTGTCAGAGGCTTTATTTTGAAAGAGCACCCAAACACTTAATGCTAACGACACTTGCAGCCTGCTTCCATTTTGTAGAAACATTTCCTACGGACGTGCAATGGCCGTAGCAGTTGATGTCGTTAAGTAAAGCAACAAGTTTACTTCAGCATATTTAATTTTGCAACAGTATTTACTACAAAAGCGTTAAATATGATTTTTTACTCGAAATGGTTTAACAGTTTTTGCAGTTACGACATAACTAGAATACGAGTGTTTTACGGTAATAGTAATGCTAGTATGTATACTGGGATAAGCACTGTTCAGATTTTCCCCAGTTGGAGTCATGTGTATCAAATTAGTACACATTTACGTGGGATTTTTTCAGGGTTGGCCACTGGATTTTTCGCCAGACCCAACCCTGGCTCCACCTATGCTTGGACTGTACTGGCGTATACGGTATTTCTGCAGTAGCCTTCAGCGGGACGAACGAGTTTTCGGTAATGAATGAAGCACGCGTTAGTGGCTGGAGAAATTATTTATCTGTATCAACATATTCTCATTTGAACCAAGTTTGCTGGGTTGTTTCTCAACTCTGTCCAGTGCTGAAGTTATAATTGTTTTGGACATAACCTCCATTCTTGCATGTTCCTTAATGGCGTGGTGCTTAAGTAATGAAGGCAAAACTTTGCCTACAAATTATTAAGTGTTTATTGTTCCTTAATAGGCTTCTTGTAAGAACGTAGGATTTTGAGTCTTTTCAACGCACGTTCCTTCATGTCCCCGTCACCGTGTGCAGACGTTAGGACTCTCTTCGTTAGGACTCTCCTGGTTAGGACTCTTCGTTAGGACTCTCTTGGTTAGGACTTTTTTCGTTAGGACTTTTTTCGTTAGGATTTTTTTTCGTTAGGACTCTCTTGGTTTATGGTGTCAGAGTGGGAGATGAAAGTTACTTATATCCTTAGGAACTCAGTGTTTGAATTTTGAAGTTTTCACGTCGCTGAATATAAAGGACGAGGTTGATAGCGCGGTTTACTCTTTTCCAGTCCACTACACGTCTTTCTCCAGGCAAATTATTCCAGATGCTTCGCGCATAGGCACCGCCCCGGTCGTCCTGTCCAAAGTCGCTCCGTTTCTTTTGTTTTATAGTTGATGGATATTGTTGCTGTGTGGTTGATAGACATTGTTTTTTTTTCTGCAGGATTGTGATGTGTACTGTATTTTATGCTTATTTCATTGTCCTGAGTCCTGGCCTTTCTGTAACTCCCACTAAATATTTTCACTTATATTTCTTAGTAAGCGGACTTTGTATGGGAGGAAGATAATTTCCTTCCTTTTCTTTTTGTGTTGATCTGGTATGTAGCAGTGGCTGCCTTGTGCTCCAGTTGGCAGTCTGTAGTTTATCGCGAGCGGTGAAGACCAGATTTGAATGAAGCTGGACTATCAGTGAGTGTCAATGGTAATGAAGAGACCCACATCCCAGATTTGAACTCAGTACAGTTCACTCGTAACAGCATTATTCACTGTTTGTGCACAATAAACTCCAGCACACTTGACGTGGGGATTATTGCGAGTGTGTGCGGCCTTCCCAACTCCCCGTCTTAACCTGAGGTTCGAGCTCCGTCCCTCCTGGAACAACATCCACGATAAGTTCTCCACCGGGACCCGCGTGGTATGCAACACTTCAAACCTGCTCTCCATTCTAACCTGAAGATGGAGACACCAGGTTTCTTCGAAGAATTTGTACATGTCTACCATACCACAGGGTTTAATATCCGAGAAGATAGCGCTGTTCGGTTTTGTTGTCTATAAACATTTTCTAAATTTATTATAATGAAATTACTTTTTAATATTGGAATTTAAAGCACTGAGCGACTTAGCACTATGTAGGTATCCAGATATAACAAAGTAGCTTTTATGAGTTAGTGTCCTGCCAATAAAAATACGAGATTTTGGACTGTAGTGGCTTCCTGACACGGACAAGAAAGTGCTGCTTTAAGCAATCTATGACCGCTTCTTACGGAATTTTATATTAGTTAATAATTAAATTAATTATATATATTATTAAGTAATTAAATTAATCAATGTTTTCTTGTTGATAATACGATTAACTCAACATTGTAAACGACTGTATATTCATTTGTGGTGTTATATTAGTCGGATAATCAATAAACAAATATTTATTGAACAAATACGACGGGATGATGTTACCCAAACAAAATTAAGTTAATCAATTAAATGTCCACTTTCACTTGCAACGGTTGCCTTCACATAAGTGTCACGTCCTTCAGTAGAACCGTTCGTTGCGTTAGTTGAGTGCGTACATTTCCTTTCGTATTTCCGCAGTTGTTTGAAGCATCGTAAAGAATGTGCTTTTCATTCGTTTCACCACTGCAGCTCAATTTGGCTGAATTAAGTTTGTGTTCGTATTGATTGCGTGAACATTTTCAAATAAACACATTGTTTCTTATTTCGCCATTTGGACGCAGTGCGTAAATTGAAATAAAATATCCCGTTTCTATTAATCTTCCAACTCACATAGTAACAACACACGCGCTATGTAACTTTTAGCGTAGATCATGCATTGAATTACATTCATTCATTCATTCATCTGTTCGTTCATCCAACCACTGACTCACCTTTCTCCATCCACACATCCATATTGCCACCCCCACATCCATCAAACCACCGCCTACCCTACATTCATCACTCCCCCACCCAAGCCCCACCTAACCACCCCAACCTGTATCCATACATCCATCAATTCTTCCACAAATCCACATACCTACCTGTTCTTTACTTCGTCCATACAAATGCGGTTTCGGGTAATTACGTGCGCAGTGCATCTACGTACATGCACATGCACCCTCATAGGCCAAATCCTCGCGATGTTTCAGCGTCTGCTGCCGATATGCGTAGCAGATGCGCTGGTCCAGGATATGTTTCACAAAACTCGAGGTACCAAGTTTTAGCACTTTATAAAGGATACAACACATTCGTCTTGAAATACTCATATTTTATGATCGTAAGTTTCAAGTTGTTTAAACTTAATGGTCTTACATACACCCATGTGTGTCATGACGTAGGCCTGTTCAAGCAATGATGAATCGGAACATATTAGTTGAACCCACGTGCCTGTCCTTTCAAAACACGTAACGTTAATCCACACACTGTATTATGATGTACATTCACTAGAACAGTGCACAGGATCTGCAATCGCATGTTGTATGTGAATTTTTGTAATTCTCTAGGGGACACGAGATTAGATCTTATTAATATTTCAAACAGGATGGAATAACATAAATATAAGGAAACAAATTATTCGCATATTTATTTATACTCTCCCATTTGGCGTAAATGGAACATGGAAATGACTAACTCCATGGAATAAAACCCTTCTTGACAAGCCAGTAGTTTCTCAGCTTTTAAATAGGATATCCTTATATTATGGAACTTGAACATTCGTTCCCATGTTTGCAAGAATTCGCAGCCCATCGCTGTCCTGAGCCAGACCACTCCAGTCCATGCCCTCGCATTCTATTTCGTTAAGATCCATTTTAACAAATTTGACGTTCATAGGGCCGTGCATCGTAATATTATTTCTATAGTAAAATCAACTAGATGCACCAATGTATCACATTTGTTTTATTTTGGAATGACACTCTACATGTTTCGGACGGTCTTTCCGTCCATCATCAGGAGTTCAAGACTGTACATACAGCAACAGGCATTTGTCAAACAGATACTGCTGTCTGCTTGCTAGCAAGCAGACAGCAGTATCTGAATAACAAACCGTTAAACCAGTCGACACAAATAATAAAAAGAAACCAAATATGTTCACATATCTCATAGATAACATTTCCAAAATAAAATCCCTAGAATAAAACCCAGCCAAAAACGGCATACCGCAAAGAGCAAAATTAGAAACCATTAAAGTCGCGGAAGTAAATGGTATATAAATAGATAAACCAACCATAAAACGAATATCTTGAGAGTCCCCCATAGAATGAATAACACCCCCAGCACACATAAACAATAAAGCCTTAAACAACGCATCAGTTAACAAGTGGAGAAAAGCCGAACTAGAAAGACCAATAGAAATAGTTATAATCATAAGACCAAATTGTCTCAAAGTGCTGCTGTCTGCTTGCTAGCAAGCAGACAGCAGTATCTGTTTGACATAAGCCTATTGCTGTACGTACAGTCTTGAACTCCTGATGATGGACGGAAAGACCGTCCGAAACATGTAGAGTGTCATTCCAAAATAAAATAAATTTGATACATTGGTGCATCTAGTTGGTTTTACTATAGAAATAATATAGGAATCCATTTTAACGTTTTCTTTCCACCTAGGGTGGATCGTTCTTTCACTCACGTTTACAGAGCATGACCCTGTATGACCCTCTCCTGTCTCCCATACGTGCCACACGTCCGGTCTGTCTTATTGTTCTTGAATTGATCACCCGACTATTGCATATTAGTTATATCCCTTTTTTACTCGAATGAACAATGTTAATATTGCCTTGTTGTATTAAACGGGCTAATTAAGTTGCACTCTTCGTTTTTTTCTACAGCTCACATTAGCGCCACGGGTTGATATTTTTAACATTGCGCAAACCGCCTGAAAGAAGAGCTTGTGTTGAGTGTGTCTGAGAACAGGGTGCTAACGAGAATACTTGGACCCAAGACGGAGGAATTAGCGATGATCAGAGAGAAACGTGTACTAAGGGACGTCATGATTTGTAATCTTTACCACATATTGTCATCATCATCATATGTCTGTCGTGGAGTTAGGCCACTTGTTGACCCGTTCCGGTCTTACGTAACTAGAAGTCTCTTCAGAGGTCTGCCACGATTCCTTCTGCCAATTGGGGAATAGTGTTTCATTATCCTGGGTAGTCTGTCACGAGGCATTCTGTTTACATGTTGTATCCAGTACCACATATTGTAATGGTAACAAACTGGTTACGCAGGACATGTAGCATGTGTGGGAAGATGAAAAATGGGTACAAAATTGTAGGTGGAAATCTCTAATTGAAGTTCGTAGAAAGAACTAGACATAGATGGAGGGCTAATATTTAAATGGATCGTAAAGAAGAGGATGTAAAGATAGGGTGAGTTCACAAAATACACATTTTGTATAAGCAACACTATGAGATGTATTCACCTAACTTAACAGGGCTCCGTGGCGTGTCCTTGTGAAGTTGGTCAATAACATTCGGGTGTAGTAACAAGCGACTGTTTCGTAATCCAGCTGAACAACTTTTAACCTATCAAGAATGAATGAGCACCAGGCATTTCATTCCAGCTTAACGTGTATTGTCACACGACATAGAACCAAACAAGACATGCACCCAACCGTACAGACTGCAGTCGTACTTGGTTCGAAGCCGGTTGCTAATTTGCATTATGAAGGGCTGGATGAGACACTGCAGTTGACGTTGTGTCCGCTGTGTGCTGTAACGTTCCTCCACTTCTGCTTGTGACGTCACTGTAGGCAACAGGAAAGGGTGGCTAAGCCGATTACAGCTCCGACGATGTTCGCTGCAGGGCATAGAAAATTACTGCAGTTGACACGGTGATAAAAGAAAAGCTGAGTAGGCAAAGTGAGACAAGTGACTTCAAGGCTTGTCGTCGTAAATTACTTCAGCTGTTACTCCACTGCATGATTTGTTTATCTAATATGTACTAAAGAAATGCAAATCGTGACTGTTGCTGACTTCTTGGTGTTGAATTCTTTTTTTTTTTAATTCCTTGTTTGTTACAATCTGTCCGGACACACTTAGTAACCGTTGTGTCGATAGTGTTAGATGCATGTAGGAGATACTTCCAGTGAAGTTCTCCCTTCTATTGTCAATCGCAAGGATTGATGTTGTCTCTGGTGAAAGTTGCTGAGTTAGTTAACCATTAGTGACGAGGTCGGTAGGATGCAGTCTCTTTTAAGTCTGCGAGTTCCGAATTGCTCTTTAAATAATGTATTTGCTAGGTTGTTGGGGTGAGTGTCGAGTCGTTTTCGGTATTTTGCACTGAATTTTCGTGCTTGTTTGACCGTTGGTATTTGTAGATCACATTTGATTATAGTATTAGGAACATACCATTGAGCATCTGTTATTATGCGTAGCACTTTTGACTGGAATCGCTCTAGTATCCTAGATTTGAGTTCGCTGCAGTTCCCTATAGTTGGATTCCGTAGGTCCAGACTGGCTTTAGGATTACTTTGTAGACAAGGAGTTTGTTTTCAAGTGATAACTTAGATTTGCGACCGATGATCCAGTACAGGCTCCGTAGTTTGAGGTCCAGTTGTTTTCGTTTAGTGGTTATGTGTTTACGCCAGGTGAGTCTTCGGTCTAGAAGCATACCTAGGTATTTTACCTCGTCCGCTTGGGGTAGGTGATCATTGTTTAATTTGACAGGAGGACATGTCATCTTATTGTGGGTGAAGGTGACCTGTACTGATTTTGCTTCGTTCGCCTTCATTCTCCATATTTTTAACCATGATTGGATTTTGTTTAGGTGCATCTGTAGTCTATGCGCAGCCATTGTACGGTCCTCATGGACTGTTAGGATAGCGGTATCATCAGCGAAGGTGGCAGTTGTACTGTTTGCCAGGGTGGGTAGGTGAGCAGTGTAGATCAGGTATAGGAGGGG
>Ga0123352_10002555_pt1 | contig 25517 bp, 14 predicted proteins | sample TergutLab28metaG_FD_89700 | JGI IMG/M metagenome (GOLD analysis project Ga0123352, IMG submission 89700) | Labiotermes labralis P1 segment gut microbial communities from Petit-Saut dam, French Guiana - Lab288 P1 | ecosystem: Host-associated > Arthropoda: Insects > Digestive system > Gut ...
ACACCCCCCCCACACACACACCCACCCCACAAACCACACACACACCACACACACACACACACACACACACACACCACACACACACACACACACACACCACACACAGAGCGGAAAATTCACATGATTCACTTTATTTGATGAAAGAAACGAAGGTTAATGAAATCGTGGAATGGGCTGAGAATGAGGAAGATATATGAGATGAACTTCGACCATAAAGAAAGAATCTGTGGAATTGAGAGCCAGAGAAAATTGCTGAACAGCAGCGAAATTGCGACAGCTTGGGAGAAAACTAGCAGCAGTAGATTAAATGAAAAATTACGGGTAAGAGAAAATGACTCAGTTAATACCCGTTTTGGGAGAAATGCCCATAAATATGCATTTATGAGACAAATAGTTGGGTATGTAGTTATTATAAAAATGGGACATTTTAACACTGTTTTTATAATATGCTTATCTCAGGTGGGCAAGTTTAGGGGGCTTCACTGTATCCACGTGCTGTCTGGAAAGTCTTTGGAGACACAGTGGTAAGAATTCGTGTGAAGATCCTCTCCAGGGCATTTTCAGCATCCACTTTCAATGAGTGACCTACTTCTTCGGCCGCTTTTACCGAAGCATTTTAAAAGAAAACACACCACAATAAATCACACTTTAGGATGCTCATATTCCTGTCCTAATACGTTACCTACAACAGTACTATTTTAAACGGGCATACCTTAGGTTCTGTCACTGATTCATTAGCATTACATGAAATATAATTTTTAATTTTATGTAACAATGCGTCATTTAATACACCGTCATTTCCCGTGTTATGAATCAGGCCTCTTACCAATGCAGGAAGAGTTTAAGTGGATGTCACTGTGCCGTCTACTGGCAGGGTATTCCTCCGTTTGTACTGAAACAACTAGAATGAGTCAGTCTACTGAAAGAATCGCTACATTAATAACAAATTCGGTTTTTTAGACGCGTTCGCAAATCTTCGAAGAGAGAATGTAAGCTCCGTCGTGTCTGTCCGTCCATCCGCATGGAACAAATCGGGTTTCACTGGACGGATTTTCATGAAATCTGATACCTGAGTATTTTTCGAAAGTATGTAGATATAGTTCAAATTACATTAAAATCTGACAGGAATAACGGGTACTTTATATGAAGACCAACGTAAACATATGATATTATCTTGCTCAGTTATTTTTAGAATGAGAAATGTTACAGGAAAAATTTGCGGAGAACATTAAAACACACTTTTTTTTCCTAAAATCTTGCATTTTTTAAACAATGTGGAAAAGCACTCTAAAACCGGACATGCCACATACGGAAATCCGGCTCATGTTCATTGTATGCTGGATACCTATAGCTACAAACAACGGTCATAATATGTAATATTTATTGTTTTTCCACTGCAACATTATTTACGCAAAAGCTTCTTAGTGTTACGTTATACGTACATTTCCTGTCTTGCTTCTATTTAATGTAGCGAACAAGCAGACTGAACGTGATTTCAGGCTTCCGCCGCAAAGTAGATGGGACCTACGCTCTTCTGGAATTTTACGCAGCGTACAGTTGTAATCCCTTACCCACGTTTCACGATAACCTATCGGTTTCATCTTCAAGGGTCAAGAAATCCATGACTGAAGTCTCCAGCTCCCACTTAATTTTTATATATTGTATAAAATAACTGATTCTGAGGCTTTGAGCCATGCTCTGTCACTTATCTGCCTTAACATTAATACATCTTATGTGTGTGAGCAAGTGGCTGACTCACATCCTGTTTACCAAACCAACCTTTGATAGTAGGTTGTGTGTTATTTATGAGGCCTGCGTTGAGGTCGAAGTAAGAGGTGAGCATCAACTCTATTCTCTGTGACGTACAAACTCAGTCGGAATAAAAAGTTAAATATAAACATCCAACACAACATAACCTAAACAAAATCAGCATTCGATGGACTAAATTAACTGTTAGTTTTACGAATAGAGAAAAGCCATAAGAAAACATCGTAGAGCAGAATGTATACAGCCCAATGCGAGAAGGGGTGAGCATGAATGTCCTAACTTGGGAAGATTGAGATGGAAATGGGAACACACACAAAAAAAAAAAAACTCGAAACGAAGGCCAAAGAATGATTATGTAACTTAATCTTCTTTTCTTATTTTCGTAAAATTCTGATTCCTGTACAAATTTCGATTAGATGTGACAGAGTGTTCAAGGCTGATATCTGCAACTGAGAAGCATGGTCTGATGGATGCTAATTAAAGAAAATATGAGCGGCATTTCTACTTACCGACAGACACTCTTGATTTCGCAACATGATCCTCTTTATGAAGACTCAGAATGTAATCCCACAGAGACAACAGTCGTTTTACTGCATTTCTTGAAAGTTGCTGTAGAATTTGAGCTCCTAAAATTATTCACATTCATATCTTTTGTTTTATTCTCGAAATTCCACAATTCACAAGGGAAGATACTTGGTCACTGACAGCTGTCATGTATCAGATGCGAGAGCCTTTGTTCAACAGTGAGAAGCGTAAAAATATATATAAGCTACAGAGCGTATATTTACTGCTGAATTTTGAAAGAAATATTTCAGAAGTCAAGACATTTTCTGTTTACTTGACAAATAACGTAAATAATATTTCTTACTCATCTTCAATAATGTGTACAGACAAATGTTGCTCAAAGTGTCAAATTTTCTGAGTTATAACTCTTCTTGAATAATTTTAGGTCTCCTTGGACGGAGAAACGACATGTCGCAAGCCCCTCGTCTTTACAGGACAATACAAAGAAAAGAAACAGATATAACGCCGATGCATCTAGTGGGATTCGAAACCACAATAAAAGTTATCAAACAACACAAGAAAGTACCTTCTTTTTACCCCGATACCTCTATTTTATCGTATCGTATTGGATTGCTTGAAGAAGGGTTGTTAATATACAGGATGATTCAAAAAGATGGACTCAATTGAAAAATAAACGGCGCCTCAACACACGCCAGACAGTTGGTTGCGGTATTACAAGTTCTCTGCTCGCTCTACGGGTTGACTTGCGTGGGCTAAGCTCAAAACTCTCTTGAAATCGTCTCACGTTCTCCTCTGATACACGTGGTCGCCCGGAGCTTTTACCTTTACACAGACAACCTCTTTGCTCAAACTGGTGATTCCAACGACAAATGCTGTTCCTCGTTGGAGGTTGAATGTTGAAACGAAGACAAGATGCATGCTGCACAGCAGTCGCTGACTCAGTTTTAATGAACTCACGAACGCAAAAAAATCTTGTGCTGCATAGTAGACATTTTGCTCTCAACTGGCACTGCTGGACGGCTGTAAGCTATGCGAGCGTTTTAGCACTCTCGTGGTAGTGTTTGAAGAATTTAGGATCTCCTCTTTCAAATGTTATTTAGACCTTTCAATACCATTTATAGTTCAGGAAATATAGAAGTACGAAATTGAGTCCATAGCTTTGAATCACACTGTATTTTGAAATTCATATCAATGTTCTAGCTGTTACAAAAATGAACACTTGTAGTGTGTTGTCTCTTCATTATTAAACCTCACAAAAATACTTAAGGATTTCTAGTTTTGGGGCCCTTTCTATAACATATGGGAGTTTCTCGACCGATATGTCTTGTGACACTCTTTTACTATAATACCGTGATCATGTTTTCAATCTTTTCCCAAACACTTTACTGACAATGTTACTGAAGAAATGGTATTACTTCTTGCAAACGAGTCCGTCTAAAATATGGAAAATTTAAGGAATTTCTTTGTGGGAAACTTGAAATTCATGCCTGAAGTGGTAAATATGTAAAAGATTTTAATTTTAAAAGCTGGATAGAAAAGTGTAAATGAGACATTTTTTAACAGACGTGAAGATAACACAAAACTCAGTGCCAAAGAAACCAAATTTTAGGCTGAGCTCAGCTAAGTCATCTGTGGACATGTTATGAGGATTCCATCCTTAAGCAACCTGCTACTGCGTCAGAAGATCCCGAAATTTCGATTCAAGAAACTATCCACGAAAATATTTCCACCCTTGAAGATGACAAAAACAAGTTGCTTGGCAATGCTGGGGTTCGCTTACCTACAAAGCAGGATCAGATCCTAGAATAACGTAATCTTCACATACACAGATGCGAAAAACTAGCAAGTTAATGGGAATCCGAATTCCCAAAAATTGCAGGGAATATCTCAAGCAGCTGCGTTACTCTCAGGTTCTCAAAATACGACTGTCTTCCTATGAAGTAAGTTAAGCTAGTACTTCTGTTAGTACTGCAGGTTTCTGTGATTCCCGTTGTTTTACTGCTTGTCCTCTCTATACTTCCATACGAAAGCCATTATTATTCTGCTTATTAAGGTGAATTCCTGGATGCCCGTGGAATTAAATCGGATATTTTCTGGAGATTTTAGTGGATTCTGAGAGTCCATGCAAGATAATCCTGATATAAGCCAGGTGACAACTGCACCCTTTCATATCCCTTCTAAGTAACCATTTACATCATAAGACCACTCAAACCTGTAGGCACGTTGAAAATCTTCATTGAATAACCCAAAACAAAAGATCAAAAACCTTTTGAGAATAACCTAAATAGAAAGGATAATTCGCTTTATATGAATTACAGGGCACAATATTCTAAACAAACTGTATGTAATAGGTAAAAAAAAATGTAAATCAGTCCCATTACAGGCCCGAGGTGCACAGAGGGTTCTGGGAAATTAAGGTTCTCAGATTACGTGACAATGTCTCAGGATGGTGCTAAGGTTGTCAGCCTTACGTCCCGGCCACTTTTACCCCAGGAAATGCTCCTGGTACTCATTTCTGTTAGGGGCTGTGTCGACCCCAGGGCCATAGTGCGATCGGAAGGATTATTTCAATAAAAAATTTCAATGACACCATCTGGAATCGAACCAGCGACCTTCCGATTTGTAGCGCTGCACCTTAACCACTGTGCTACCGCTGTGTCCTTTATGGTATAGTATTGCGCTTAATTTACAACCAAGAAGTGCTCTGTCCCTGTATCTATTATGGCACGCTGTACCCTGGAAGGGTTTGTCGTACTCAGTCTAGCATGTCGACAATAAACCGGCAGTGAAACACCGATTCGGTTACGCATTCGTATGGCGAATGACGCTGGACGAGAGGAACGTCAAATACAACCCACATGTCAAATAATACAGGCAGGATTGTACACGCTGGCGGCGAGATAGCGTAATCGGTAGAGCGATTGCTACGGGCTGGACGGTCTGATATTCTAACCTCGGTGGAGTCGATATTTTCTGGACCCATCCAGACCGGCGCCGAGACACAACCAGCCTCCTGTAAAATGGGTAACTGTTCTCTCTTCCGGGAGAAAAGTGGTCGGGACTTACCGCTTACCACTTACCGCCTTCTAGCGCCAGAGTCGGGTAAGGTTAGAGATATACATATATATATATACCACGTATACCTCTACTTCCTTTCAGTGCCTGCTTGTCACGCTGAGGGACAGCTTCATCTTTAGTCGCACGCTGACGTGAGTTTACGAATATCATGTTATTGCGTAAATTTGTTATGCCTTACCAATTAATCCTGTGTATTAGCAACTGCCCTCACAGCATAACCACAACGAAATATTGTGCCAGAATAAAGAGCAAAAGAGTTAAATTTTTCTGGGAAATATTTTGTAGGGTTCTGAAGTATAAGACCACGTAGGATGTTAACAATAACTAATGATTTTAGATGTGGCAGCATAACATTTTTAACGCTGAATCACAACGGTTTATCTGTTTGCATTTAACCCAGACTTTTCTAGCCGTCAGCATGTGTATATGAATATTTTTCACTTTCCTTGAAATATCATCAATTTTCAAGGCCTCGATACTTTGCGAAGCAAAATTTTTCAAAACGCCAAACAGTGGCGTAGAATTGCTGCCACTTCACAGACATTTGTCTCGCCATGTCTCTACTTATGAAGACAAGAATTCACAGTGCACTGATATGGGCTCGTTTGCATTTTCATGATGTTTGCATCAAGTTGCTTAAAATCATATCTACAGCATTGATGACCATAATTGAAAGAGGGAAAAAGGACGGACAAACAGACAGAACAAAGGACAGGTATACTATAGCACCGATGCGGATTCTATGGATATCCGGTTCTTCACAGCGGGTACTTACCAGATGGTAGACTTCTGGGGTTTGACAAAGTGTATGCTTGCGAAATACCGTCCAAATTGCTTTGGAACTTGCTGTTTCCCTCTTCAGAGTGAGAGTCGCCTTTATGAGGACATTAAGCGTTAAGTTCCTCCGAATCATTGGTGCCAGCTGTGGGTCATACGCGATGTCAAAAGGCAGAAGACTTCCATTTTTTCTAATTTTCAAAACATGAATATTTTATAAAGTTTCTTTACAGATGATGAGATTTTAATATATAAATATCTTGAAGTATTATTTATGGATGGCGCTGGACGATCCTGCAATCATTAAATGAGGTTTCCAACTTTTTAATGTATAAGGTATGAAGTAAGAAGTACCTGGACGAAGGAAATTTCTTCCTAAGGATCTAAAATCGCTTAATTAATCTAGAAATTCCTTAATTTGAAGGCAAGTTTCATCACGATTCTCACACAGGCATGAGACTCAAAGGCTCTAAGCCAGTTGATACCGGTACACATTAGCCCACACAATTTATTTCCGAAAACTGTAATATTAACTCAATTATTACACCAACTACTGCACATATATAACATTTATAAAATTTACACATTAAAACATTAAAAACGCTCCGAAATGTTTCGGTCCCAGGATCATCATCAGGAAGCCATATCGTCCTTGCTAAAGTCAAAATATAAAAAGTCACATTCATTTCGCTCTACCAGTTGGGTATTGCGGAAGAATGCCTGTAATACAAATTATACCAAGTAAGTATCGTCAAAATAAATATTAAAATAATTTTGTACACAAATAATTAGGCTTGTTGGACCGACGTGAATTTATTCTTACCGTGTTGTGTAATGTTATGTTGCGAAGAGTGACCTGCTACGTATGTGCATTCTGTGCTTCGTTGCGTGATACTGACAGCAAGTTACGTGGAAGGATTTTCGGTGCGTTTGTAAGTTCATAGAGGGGGTAATATTTAATTTCCATTTAATCGTTGTCAACGACGTAGCGGCATACCTGAAGGTTTTGGGTCCAAAATTGTGTATTTATTCTCTATCTCCCCCATGTGGTCATCATGTTTTGCTTATTTCATTCTTACGTATTTAAATAACATGTACTGATATACGGCTTATCATTATCTTAAACAAGTGGCTAATTTTAAGATACTATTCCGAACTTTTCTTGGAGGAGTGTATTCAAAGCAACGATATTTCAGAAATTATAGTCTTATCCCAGCTGAAACATGATCCAAGGGCTTCGAGAATTCTAGCCAAGATAATTACACGACATTCCGCAGAAAAGCACATGAATGAATGAATGAATGAATGTTGTAAACAAGCGAATTTTAAAATATTTGATTCAATTTCTGTTGCCAGACACATACAAATTACAAGAAAATTATTTCGTGAACTGATAAAATTGGTCAATGTTTGGCTTCGTCGTTTTTTGCATTACCACAAATGTGTAGAAAGCCGCTGTTGACGATAAAGGACAAAAACCTCAGAAGTTACTTAACAATAAAATTTATTAATTCACATCTTCTATAATTTAGTAAATAGGCTAGCTGTTTCTTACGTCTTGACAGGGAAACAGAAACACAATGTGTAGAATAACTAACAAGACAAGTAATAATATTGAGATACACAGAATGCCTGGCAGGTAGAAAAATATCTTTTCTTATCTTGTAGACACACAGCCATAGATCTCAAAATTACAAGGTACAAACTGACAGAGTGGAATGCTAAACTGAAAGACTTTATCCCGCAAACCGCTGAAAGTTCTGAAGCATCTCGATGAATACGAAACCATTTTAGTTATTTTTTGGCAGAAGGCACGTACGATATGTTGAGAAGAATCCTCAATAATACACAAAAGACAGTCTGTGGAAGCCCATGAAAGTGACGGATCTGAGAACGAGATTTCTGTGGATATGTGTACTCCTTTGTTTTTTTTTTTTAAATGAGCAGTTTTGTTTCTTATAGAGGGATGTGGCGAAAAAGATGGGCGTCACGACGGAACCCAAGACGGCGTTGCTGACGTCATCATGAGGAGGTGTCTGCAGAGCGGAAGATGAGGAACCTTGTGGCTCTCATGTGGATCCTGTTCATATCAGGTAATTTGCCATCCACTGGTGTTTCTCTGCGATTGTAATAGAATTCTCCCAAGGGATCATCTAGAATTTGCGAATCTGATGTTTATTGGACCGTGCATCATTGTGAAAGCTGACAAATAAAAAACCAACTAGATGTCACTTGTTACTTTTATTTTACTTCTTAGAGACTCAACATGTTTCGGGCATTAAAATGCCCATCTTCAGTATTTTGCGACTTTGTTGTTGAACTACCAAATTGGCTATATTGTTCTTGGATTGCTGTGTGTTGCAGTTAGGGTGCAGTTCGGCTAGGGTGGTATCCGGGCTGCCTGCAGCCTGGATACCACCCTAGCCGAACCGCATCCTAATACCAACACACAAAAAAGCAAGAACGAAACGGCCAATGTGGTAGTTCACCAACATAGTCGCAAACTCCTGAAGATGGGCATATTAATGCCCGAAACATGTTGAGTCTCTAATAAGTAAAATAAAAGTAACAAGTGATATCCAGTTGGTTTCTTATTCGTCAGTTAGAATTTGCGAGTTTACTTCCGTTAGGATGTTGTCATGCAGTCCTGTTACATGAAATAACTAAGCGCGTTACTCACAATCTCCTCGTCCCGCGACGCGTTTAATTGCATCAAATTATAAATGTCTTTTCATACATGGGACTTACACTGCAGGTACTCTGTTCCTCTGTGATTCACTTCTTACCCACTGGGCTTTTATGACAACAATATCTCACTATCTTACCCTATGTTTTAATTCCTTTTCCTATTATTTCGTCATGGATATGACTTTTCAGTCAGAGACAAACGAATGTCTATTTTCAACCTAACAGACTAAATGTCCCACTGATTCGATAAATAATTTCGTAATTAAACCTAGAAAAATAGCTAAGTGCACAACTAAGTAAAAATCTTAGAACTTTCCATTTCTTGCATTTTTTGTGTAGTAATTGTATCTGTAACATACTAAAACATGCACATGTACAATAAAATAAACACTACGAAGGACACCTAGACACAGACACGACACAATAATAGGGCAAGGAGTCACCACAAGATCTTTCGAAACCAAGCGGACCCTACTAATTTGAAATAATCAAGGAACAAAAACGTAAAGTGATCCCGTTACAGGCCCGGTTTGGCCCATTGGGTGGGTAGAGGTATAACTCTACTCTTCCATGACCGCGGCACTAGAAGGGTGCGTGTGGTCAGCAGCACGCCCCGGCCGCACTTTACCCCCCTCCCCGGAAAAGACCCGGTACCCATTTTACAAGAGGCTGGGTGGACCGTAGGGCCGGTTCGGATGTGCGGAAAGTCTTGTCCCCACCGGGATTCGATCCCGGACCGTCCAGCCCATAGTCAGTCGCTATACCGACTGAGCTACCCGGCCAACAATCAAGGAACATATATCGCCACAAGATCTGTTATAAATAGCACCAGCCTTTTCTCTAAAAACAAAAACAAACAAGAATTTTACACAGGGACGTTTCCCATTTTAAGTTTTACGTTGAACCAATTTTTTTTTAACTAATGAGAGCTGTAAGTCTTTGTATAATACAGCTTAAGAGCTGTAATCATACGATGTAACAATAGTTTTGAGCTTAAGATAAATTTCTTCCTGAGGATGGTGCAGTAGGCGCCGAAACATGTAGGAGAGTTTTAATAATAATACATGTCTCTTATTGTACATGGGCATTGTGTTGGTTTATTAAAGATATAACTAAGTACAGAGCTATGAAGCAACTTCTTTAATCAAGTAAATAACTGCTCAAGTATCTATCCAAACAGGCAGCAGCTAAGCAGTAAATGCAGTTTATATGGGGAAGAAGATGGCCGAATTTTACGAACCTTCTGTGGAATTAGAAAGCCTCTCAGACTCTCCACATAAATCCACTACGACACCCATATCCTGAGCCAGTACAATTTAGGACAAAATTCTTTACAATCTCTATGTAAGGAAACAATAATATTTTTCCTGTTCACGAAAAAAAAGTAAATTTGGAGAGAAGGCCTATCTCTTATCATACTTAACTAGACATTAAATTAGTATAAGTGGCCATTTTCACGCTCTGGTCCCTTCTCGTCCTAGAAAAGCTTCCCTGACTTGCTTTGATAGACGCCGGGATATTCCAGGATATTCCAACACAATGTTATTGAGATGGAAACCTGCCATTTGAATAGAATAACATGGAACAGTGGGAAGATCTTGTATTGTCAAGATTCTTCCATTTGCCTCATTCCAGATATATTCTTGATTTTCCCATACGAATTTGTGCAAAACTTTACGAAATGTTTTTTATTACAGTGAGGGGTTGTTAAAACCCGTGTACGTACTTACGAAGAAAAATCATTATTTTAGCTCGTCCACGTGTTTGATCCTTAATAATTTTGAATCTTGCATATATTTTCTTCCTCATCATAGAAATAAAATAAAATTTTAAATACAAAATTTTCACCAATGCCCATCAGATTCTGAACCATGAGATTTAGTAACAGAGGTCATACGTCGTACGAAAGCTTACATATTGCAACAGTAATTTCGAAAATTATTCGCTGTCAGACTATACTTTTCTCTCAGCGTTTATTTGTGTAAATAAAATCAAGGCGAACATATATACGCTTTCCCCAAATTATGCAGTAATAGATAGTTATTACATTACTGTTGTCATTGTCATTGTTACATCAAATTTTTTCTGCCCACCGTCTCTTTTGATGACACTTAATTTTACTTGTTTTTTAAATTTTTTACATTGGTTAAAAATTGTTCTGAGTTGTTATTCATTTTGGTGAACTGAAAAGGAATTTTCTTTAATTTCATTCATATTTCAATTTGACAGTATTGCTTCATTATTATTTAAAGTAATAGAGAATCGAATGTTTGTATCCTAAAGAAAATGACGTATTGCAGAACTTAGGAATACAAAAATAAAACCACAGACAAACTTCGTGAAGGGCTTTATACGATTTAATGGAAAGCGGAATTTAAAATGCAATAATTTGCAGTAGAAACTAAATGTTAAGCTAATAAACCTACAACAGAGGAAACACAGAAAGAAAGACAGAAAATTGTCATATCTCGGAAGAATGTTACGTTTTCTTAGTCAATAATTAATATCTAACACAAATAAAATTCATTTGGGACGAAAAACATTTGTGTAATAAGGCTCGAACATCGTTTGGAAAGCAAATAATATACGAAGCATGAAATTCAATTACAGAGATATTGTCACATCGCCAGATCACCCAAGAACCTAACAGCAGGCAAAACGCTCTGAAAAGTAAAACAAATTAAGAAATTAGAGAGATACGAGAGATTTGAAGTTCTCGAGGAGTGAGTACGAATATTATCATTTCCGGAGATGTGAGAGAAATTTACCGACAATAAAGGGCAAAAGAATAACAGTCATGGGGAAAAAACAGGGTAATGTACAGGGGAAATGAAAAAGGGAAACGTATGTGTTGGAGATTAAGAGAGGGTGGGACAGGGGACGAAGGCAAAGCACCAAAATATACGGCGTCGCAAAAATAATAACATATTTCCTTGATACAGTAAATGGGAACAAAATTAGGTCATATGAAAACTCATATTCACAGGAAGATATTTACCGCCGATACTGTGGCTTCCTGATCGTTCTCTGAGCCGGGACAATGCTGTCGGAACAGCGACTAGGTTACAGGCTGATTATACTTTGTCAGATTTGGGCAAAACTATTCTGTCTGCTCCGAAGGGTGACATTAGTTTCGGGGGTCGCCACCCCCTGTTCAGTGGGTACCGGTGGTGAAGCTACAAGACGGCGCTTGGCGTTGGAGATATCAGAATAAATGATACACTTTTTCATAACATTGGCAGAGACTGTATTTATCTCTCAATAGACACTTTGATCGATGCTTCTGTATACACAGACCCGGTTGTGCCGGACAATGGAAAAAAGATGGTTGTTAGTTGTCCGTAGCTGCGATTAAACACAACATTTCGCCTTAGACAATTCAATCTCATTAAAGCGTCTTCAATGTGTCGCAGCGGTGAATCATTTCCCGGCTTGGGTAATCAAGCAAAGAGGTTTACACCAGCTGTTACAGTGGTATTAAGAGGAGTACAAAAGATTAAAAACTGCACTGCTTACTGCGATCAGAGTGGCTTTCGAAACGGAAGATATATGTAAAAGGGCTTCAACGAAAATGGAAAGGAAGGTAGAAAATATAATTTACGTACACATATTCAAGAAGATAAAAATATAGTAACAAAGAAAACTTGCTGCCATTCAGCTCAGGAATTTCATATCTTCGATAACCATTTGGAAGTTATAAAAATTAACATTTTCACACATTTTTCTAGCAAAGACTTCTGTTCCAAACACATATAATATTTGACGAATAAGAGACCAACTTGATGTCACTAGTTTTTGAAGTTTTTTTTTCACTTCTTCTATGTTCAACATGTTTCGGACATTAATACGTCCATCATCAGGAGCTTGCGACTTTTCTATTGTATCACCACATTGGTCGTGTGTTCTTGTTTCGATGTGTGTTCGAGATCACATGAAAACTCATATTGCTGCTTCAGCCTGCTACACGGATACCACCCCAACCCAGCCACACGGAAACTCGAACACACATCGAGACACGAACACACGACCAATGTGGTGATACAATAGAAAAGTCGCAAGCTCCTGATGACAGATGTATTAATGTCCGAAACATGTTGAGCATAGAAGTTAAATAAAACTTAATAACTAGTGACATCAAGTTGCTCTCTTATTCGTCAACCATCACAATGATGCACGGTCCAATATATATAACATTTAATATTTTTTACGTAATAAATGTTCATAAAGGAACTCTAAATTCAGTTCAGCTCAGAGGACCCTGTACTGCATTCATGTGCATGTAACTTCGTATACCCACAAATTAAATCTTCATTATGAATATGTTGTAGGTTATTAATAATTATTGTAACAATTATAAAAATAATATTATTTTGGAGGAATTAACGTCTATGTCTGTAACCTGTCTAGGTGATCTTTTGTTATATGGCTTCAGAATTTCTTGACGTCACAAAGTTTTGTAATTATTGACTGAGAAAATATTTCGTACTTAATTTTTAGGCAGAGTATTATTTATGGCCTAGCGCCTATCAAATATCACATGACGGTTACAAATTTAATGTTTGCCATCCCGAAGTGTTTAACACATATATAAATATACAATGATGAGTCAGTCAAACACAACAAACTTTATTGTGTTTGTTATTGTATTAGGGCAACATGTTTCGATTCTTGTAGAATTATCTTCAGGCCCTTCTAAGAAAATAGATCCTTACTTAAAATGTCTTGGATCTAGTATTCTTATAAAGATTGATTGTTTTAGCTTGACTAGCTACAAATTTAATGTTTCCCATCATTTGAGTGCTTTATATTCTATTTCATATTCTACAAAAAAACCCATTCCATAGTTCTGAAATGACTAATTTTTAAGTTACTTCAAGATCTTACACGCCAAATAAGGCACTTGATTTGCTACCGCTTTACTAATTTGTAAGTCCGCAATGTAGCCATTTTCGGTTGCAGGAAACTAAAAGGTACATGCTGAGCTCACCTCCGATAACAACATGTTTGCTATAACATTCGTAAAAATCTCACAGGTTTTAAACATTCTAATAAGAACACAGTTGGACACAAAAATCCTACTCACACAATTGGCAATAAGACAAAAATACATATTTTATTAAGAGTTACAGCATTGTCTATGTAATTTATATTGAAAGACATGAAAGGACAACCTTTAGTTGTGTTATTTCATTAGATTGCTTAGGGTCCATCACTGGTTCACAGGATTCCTTCCAAGTGTAGTGTGTCTGAGTGCGATCGTGAAGCCTCGTTATTAGGAGGCCCTGTCGTGCCACGAAGGAAGAAGAAGTACGAGGGGGTGCTGTTTAGTACTTAGCCCGACCAGGAAGGAAACCAACTACAGCGACAAATCTCGGGATTTATTCAGCATACTCCCAACGAATCTCAATACACTTTTCAGCCTGTTGCTCTAAATTTTGCAAGCCACTAAAAAAAATTCGGAAAATTTTCCGTCCAACCAGGTCTCCGCGGCAGAAATGACCTCAGTGACGGACGAAAAATAGCGACCTTTCAATTGTTTTTTCAGTCCAGGGAAATGGCGATAGTCCGGAGAATAGGGTGGGTGATGAAGACATTGGAAGCCAAGGTAGGCCAGTTTCTTCTGGGTTGCAAGTGCCCGATGAGCCGGGGCATTTTCGTGCAAGAACAAGAACTTCCTTGGTGATCTTCCCGCAGCGGGTTTCCTTCAAAATGTCCTTCAGTTGCACCAGAAGAGATAAGTAATACTCCGCTTTGACAGTTTGGCCCCTTGGAAGAATATCAATGAGGAGGATGCTGTCTTGATCCCAAAAAATATAGGCGAGAAATTTTCCAGCGGATTTTTGCACTCGGAATATTTTGAGGCGAGATGAGCCGCTATGCTGCCACTCCATTGATTGTTGCTTTGTCTCCGTGTCGTAGTGATATAACCAGGTTTCGTCCATGGACACCAATCGCGACAGAAAATCATTTGTATAGCGCCGAAAATATTCCAAACCTGGCACCGTTGACGTTTTTGATCCGCGTTCAGGCATTTCGGGACCCACTTCGCAGAGAGCTTTCGCATGTCCAAATCTTCATGAATGATGGATCCAACCCGCTCACGTGAGATGCCCAGTTCCTCAGCTATTGATTTAGCCGAAATCCGGTGGTCCTCCAAGATTAGCTCGTGAATTTGATCAATAATCTCCGGAGTGGTCACTGTTTTGGGTCGTTCAGGACGAGGCGCATCACAAGTGGAAAAATCACCAAGTTTAAACTGCGTTATCCAGTTTTTGACGGTGGCATATGTTGGTACATATTCCCTAATGTTTCTGTCAGAATGGCGTGAATTTTCTTCGACGCCTTGCCTTAGAGGAAAAAACTTGATGACCGCTAGCGTCTCCATGTTTTTCAAATCGCGCGCATCGTCTGACATGCTTCCTTTCAGCCTTTGTGAAAAGAAAAGACTTGCAATTCAGCACATGAACAGACTATTCTTTCCAACGACACTAGTGACTCCGTTCTACGACATCGGTTAGTAGGTCGGGCTAAGGACTTATCAGCACCCCCTCGTATGTTGTTACGTCTGTAGCGTATTTACTTCATAACACTGGGTTTGTGTATGTAATAAATAAATAATAAGCCCAATTATATGGGAAAAACCTCAAAGAAAAATTATAACATGTGTGTTTTAGGGTGCTCGGGCAACCCCGACGCCAAGCGTCTGTACGACGACCTGCTCAGCAACTACAACAAGTTGGTGCGTCCCGTTGTCAACGTAAGCGACGCCCTCACCGTCAAGATCAAGCTCAAGTTGTCCCAGCTCATAGATGTGGTGAGCAAAATCTCACTCTGGTATTAGTAAACTGATTAGGGCGTTATGTAATTGGTGTTGTGCGTTTTGAAACAGGGAGCTGTTCTATCATCACTGTTTTCTAAATTTTCTTTAACGTAAGCTACCACGTATGTCCATGAATATCTGGAGGGTCAGTAATTGAATCAGTTGTTCTCTGTGCTAAGTATTACTCTGCCCCTCGCCAAACATCAGAGGGGTAATATAATGAGGACGATGTGAAGGGAAAAACATATATACATGTTTCACATAAAGGGAAAAGAGAAAGCATTCAGGGTTCTGGCGGGGATATCTGTGGGGAGCTACCAATTTAAAGATACAGCTTGGACAGTAAAAAAGTATTAAATCAAATAATAAACAAATAGAGAGGGAAGGCGTGGACTGCATTCATCTGGCACAGGATGAAGACAAGTGGCACTCTATTTTGAGCACGATAATGAAAAATTGGATTCTATAAACTTCCGGGAACTACCGAACTATCTAAAGACTTAATGGCTTCTCAAGAAGGACGCTGCTATACGGAGTCAGTCAGTCAGTCACTCAGTCGGTCAGTCACTCAGTTAGTCAGTCAGTCAGTCAGGAGTAGCTCAGTATGTATAAAGTCCAACAATTGAAATATAATTGAAATAATGAACTGGAAACTACATAGGATAAAATAATGTGGCTAATTTGAAGTATTGTCTTGGAGTAAGTCCGTATGGATTGATGAAAAGAAACAAACTTTCAGCTATGAATGTCAAAGCTCCGTCCGAGAGCTGAACCGGGCATCTCTTAAACACAAGTCAGAAGCTGTGCCGCTCGAGCCATCTCTCTGGGTATTTAGAGGTTAAATGAAGCGTAAGCCTATATGTGTGAGTGTGTATGTATGTATGTATGTATATACGTGTATGCATGTATGTATATATGTATGAGTGTGTGTGTATGTATGTATACATGCATGTATGTACGTATATATTATGTATGTATGTATATATGTATGTGTGTATATATGTATGTATATATATATATGTATGTATGTATGCATGCGTGTATGTATGTAAGTGTGTATGTATGTATGTGTGTATGTATGTATTTATCGCCTCATGATGGTCGACTTCGACTGCACAGTGTAACTCCCGGATAAAACAGAGTTGTGTCGGACTGAACCTTATAAGTGTTTGTTTTGAATACTTAACACAATGGGCCGAATCTATAGTTACTACTCTCGCTGGCTGGGGCTGTCAAGTGGCCACGTGTGCTAGAGGACTCATCAGCCACTATGATTTTTGTGGCTACAGAGCAAACAAGCTTCACTTAAGAACAGTCGGTCGTCCTAACCCATTTGGCGAAAATTCTTCTATACATCGGGAAAGAGGGAGAACCGAGGAAGATATTATTGTTTATAAAATAAATTTAACAAATCAAGGAACCTGGTGGCAAATGCACTGTAAGAAGACAGTGCGTTTAAGAATAAACCGACATACAGAAGAATTTACTAAGAGCTGCTGGCGGTAGATTTATACTTCAGAAGCTGATAACAACTTCTCCCCCGCAGCTATGAGTAGTGTTGCGCTTTACCTAGCTAAGGGCCCGTTCACACACTAGATACATTTCCCACTGTGTACTAACAATTGGTTGTTCTGCTGCTCTTGTTGTCCTCTGTTCACATCAGGCTGCCTCTACAGCATCCAAACATCATTAATTTTTTGTACTACTCAGTCCCTCTCTTTTTATGGTGTTGTCTGTTATTCTAGGGTACAATAACTTTTCTCTGGAGTTATAATTTTTTCCTATTAGTTGGTAAATATTTAATCCCCCAGTAGATTCCGTATTTCTAATTCTACACGTCTCGTAAAAAGGATTAACGTTTTTATTTCCACCCCTTTGGTTCTGCTGTATTTTTTCATCCTTAACTGAAATTTCATTTACATAAGAAATGTGAGATTTCATATTAATTCAAAAAGCGTCAACTCTGTGGCCTTCCATCTTTGTTACATACTTTATCATAGTAAGTATTTTGTAGATTTTATTTTCTTTCGGAATTTATTCTGAATCATAAATGCCGCTGGACGTTTCAGAACGAGCGAAGAAGCAGTTTGGATTTAATGCTGCCACCGCTTTAGAATTTCCCTATGTGGGCAGTGACAGGCCTAACCTCCATCGCATTAAATTTTTTGTTCGGAAGTACGACAAAGTTTGTATTACAAACTTAAAAGCCTTCGCCCGCAAACTCCTTAAGAAAACAGATGCGTGTCGCCACACATTCAAAGTGCAAATTTCACGTTTCATACTGTCTATGCCGTTTATTTGCATATTCATGGCGCAAATATATCCTTTTTTTTATACACACGTATTTACATTCTAGTTATATTCGAAAATTAATATTATTGAAATTTATTAATAGCTTAACAAATTAGAACCGTCCCTGGTAACTCCAATTGTTTACGGAAATTGCCATTTATCTTATCAATAATAAATTAAATTAATACCGATAAAACATATTAATTTTATTATCCACTATATATGTACAAATTCTCATTATTTCCGTATCATTTTCTGTTGGTCTAAATGTGGAAAAATAACTGTTTCTGTCCTTTTATAAGCATTTGTTACTTTGCTTATTAATAAATGTGAAAAATACAGACTGAGGGTTTTTGAAAATAAAGTACAGAGGGTAATATTTGTAACTGAGATGGACCAGGTAGATTGAATTCGGATAAAAGTGTATTGTTGTAAATTTGACAAACAGGCCCTTCGAGAAATATATAATATTGAACAAAATGAGGAAAAAAAAATAGGAAGAACTTGTAGGGGGAATAGTGGAGATAGCGGTTTGTACAACATTCAAATTGCACAACTTTGAAGATACAGCGTAAGTAACCAAGATGCAACGGGGGAAAAAGAATATGAAATTAATAATAAAATCGCTAGATTCGTGGACGCCAACTATATGGAGTAGTTCAATGCGAGCATTTTGCGAACAAGATAACGAACTGTCGGGTTCCATAAACGGCGGAACCCTTCTCGACTGGTTTAATCCTCGGTCTTTTGCAGAAAAACTCTGTTGCATGGAGTTCCATTGAATGGAAGTGTAGTGGAAATGATTTGTCTGCAGCATATAAACATATCGGTTTTACAAGAGAAAGCAGAGGACAAGAAAGAGAAAGAGACATATTCGGACGTCTTGATAGGGATCTTCGTAAGATGATGGTTTACAACCACTGTAACGAAAACCACAAAACCGATAAATATATTAGGTCCGTACCGCATAAGCGGGAACTTCACATGCATTTATTTGGTTGCATAATTTCAGGGTCGTGAATACTGATTGTTAAACTTATAAGGATGGTCCTTAGTCTAAAATATGTATAGCATTTCAGTCCCTACCTCACAGAAAAGAGAGTTCATGCTAACTGTAAAGAAAAACGGTTATATGATATGAAAGTAATAATAAGTATTTTTTGCGATAGTTATACACATCAGATAATTACACATTGTTGCAAAAGTGTAGATTTTAATATGGGAGCCTTTGGCTCATATGATTACAAGTGGGCATAAAATGTTATATAGCAGTTTAAGTTTACAAAATTTGACATCCTTAACTTGTTCATCTTTTGACAAGTTATAAAATATTTATTCCTATGTACAACTTTAATAGAGGCGTGGCGAAAACCACTAATTTTGAAGTGACCACTACAGAGTACTATTGAAAGCTTCAAGGTAAGGGGGGGGAGGGTATTCATTATTTCGTCAGTCCTAGACCTCATACCAGTTTAGAATATTTTCATAAACAGATTTCTAAAAAAATATATATTGAAACCCGTTTTTACAAAAAAATTCGAAATTAATACTTCTGATCTATTTTTTTCGAACACGGTTTGCTGCCTTATGGACACTTAGAATTACGATCATGCTTGTTATACTTATTTAGATTAAGGCAAGATATAATTTTCTGTGTAGCTAATACATTAAAGTGAAAGCAGCGTAGTTTTGTGGAATTGCAGTTGGGAGGTAACGGGTTCAAATATTGGCCCCACGACTGGTCATGCTGACTGAAGTTTAAGGTGGTTACCCTCAGTTCCCTCAGGAAAATACCGAAATAATTTCTCAGATTAGGCCACGACTGCTTCCTTCCCCACCGTTTTCCAATTCATTACTTATTCGTCATCCTATCTTTTGACACTTCCATAGCCAACAGACTTTCACAGTTGTTCAAACGGAACTGTGTTACTGCAGTATATTTCGATCACCGTCATGTGGAACCGTGACAGTCCTGGATTTAACTTGCTGGTGACCGAGATACTATTGCACATCCTGCAACAAATGTTTAAAGCTTCATTTCAGTTCCGTGAGCTATTCCGTACTTTTTCCGCCCTTTGTAGCTTTAGAGGAATGAGGTCAGAGTGGATAACGATCTCGTATATCACAGCGTCCTCAAAACGTTTGCTAACTAAACAAGGAATCATGAAACACATGGCCCTATTTACGGAGAAATCGCAGTACATTGAGTAACACAAAATATGCGTTGTTGCTTGAGACAGAGGAAACAATTTCACAAAGCAAATGCTGGGACATTAACACAGGCACAGAGTCTGATTCGGTTTCGTCTGGATTCACTCTTCACAAATGTTCGGTCGTTTATCTCTCAGCACAGACTAGCGTCTGAGATGTTACATTAGCTGTAGTAAGCGCTATACTAAGAAACAAGTAAAATTAATTTCGCTCTTGATCCTAAACACCGCATCTAGATGGTCTCATGTCAACCCGTAGCTAAAGATGTGCTTGTTATTAGACTTGATATTAACTTTTTTGCCGGTATAAGAAGACTACGAGTGGGATGTTGAATGGCGTGCGTGTTGGTTGGATGTGGTGGTCTGGAAGATAATTTCACACGGAAGTATATAATTTTAGTATAGCCTACGAACAAGACATACATGGTATTAAAGATACTTACATTAATATGAGGGGAAAGGACTTGAAGAGAGAAAACAGCTCAGTGTCATCGACGGACCCGAACCTGACCACCAGTCAAACTGATATTTCTCATACCTTTAAATATTCGATCCAGAATAATTCTTGATAAAGACAGGAAATTAAAATCGGGAAAGTCAATTTTGCTAATTATCTTAACCTGCATTACCTAATAACTATAAGCCGCTGATTCGGTGAAAGAGTGGGAGAAGATAAAAAGAAAGAATAAAGAAAAAATTTTGAAGTGGGAAATACAGAATGCCAAGAAAGTGATATAGCTGTCGCTTGTGGCACATAGAAATATTATATTTTTCTGGAATATGAAGCAGTTTAACTTAGCATTATAAACTAAGAGTTAAGAGGTTATTACTTAAGTAACATAATGCATGACGTCATATCCCAGAAGAATGCACTCATGAAAAAATAGTTTGGAGAAAAAATTAAGAGAAACAAAAAATATATAATGCAGGGAAGAATGGAATAATGTGGAACAGAAAAAGAAAGAATAAGAATAGAAGCAATGTATGTATAAGGTAACAATGTAGCGCCTTCGCCTAACCATTGTTGCCGTGGAATAGTAAAATGTATTAAATATTATGAATGTGTGTGTGTGTGTGTCTTACACCGTATTAATGTAACCTGTGACCTGTATGACTTTACCGCATTTTTTCACCTTCTGTCATATATGGCAAGATATTCTGAGAAAATTATTGCAGGCAAAATATGTGTTTCGGTTTTCTCTAAAACGTTTGTCTGATAAATTTCTCATTCCAAGCAAAATTGAGTGAGATGTTGTTATAAATGTACATCTTCATGAGAACTACCCGTCATTCTTGTTAGATCTGAATGAAACGTCAGTTTTCTCGACGTATTTTCAAAAAGTACTGAACATAAAATTTCATGCAAATCCTTCGTATGGGAGCCGAATTGTTTCATGGGGACGGACAGACAGACAGACGGACAGAGAGACAGACAGACGGACGGACATACGGACAGACAGACGGACATACGGACAGACAGACGGACAGACGGACGGACACACAGACGGATAGTTAGATGGACGGACGAAAATACAGACATGACGAAGCTAATAGTCGCTTTTCTCAATTTTACGAAAGCATAAAAAAAAAGAAAGAAGGGAAAGAACTATCCCAGATAAAAGGAGGACGGAAATATACGCTGTAAGATACAACTTTCTTGATACTAATAGGAGCATCATACGGTATAGATTCTCTCCACCCACAGATTTTGCCGCAATACGGTTATGAATTTAGGGTGCATTTCATGCTCCCCCCCCCCCCCTTCAACCCTCCTTGTCGCATAGTTCCATGTACCGGTCTACATATCTGGAGCCTGTTCTTCACACTGAGCGCGCATTGTTGTATGGAAGCTACAGGCTCCTCCTTGACAGCCAAAACAAGCGCACTGAGTTCGATTTCCGAAGCTGGTTACTCCACTTAGGTTTCCAGTTCTACGCCATCTGCCCAGACGATAACACATACAAGGTGTACACTTGGGAGTTGTCTGGCTGGAATCTGTAGATTAGTGGTGTTCCTTCCCGCAGTGTAATGCCGTGGTATTACAGAGCGTAAAAACAGCTTTCTCTTAAATCCCTCCCTCTTTCCCCCTCTTCACCAGATACTCCAATTACATTAGGGTCGATGCTGAATAACCTCTTCATTTAAAACAATGTAGTTCGACTAAACTGAGGTAAGACAACGCAGGAAAGGCATGTCAAGAGAGGCAGGACTGATATCTTATAAAACTAATTTCGCATTGTTTAATTATTCACTTATTTGTCCAATTAGTAGGTTGTCGATCCGGTGGCCGTGCGGTCTAAACCGTGGGTTTGAAGCCGCTTGTTTCAGAGGATCGCGGGTTTGAATCTCACTGAGTGCATGGATGTTGGTCTCTTGTGTTTGTTGGGTTTGGTGTAAGTAGCGACCTCTGCGACGTGCCGATCACTCTTCCAGGGAGCCCTACTGGTTTTGTGTCTCTGTGTGTGATCTAAAAAACTAAAAAACGAGGCTGTCTAGGCCGGAGTTGGACTGTTGCGCCACAAAAAATTGTAGGTTACGTCCCCTTCATATTAGATATTGCCTGATTTAGTCTGCAGTACCGAATATAACTTTCAAATTGTACACGAAGATTACGTCTGAACTGTTGGATTTGTCTGCGGTGTGATTAGTTTGGGATAACTGCAGAGTGGCTAAGTTTTGCTTGGATGGAAATGCATGAAGATTGGAAATAGAAAGAAATCACGTTAATAATGAGATTTTTAAAGCGTATATATATATATATATATAGTACCGGGTGACTCCTAGTCTATGTGCAAGACATTACAGTATGTGTTGTGTATTATTCAAATCCTGAAGTAATTTCAATTATAAAATAATTCTTGAATATAGAAATTTTCCGCACAGGGCTGGTATTGCTTTAGGTAAGATGAAAGGTACAGGCAAGCAGTAATAACGTTCAGACGTCTAATATACTACCATTAGAATCATGTAGAATTATATAAGAAGGTGTATTACCAAAACATTGCACCCGTCTATGAATATAGAACCACTCCTATATGTTTCGACTACTATTTATAGCCATCTTCAAGGAGCACAAATATAGAACACAGCGCTGTCAATTGTTAACGACAAAATACATGATAATCCCTGAATATAACCATAAACAATAGCCGACATTTGTAGGAGCAGTTCTTTGTTTGCAGACAAGTGAAACTGATTGGGAATAAACTTACTGATACATCAGTTTCACGGAAGACGCACCCAACATGAAGTTTCCAATTATCTCAGAGAAATTTGCTTCCTTACTGCTCCTCGTAGTTACAACTTGTATTGAATGGAGCGATGAGCGATGATTCGGCACGAACAGTTCGGTCGAATGGCTAGGTTGCAGCCGCCATCTTGTCATGTCATGTTATGTTCGATATTCGATCCATAATGAATGAAGTAGGCCTACTCCAGATAAAGTGTTTTCTCTTTACGTTAAATGAATTCTTTCGGTAAGAAATAAGCCTCAGTAGTTCTTAATTTTTAGTTACGACGTTACTGAAAGTCAGTGACTATAGTCCGTTTAGAATCACATCAATTAATCATCAGCCCACCATGAATAAGCTAAACGATTACGTAAATTGTGTGGAAGATGTGATGTATAGAAGATGTGCTTAGAACGAGACGTGTGAATGACAGTTCCTGAGAGAGCAAATTACAGTGGCCATTGTACAACATTTAGTCACGGAACGACACAACTAGAGAGGGGGGAAATGTGTTAATCATGCATTCTTTGAAGAATGTGGTATAATAGAAAATAACGGTCATAGATTTATCTTCTCAGGATTAAATCATGACAAAGAACAGAAGATCTCGGTTGCTGCGCGGTCTAAGGCGTGGGTCTGCGGTTGTTCGCTTGGTGGGTTGCGGGCGCGAAACTGGCCGGGGACATGGTTGTCTGTCTGTCTCTCTGTCTGTTGTGAATATTTTGTGTTGTAGGGTAGAGGTCTCTGCGTCGGGTCGATTTCTCGTCCAGAGGACTCCTAACGAGTGTGTGTGTGTGTGTGTGTGTGTGTGTGCGTGCGTGCTTGCTTATGTGTGTGTGTGCGTGCTTGCGTGTGTGTGTGTGTGTGTGTCACCGAATGTAATCAGGAGCAACAATAACCCTCTGCACCTACAATGAGCAATTTACATTGAGTAAACTAGAGACAGTGTTGTCGCAGGTGGGTTGGTGGCGCACCGTTTAAGAAACACACAATAGGCCTATCAGTCCGTCTTTTGTGGCATACATTATTCAAAGGATAAAAGGCACTGCAGAAAACATACCACCAATGGAGATCTTAAAATAGGCGACACAAAGTATCACAGTTCTGATGTGCCTGACTGGCATTTGGAAGGTATGCCTTTCGAACCGTTTCGAAAATCAGGTGATCTGACGGAGTCTTCATTCATTTTTTTTACAGCGTTTTAGGAAGATTAATGTAATACGTGATGCGATAATTAGCGTTATATTTCGTTATTTTGAATTCCTGCATTTGATCTTGAAACGGTACACGATTATACTGCTGATACTTCTTACGTATTTCCTCAACACCTTCTTACAAAAGCTGTGTTATTGTCGCACACACAAGCCGTGAACGTCACCTTGTCTTTGTATAAGTTATGAAATTTAAAAAAACCCATGAATTAAGCCAGGAAAGAAGTCGTGTTAATTCTGGTTTAGTAACTTAAAAGAGACCATGATAAAATTCTCACCAAATGTCCATAAACACAAAAAATTATTTTTAACTTCCGATATTTAATTTTGTATTACATATTTTCAGGAACTGATATAAAGTCATAAAATACCCGAATAAATAATAGCAACAGTACTTTATCCACCACATACTTAAACATGCTTTACGTATACATGTTTCGAAAAATAAAATTAAAAGTTGCTACGGAAAATGCCCATTTAGTGGCCTGACTTAAACTCAGCCATAAATTAAGTTACATCTGAAGATTATAACGCTCTATTTCTTCTACTATATATTGGTGCTCCCTGAAGATGGTTATTAATGATACCCGAAATATATATATATATATATATATATTAGTGTTTCTTCCTTCACAGACTAGTGCAGTTATTTGGTAATAAACTTATTTAATTAGGAAATCTAAAGTGAAATTAAAATGGGTTAATGTGTCAAATTCTTATGTTTATTGGACCGTGCATCATTGTGATAGTTGAAGAATAAAAGACCAACTTGATGTAACTTGCTATTTTATTTCATTTCTTATGTGCTCAACATGTTTCGGACATTAATATATCCATCATCAGGAGCTTGCGACTATTCTGTTGAATTATCACATTGGTCGTATTGTTCTTGGTTCGATGTGTGTTGGAGATTCGGTGT
>Ga0123352_10002557_pt1 | contig 25513 bp, 20 predicted proteins | sample TergutLab28metaG_FD_89700 | JGI IMG/M metagenome (GOLD analysis project Ga0123352, IMG submission 89700) | Labiotermes labralis P1 segment gut microbial communities from Petit-Saut dam, French Guiana - Lab288 P1 | ecosystem: Host-associated > Arthropoda: Insects > Digestive system > Gut ...
ACACACACACACACACACACACACACACAGAGGAAACAAAGAAATTCATTGCATTTTTAAGACATGCACATAATCTGTTTATTTTCCACAAAATGCCACTTATTTAATAATTCTATCTTTTTTTATTCAAATAAAATGTTTTTCATAAAGCATGTGCTAAAATTTAAATACCTACCCCTGTAGGACAGAAGTTATGCACCATGCCATGTAAACATATAGGGGACATGGAGATAAAAAATTTCAAGTTTTGTAGACCTTATCACATTTCAGATACCAGATAAAAGAACCCCAGTAGCTACTGGATATGTAGCTAGGAGGGGTCAAGAAATGTTCTGGATATAGTGACAGCTTGGTGACCTATTGACACCCAAAGTTTGACTGCAGTTTGTCATGTTTCCAACAACATTGTGGTAGGGTGCCATTGATTTATACACTGCAGGATGGGAAAGGGCACTGCCTGCAGTATACATGGTTTCCAGTTAAAATTGCAAACTACATCATAACAGGATCACAATTTAAAAAAAAAAGTCTTATGTCACTATTTGGGACTGCAGGTGCTTTCGATATCGGGTAATAATTTCTCTTTCCACCAAAGAACCATTTTGTCCTTGGCTATTGTAATTTCAAATAAATGCAAAATATAATCTCAATCAGCAATCTTGTAAGATTTTATTCTTTTGAGTAGTAGCCATACTATCCTAAACCTATCAATTTAGCTATAACTGAAATCAGTACTACCTTGATCAAATGTAGGTGGCTGCCTTTTACTGTCCCTTCTTGCTTTCTTCCTGTGGCTACCTTCATCATCAGGACTGTCCATATCATAGAAGTACTGGGAATGTCTGACCTATATGAAATGAAATGAAATCAAATCAAATCAGTACTTTATAATATAGCATAATAACTAACATGGGTACAAGATATAGGACACATCTCCTACTGTTTCTCCAACTCAATCATGACACTTGCCTCTGAAGATCTTACACTCAAAAAACAGTGGGGTAAATGCCACATCAGTGTTAAAAAAAAACTGGCAGACAGAGCCTAAATGTAAAACCCAACTGATGTGACCTCTTAACTGCTGTCATAAACAGAATTGGACTGCAAATCACAGAAGTAATCCCAGTATAGCGAAAGGCAATTGCATAATAAATGAAAAGGAAATATACCTTAAAGTTTACTACCTAGAACTTATGGGATGTATCATACAATGACCGATTAGATAATGTTTTAGCATGGAAAAACAACAAAATCATGGCCACACCAGAAATAAGAAGAAGTCAAAAAGATGAAAAGAAATGAACAACTATATTTAAATTTCTAACAGAGTAAGAGGAAACCAGAGAGCCCATTCTGGTCTGACTGGGAGTTGGGCATAGAGTTGAAAATCCAATCATCATACAATTGGTTTCTGTTACAATACTTATGATTTACAATAAAAATGGGAATTGGAGGGAGAATCCTGTAAATTAAACTTAATTGTGATATTGTATGCTTTCTTCTGGGTAATTCCCCGGGATCTGAATTTTATGTGATGTTTCGGAGCACTCTGTCTGTTCCATCTTTATAGGTGGGGAATTACCCAGAAGAAAGCATACAACATTCAGAACAAGGCAAAAGTTTGAAATCAAGAATTAATTGTGATAATTTTAAAAATGAAGTAAACTACAAGAACAGTCAGAATTGGTCCAGTTGCCTGACTGTAATGTAAACCAAATGTACAGGGGAAGGGTGCTGTTCACCTGCTTGCTTGAGAGAGTGGGCTGCAGCATGGTGCCTGTGTATGGACAGTCTGTCTGGTCTGTGGTCTCCTGATATAGGTCTGAGGTTTTCATCTGATCTGTTGGTGTCAGACTGAAAGCATACAGCCACTTGTGCTTCAGCGTGTTGCCTACTTTAGCTAAGGCAATGAAACGTGTTGCATGCTCTGGTGTGTCCCCAGAGAAACTGTGGTTCCTGCACATACCAAGCAGAGTGACTTTAATCATTCTGAAAGCATTAGAAGAGAAGACATGACACTGGTATGGCAATGTCAAGAGAATCAACAAGAACATGAAATATGGAATCTGAATACAGTTCAAAGGAAAAAGTCAGTTCAGCCAGGTACTGGAAGACATCACAAGAAGAGGAAGGGTCTGTAAAGAAATCAAAGAGAAAAGACTGTGAGAAGACAGAAGGGACTTGGATGTTAGAAGAAGAAGAGAGAAAGCAAAGACAGAAAAGTATTACCCCATCTTACTGAAATGCCCCCCAGTACAGGATGCACAAATGCAATGGTTATTGAATCCTGTACCATATATCAGAGATGCAGAAGTACAAAATGACAATGTTTAGCATAATGTAACTTTCTTCTTTCAAAGGGCTACAGTGTCTGTGGGCCACAACAATGCACACTTCATTAAGAATAACTGAATTTTTATTTGCCATTACTTGTGGGAACATTGCAATACTTTTGTACACCAGGCTGAAGAGAATTTAAGAAATTGTGAAAAGTAAGTAAAAATGTAGTAGAAGGTTCATCAGTAGTTAAAAAAACTTGTTACTGTGACCATTAAGATGCACCGTGGATGTCCAGCATCTCAAGTCAGATGTGATGGTTGTTGCGGTGCTGAAGCATTGATGCAGTTCTGTCTATCAGCCAGTTTTGTCATGCAGCTTTATTTAACTTCATCAAAGAGAGGCTTTGTTCACTGACAAAGGTGCTGCCGAACAAGCCTGAACAAACAGCAGCCTTCTGCTACAGATTCAGACACACCTGGAGGTTTCCACTCTTCTGAGATGGTAGGAAGCGTAGCTTGATAACTGGCTACTGGCGTTTCCAGACAGCCGATCAGTCCCATCTTCAAACAGTCCAAAAAGAAAGTAGTCTTCTTGGATTGCTTGACCCTTGAAGATGGGACCAACCGGCTATCCTGAAATGTTGTTAACTATCTAGTGCAATCTTGTTACCCTGTCACCACACTCCTCTATCAAATGGCTGTGAACTGTGACAGGGGAAACAGGTTTTGCTCATAAAAAAAAAACCACATCACACATCTTCACAAAGCCAAGTTCCTGTGTTGTTGCCACTGCATATCAATTTGCATCTTCAAAGTAACTTTAGTGATTTTTCAATACGGAAAATTTGTATCTCTTCTAATAGCAACAGAAAAAATTGCATACCCTAATCCTTGCTAAGTCAATAACATTTGCAATAGTACATAACACTCCATCACCTGTTCCCTTCTGAATCCATAAAGAAATGCCTTGCAGTTTAGTAGTTTATTCCAAGCACACTAAAAAGCTAACTGCCTGCAAACAACAGTCATAATTCACTTAAATCCCAGAGCCTTGTAAATTAGGTTTTGTTGATAGATAATGCAATGACACTAAATTAATTCATTCTAAGACCTAACTTGAGCACATGCCTATAAAGAAAAGACACCACATCATTTTACAGCCAATTGTAGAAGGCAGACAATCAGCAACTGTCCACAATGTCAGATAGTCCCATATTACATTTTTGAAAACAAAAAAGTAATGTTTGAATGCCTTCAAAATCAAATGTTATGGAACATACAAATGTACACACTAATGCTGTAGAGGTGATGTCCACTAATTTATCCACAGCCAATGTACAGTGCATAAAAAAAAGCTGAATATATGAGGTCTGTCTTGAAAGTATCCAGCCATTTTGAATATCTTGATAACTGGTCGCATGGCCTTGATGTAATTTGGCAGCCAGTCAGCTGTGAGGCCCCGTTCAGCGAGTTTCTGTATTGTGTGACCATCGGATTCACAAATCTCCTCCCTTTCAATGGTGATTTTAGCTTTGGGAAAAGCCAGCAGTCACAGGGGGCCAAATCTGGGCTGTAGGGGGGCTGACAGACCTGGGTGATGTGATGTTTTACCAAAAAAGCCTGCAAGAGAGCTAAAGAATGGGTAGGCAGATTGTCATGATGAAGCTGCCAGGAGCGTACTCTTGGTGGAAAACACCTTCATGATTAAAAAAACCATCAACATGGCCTTGACATTGCTCCAACTTTGCCGCGCCTTCTTCGGACATGGCGATTCAGACGACTTCCACTGGGAAGACTGGGATTTTGTTTCAGGGTCACAGACCCATGACTCATCTCTGGTTATGACCTTTTTGGGGAAATCTGGGTTTTTGTTAGAGGTTCAAGCATGTCCTGTGTAACTTCAGTAGGAAATTCCTTCTGCTCTTGTGAGAGGAGGCACAGAACAAACTTTGCTGCCACATGTTTCTTGCCAACATACTCCATAAAAATCTCTGAAACAACAGTCTGTGGAATCCCCAAGTCTTCTTCTAATTCTCACACTGTCAATCGCCGATTTTAATTGATTGCAGCTGGCATGCATTCAACATTTTCAGGTGTTCTACTTGTTGAAGGCCTTCCAGAACGTGGATCGCTATCAACAGATTCCCAGCCATCTTTGAAGCATCAGTACCACAGTTTTATCTGGCTTCACTCATAGAATCATCCCCAATAGCCTTCTTAATCATTCGAATAGTTTCTGCAGGTGAATGTCCAAGTTTGAAGCAAAACTTGATGCAGATTCACTGATCTATTCGCCCAGTCGTTGTGAATGTGACAGTCACACAATAAACAAGCTCGCTCAAAGGTGTCTCACTGCCACCTGACTGGACCCATGTGAGAGTAACTGTACACGCATGCACAGTAAGGTCTCCTCTGACTGGCTGCCAAGTTACATCAAGGCCACGTGACCAGCTCTCAAGATATTCAAAATGGCTGGATACTTTCTGGACGGACCTCATATCATTAAGTGGGTTTCAACATCTCTTGAAAGTATCAGCTGCCTTTGTACCGTCATTCAGGTCAAACCTTCACATGCAATTTATGCAGCAAAGGTTTTGTGACACATATTATATTTTATAAGTATACCTTCAGTCAAAGGTCTTGACGGTTCAACAATGAAGTGGGATACATCAAAACTCACTTCACTTATTTTCAGTCATATTCTGTTGGACTTTCAGTGCCTGAAATACAGAAGTTACTGCTTGTTGTCAGAATACTTTGTGGCTGACATCTGAATGTAAGGCTTCAAAATGTAATCTCAAGTCATACACTTTTGGCATGTTTACCCTATTTTCACATATCATATACATCAGTGGTTCCCAATCTTTTCTTCACTTGTGTACCCCTTGGCAGCCTATTTCCACAAATTTTAACCTTCATATTAGCAAAATGTTTGTAAATAATATAGGTGATGTTATTTCAAATTTATGTGTTGATGTATGTCCCTCTTCCGCCATTGTTCAATTTTTTTTCGCGTACCCCTAAATGTCCTGATTTGTACCCCTGGGGGTATGCGTACCCCAGGTTGGGAATCACTGATATACATGATGCCACCTGTATACTAAATACAAACATACAGTGCTCTGTTTTCTTCTTACAACTTCTGTCACAATGTTTCACTATTCTCGACCACAGATTTTACTTCGAAAGCGAGTATTTCACACAAAAGATAAACCTTTAATAAATATATCCCAGATGTTTCAGCAATGCCTACCTTGGACATTCTTTAATAACAAAACTCACAACAGAAAAACATCATAATCATAAAATCAGAACAAAGATACAATACAGTATAATGAAGAAACTAAGCGCTTGACTCAAAACTGTGAACCGAAAGACTGTTGCAACAACTAAATTCTTCCTTCAGTTTACAACAAAAACAGAACTATCACAATGCAAAACACTATAGCATGAGCTGGTGGGTCACTTTAGTTGAAGCACAAAAACTGCAACTACATTCACAACCCTAATGGTGGTCCTTTTCTAATTCAACAAAACTGAAACAAAATAATTTATAGTTTGTTTGTTCTGGTCATAAAGTTGCAGGTGTTGGGTAAATACAACAAGGAACCACCACAGTGCATCTGTGAGTGTATGAATGTAGAGGTACTGAAAATTCATGCATGATTACACAGTGCCAACATTTGAAACGAATAACATAAAAATGCACATTTAGACCATGTTGATTTTTTTTGCCACACACAATTTGCTTTTTGTAGGCTGCACAATAAGTACTAAAGAAATGCATGCAGCCCATGGCCTGTATATCACTGTCACTTATCAACATTAAAAATTAAAGCATATTCCATACATCACAACTCTTAAGTATGAAGAGGTATAGAATTACAAATTTCTACACAACCTGTATGGAGCTCTTTCATAATAAACTCCTTCCAGACCACAGAAATGGTAACGAGGTTTCACATGAGTAGCCAGCCAAGATAAGAGCCATGATCCATCCCGTTTGATCTGCACCTGCAACAGGCACAACAGTTTCAAAGTAATTTATGTTCATTCCTCAGAATATAAGCTCATGCCTCATAACAGCCGAACAAAAAACCACAACAAGCCCAATGAACAAGATGAAATTCATGTACAGTGCCTACAGCCAATTCAAGTGCTTCATCCTCTGTTACATACATTCTGTTTTGCATGTGTCCACACACACGGATGAATATGTAGAGAAAGACACCAAGTTACAAGAATTTCGCACTAACACTCAATGAGAGCCTGATAAAATTGTTAAAAAAATTGGGGAATTACATAATAGCTAAAATCAACGGAATTAAACAATATATTCAATAATGTAAATTTCGCTACATGTTTTGGTTACATAAAACCACCATCAGGCAGACATTTCAGTACATGGACATGACATGTTCAGTGCCTACAGTATGGGATCCAATACCGTTTACATTTGCTGTGTGGAATTTCAGACATTTAGATAATAAACTGCTCAATACTTTAATATCTTGATTAATGCATTTTCTGAAATTATATATGAATCCATTATATTAATCAAGATATTAAAATATTAAGCAGTTTATTATCTAAATGTCTGAAACTCTACACAGCAAATGTAAACAATATGGTATCCCATACTGTAAGCACTGAACATGTCATTTCCATGTACTGAAATTTCTGCCTGATGGTTACTTGTAACCGAAACATGTAGCAAATTTTATATTATTGAATATATTGCTGTGTTTTGACTGAATGATATATTAGGTAGTACTACAACACAACAGGATGGCTTATATATATAAAAGCCTTTTTTTCCTTATATATATATATATATATATATATATAAAGAAATTTAAAGTTAAGTGATTATGCATCTATTGATAAAAATGATAGGTGACAAACTGAAAAGAACAATGAACGCTTTGAGTTATAGCAGAATTACCTCTATAAGGTTCCTGGTGGTACATCAGGGTGACTGGGCTGACATTAAAAATGTCAAGAACAGGAGGTTGTGTGATTATGCTTTGGCTTACATACCTACTATAATCACATGACAAGTGGGCAGAGCATAAGGTTAGGTTACACTACTATAAATCTGACGAGCATTGTCACTTGCACACTTGCTACAGTGAATGCTACTGCTGCTCATTCTGTCACAAGTACTCTGTACTCATCTCAGCACTTAGTCAGACTTATGTTGAAGATCAAAGTGCAAAATTACAAGGATTTTATGGAAGTAATCCTTCCAAAACATTTATGCACACAGCACCATTCTGAATACCTAACACAGACAAAGGAAGAGACTGACTAGTACCATATGGTTAAGCCATATGTAATCATCTCTATTCCAAACCTCATGATATGGGCCCAAGAGTCCAGAGAAAATTTGGACACACACAACAACGTTTGCCGACTTACCAACACGCCACCTGCTGTTACAGTAACCCTTGGACCTTATGTCAAAAGTGTTTCAGACTTGCAATCCATGTGTAGCTGTGGGTCCCCCACAAGGTTTAAACATTTCCAACATTCACTACTGCTCTCTAACAGTAATCGTTCAGCCAGAAATTCACATTTGAATGCCTGGTTTATCACATAAAAGCATATGTAATAACTACAGTTGACAGTAGATACTTCTGTGAAGTGATCTTTATCCACTCTCTCATGGCCCCCCTGCCCCTCCCTCTACATACACACACACACATAAACTAAACCCTCTGTTTCCTGTTCATGCATCATTCTCGTCCTTCATCAGTACAGTGTATGTATGACGTCCAAAAATCTAGAAAGGTGGTTGCCAACAATTCATTACAGAGACAGAGGTTCACTCCCAATGCAGTCCACATGGGATATGTAGCCACTGGTTAGTGTTCCCTTGTTCAATACATGGTGCAATCAAATAGTTCCCATACAGACCACATGATGACACTCCTGCTGCTAGCACACAATTCTACCACTAGGTTTAAATACAGCAGAGTCCACTGAGTCATTTTGTGCTTGGAATAATGCTGTATCATGTATGATTGTTGAGTAAGGCCTTGTTAAGCACAAGTGCAATTTTGCAGTAACTAGAAAATGGCAGACTTGAAAGAACAGCATATTTGCATCAAATTTTCTTTTAAACTGAGGAAATTCTATACCATTACTATGGTCCCTGAATATGGATGGTAAAATGAAACATGTTGGGTCATAAATAAAATACCGTATGACATGTGTACTGTGTTGGTTTTATTATCTCACTCAGTACTACAGATACTTTTGGAGCACTGAAAGTAGCTTTTGGAAAGTAGAAAATGGGAAGTACATGAATTCTTCAGTGGTTTTCCAAATTCAAAAACCTATAACCTCTGCTGAAAATGATGAATGTTCAGGGTATCCATCGATGAGCAAAGTAGTTGAAAATGTGGATCAACTGAAGTAACCTGTCCTCAAAAACAGAATACTCACTATACACAAAGTGGCTAACATGTTGCAATTTCAGTCAGGAGCACTCAAAATGAGTCTGACCATGCAATGGATTGTCCCAAGTAGGTGCCCCACTTGCTGAATGAGGAGCAAAAGTAGAATCATTGTAGGATTTTCAAGAAGGGACTGAAAGAGACCCAGAACTCACTCTGCAGAGTAAAACAGGTGATGGGACTTGGGTGCTGGTAAGACTTAGAAACTCAGCAATAATCATCAACGCCCAACTTAACCTTCTTCGCCTCTTCATTCTACATGCTGATGTCACTGTAATCATCATTGTTGTCATCATCATCATCATCGCTGCAGATCCGCAAGTGAAAGAGGACAGTTATAAGATGCAGGTTACATGAAAAATTAATATTTGTTAATGAGTAATATACTTTATATTAGGGGTCTACCAATTTTACAGAAATCAAGAAGCCTCCTCTAACAATCTAGGCACCTTACTTACTCATTCAATGGAGCAGAGTCCTTCTTGAGATACTAATCGGTTCTCAGTTAGTCAAGAAATACTGTGCATTTCATGAAACCAGTAGGTTCATTACTGCATTCACAAGTGTCCACCACATTTCCTTATCCTGGGTCACATGGATTCAATCCATACCTCCACAACCCACTTCCTTGAGATCCATCTCAATATTATCCTCCCATTTCACCTGGGTCTCCCAAGAGGTCTCTATCCCTCAGGTTTCCCCATCAAAACCCTGTATGTGTCTCTCCTCTCACCCATACATGCCGATGCCCCGCCCAACTCACTCTTCTCGATTTGATTACCTGGACAATATTGGGTAAGGAGTATGGATCATTGCACCTCATTATGTAGGTTTTTCCACTCCCCTGTTCCCTTGTCCCCCTTAGGACCAAATATTCTCCTCAGCACACTATTCTCACACACCCTCAGCCTATGTTCCTCCCTCAATGTGAGTGACCAAGTTTCACGCCCATACACAACATGCAAAATTATAGTTCTGTACATCTTAATCTTAAAATTTTTGGATAGCAAACTGGAAGACAAAAGATTCAGCAGTGAATGACAGCAGGCATTCCCTGAATTCAATATTCAATGTGTCCCAATTTCTTCCTGAATAGAATTGTGATTTGTTAAGGTTGTTCCCAAATATTTGAACTCTTCCAACTTTTCGAAGAAGCTATTACTAATCTATATATTGTGATTTCGTCCTGCATTCTGATCTTGAGAAATGACCATGTACTCAGTTTTATCAGCATTCACTTCTAGTCCAATCTCCTTACTACCGACTAACAAAATTGTGTTCTTCTTTATGGCATGTATGCTACCATCCAATATAGTAACATCATCAGAATTAACCAAAAGCCGATGTACACCATTTAATTTCAAGCCATCCTGGTTTACCTGAACCCTTCTAATGGCATATCTAAAGCAAAGTTGAAAATCAACTGTGATAAAGCAACTCCTGGTTTCAAACCATTCCTAATAGGAAACATGTCAGACAATTTCTTGCCAACCTGGACTCTGTTATAGGTTTCATTCAAACACATTTTTATCAGCCTTACCACTTTCATGGGGATACCAAACTCAATGAGAATATAAAAAAAAAGAACTCCCTCCTAACTGAATCATAAGCTTTCTTTAAGTCTATAAACAGCTGATGCACTGCTTCACTGTATTCCTATTTCTTTTCCAGTATTTGATGAATGCAGAATATATGATCAGTAGTTGACCTGTTGTGTCAAAATCCAAACTGATGATCCCCAATAATTTCCTCTGCATATGGAGTTAACCTTGACAGCAGGATGATGGATAAAATTTGTATGCAGTAGGCAAAAGTGATATGCCTCTATAATTAGTACAATCTGTTTTATCGCCCTTCTTATAAATAGGTACAATGATTGACTCCTTCCACTCCTCAGGCAATTCCTCCTTATTCCAAATACAAGTAGTAAGTTTATGGCTCTCAGAGCATATTGATCTACCCCTGCTTTAATCAGTTCTGCTGGTATTTGATCAATGCTTGGTGATTTATGTCCTTTTAGCTTTTCAATAGGTATCTCAACCTCAAAGGCACTCGGCTCAGGCACTAGTGATTCTGCTGTGTGTATCTCTGTCTGCCTGACATCACTAATCAAACGTACATTTAACAGCCGAGAGAAATAATTCCTCCACCTAGCCAAAATACTGTGGGAGTCTGTAACCAAATCAACCTTCTCATCCTTTACTATATTAGTTCTAGGCTGGTAACCCTTCTTCAAATCAATGATGCCCTGATACAAGTCTCTGAAATGTTTCATCTGACTGTTAGTTACAAGTTCATCAATTTTGTTTTCAGATATTACTTCTTTTTGTTCCTGAAATGGTAACTAGCTTCATGTCTTACATTGCTTATATTATATACATTGCTTTGGTTTGGATCCTGTAACCACTGCATTTATCCTTTGATCTAAAAAATGTAAACATTCTTCATCAAACCAATTCATAGAGACCTAGACTCTCTTCAGCTGAGGTTTTAATATTCTCTTTAATGTTTTCCCAAGCCCTATATATGTTCTTGCTAACACTTAAGTTCTCAAAAGCTGCAAAACTGTTTGAGATCTTAATCTGATACTGTTTCATAACCTCCAGCTCATTCAGCTTCCTGAGGTTAAATCTTTCCATATCAAACTTCTGTGCTGCTGGTCTACTTACTGCCAATATTTCCTTAACTTCTTCAACCACCAGAAAGTGATCAGTATGACTGTCAGCTCCCCTGAAAAGTCATACATCGAGTATACTCGAATGTCATTTCCTATCTATCAATATGTGACCAATCTGGTTGTGAGTCTTCCCATCAGGAGAGGTCCAGGTGTACTTATGAAAATTTCGGTGTGGGAACATCATGCTCTTTACTAGATTTTTTGATGTGGCAAGTGGAATATTCTAACACCATTATCATTACTATGCTGATGCAGACTCTCATTACCAATAATCAGTTTGAAAATATTCCCTCTCCCCACTTTTGCATTAAAATCTCCCAATAGAATTTTCATATGCTACTTAGGAAAATGATAAAAAAACCCTGCTCTAATTCCTCGTAAAAACTGTCTTTTAAATCATCACTTTTCTCCTCACTTCATTCATGCATATTTAGAATGATGATATTACACCAGCGATCTCTCAGAACTATATATGACACCGTATCACTAACAACTCTACTCTCTTAACTGCTGATACTATTCTGTGCTGTACAAAGAATCCTGTTCCCAATTGATGATTTTCGTTTCCTTTTCCATAGAAAAAATTATAATCCACTGCTCGTACTGTGCCCTCTCTGTCCCACATAACCTCCTGCACACCCACTAAATCTAATTTATATCTAGCCAATTCCCTGGCTGCTGCTGTAAATGAACCTGCCCTGTACAGGCTCCTAACATTCCAAGTACAAAATCTAAATGTCCCTCTTTCGTTGCTTAGCTTGTACCAAAGTATCAGTCCAGGTCCGAGGCATGTGTTCCTGTTTCGTAACAAAGCTAGATTTTAAGGTGAGGAATGTCAGCATCTCGCCCAACCCCCAAGCTGGAGAACCACCCCTTGTCGGCTGTCCACGAATGTTTATTCAATATATTCACAGCTACCCTCCATATTGGAGGCCGTTCCTCCATCCACGTTGTGGTGACGGTCCCACTTATCATGGACATTCTAGGCACCAGAAGGGTGATTTATAGCAAGATCCATACTGAGGACCCACAAATATTATGCACCACCTTATAAAATTTTGTCGCCATGGTGTACTGGCGCCTGAGATTTTAGCTCTACATTATATGGAACATTAGATAATTCAGGTTGCATGCTTGTATTTACATAAAACCACTGTCAAAAAATCAATAAAAATTACAAATCTACTGCCCCATTGACAAGGTAGTAACTATGATTTCTTTGCCTGATGAAGGTGTGGCCATACCAAAATGCATACCTTTAAATATGCATATATATACTGATACACAACACTGTGGGTGACTGAAATGTATGACAGAATTTGAACTATATCAACATCACAAACAAATGTTCCATTCCTAATGGTGATCACTTCAGTCTCCTGATCTACTAATGTCATCATTCCATTAACATGGTTTAATGCTGGCAACATGCAGCAAATAATTGTGGTAATTACCATTAATGATACACCCAATGCTATGCCTTCACCATCAAAGCCACACTTCTAAAGTGTTAAATTTTTCATCACCAACAGTTTTCAATTTTCAAATTAAACCATTTACAGGCATTCTTTTGTTACATTTATGTAAAAACCATTTGTATAAGCATGTCTAATTCACTGTTTTCCAGAAGTCCAGTTTTGTTTCTCTGAAGCCCTACATCATGTCCCATGGAGTCCAGAAAGAAATATAAGTTTCCTTCTTCTATTATCCATCCATGTATACTTCCCACTGGAAACCAGCTTGCAGAACAAACTGACTGGATTCTCCATTCTTGATTCAGTCAATGACTTTTAATTTCTTCTCAACTGAATTATTTCTTTCTCTCAGTCATCACTGCCTTTGTTCCACTAACTTCTCAGTACCACTGTATAGTTGTACTGAACACTAAATGGTCAGCAAGCAAGTGTTAAAATCTGGGCCCTAAGAAGTTCATTACTGTGTAAGTGCAGCAGATAAAAGATGTCATGTCAAATATGCAAGCCCACCTGCCCCATCTAAAATGCTCATTAATCATCTCCTCTTTGAACATAATAATATTAACAAACATCCAGGCTTTTGCACTGTTGCAGTAGTCATTCTGATTATTCTGCGATCTTATGTTGTCTCAAAGTGCCAGGCACCAATCAGCCAGTGACATGGAGCCATCTCCCAGAAGAAGAGAGACCTATAAAATGGCCTCATGTTGGAAAAGCCATAAATATTACTTCACAAAAGGCCATGAACTTTCCCTCATAATCAAAATGGTCATTAAGTTTTGCTTTTGACAAAATAATGCCAAAATTTGAGAAAACACAGGATATGAACTTCCCCACTACCTTCAGTATATGCCAGATATGTTAGAAAATGTTAATACAAGGTAATTAGAGGTTATGCAAAATCTGTCAAGACATAAAATAAATGCATTCATAATTGGAGGACATGATCCAGCCCCGGCAGCAGCATCAGCAACAACAACAACAACAACAACAACAACAACAACAACAACAACAACAACAACAACATTATAATTATCCTTACTGTTACAACTAGCATGGTTGTTGCTATTTCTACTGTTGTTCAGTGAGTCTAAAAGTGAACAAGCTATATGAAGTGGTGTATTTGATGGTTGCCAAGTTTGTATTTCAGCCCCAACACCAAATTCAGACAGGTTCTTTTAATTCTCTGGTCGTTACTAGGAATTGTGTAACAGTATTCTAAATTAGGCCATAACTGCCTCAGTTCATTATTCACTGTGCATCTGATTTTTCAACACCATATAATATCAGATAACAAAAATATCACCACTGAAGATTTCAAGATTGCTGCATCCTAGAACGTGATGCCTGGATATCAGTTTGACCTAAGCCAGTCTTAAATCATCTATCAGAGGGTATATAAAAAGGGGATGAATGGAGTGTGCACAGATGTATCTACTGAGTGAGAGTATATGGGAAAGAAGGTCTGTGATTTCCAACATAACACAGTAACCCTAACTCATTTTCAAGTTGGTATGAGACCTTCAAATTTATGTTATCAATAAGTAAAGGAATAGATGGGCTTTGAGGTTTTAATGATGCAAAACATTAAGATTTTTGTCTTCTTGATTATGACATTATGTAGCTTCATATGGGGTTACCAATGAGTCAGCACAACCTGCTGCCTCCATTTTTTGTGTACACCATCCAAAATCTTTGTATCCACCAACGAACTATATGGTATCCTAACCCACACAATCAGAAACTTAAACATATGAATAAATACTTAACCTCTTACCATGATTCCATGACTGGCTGGCTCTTGGCTCTTTTATTACCACTGCTTCCCTAAGGCACTTGTAGTGCACATCTGGCAGTCAACACATAATGTGACAACAGGATGTGATAAAATGGTCATACATCACAACATGAAAAGAATGTGACTTACTGAACTCTTATCACCAAGCATGATGTCCTTTGGCCATGATAATGTGATTAAAATGTCAACCCCTCGAAAATTACTTTGTCCACGAACACATATGTTTCTTAAAGACTCAATATCTTCCTTTGTGAAAGTGTGATGTGATGACTTGTCAGATTCAGTTCCACTCACATACACCACCTTCAATCCTGAAGTAGTAGTAAATAATCCTCGTTTACCTGCATACAAAATAATGTTTGTTACCAAGTTGTTTTGTGGAGGAACAACACACTGTGTTCTGTTCAGCAGTTCAAAAATTCAGTAACATAACTCAAAGACGTGTCAAGATTGAAACCAGTAAGTGGTAGTAAAAACAGGAGGCTGATTGTTCATCACTACCAATTTGAAAATGATCCTCAAACAGCCTTACAAAGGAATGGCTGAATATGTATGGCTACAGCACAGGCACGGAAGACGCTAAGAACAAGTCACACTAACATGTACATATCAAGCCATATGAAGTGTAAGGTTCAAGAAACAGTCATATACCTATAAGGAGGCAATGTGAAATTCAAGAAACAAATTAATATGTGCATACCATCAGATTCAAGAAACACACTCACATGTTAACATGCAAGCAATGCATAGTACAAGAAACACACATTAATATGTATGGAGCATGTCAATTTACTCTCATTTGCTCCATGAATATAATTTTGATTTGTTATGACCGTTCTCAAATACCTGAACTGTTCTACCCTTTCAAAGGAAACAAGGTAAAGGTAAAGTTTGCCCTATAACCTGCCATGAAGACATAGAAAGGAAGTAGAGGTAGAGTTATCCTCTTTGCTTAACCTTGGCGCTAGATCAAGGTGGGTGGTTACCACCATACCCCAGCCACTTGACCCTTATGAATGAACCAGTACCCATTGTATAGGAGGCTGGCTGAACCCCAGGGCTGGTCTAAATGGGTGTAGAAAAATCTCACCCCCACCACAGTTTGAGTTCCGGACCATCCAGCTAACAGCAAGATAACACACTGACTATGCTATCCTGGGCCACCTCATTCAAAGGATACATTGCTTATCTGTATGTTGTGATAATGTCCTGCATTTTATTCTCAAAAAACATATATGTATATCAACATATAGGCAGTGTGAGGTTCAAGAAACACATATATTAATAATTCTGCAGTGTAATGCTCAAGAAACACATACATCATTATGTATGCAGTGTGAAATTTAAGAAACACACATATCAATATGCATGCAATGTGAGGCTCAGGAAACATACTGAAAGAAGAAACAAACATGTCATCCAGTGTGATGTTCAAGAAACGCAGTTCAAAAAACCCATAGGAATACAATGCAGTGACTAGTCTCACTTGTTTGAGGTTCTGTTGTGTGCAAGCTGATGGGCTATAGTCAGTCAATCCTATGTTGGGTGCAGAATGCAGGATGGGTGGGCCCCAGGGACCATCTGGAAAGGTGCAGAAAATCTTTCTGCCAATGGGTTTTGATCCCTGGACCATCCAGAAAAAAAAAGTGTACAAAAAATATTTTGAAGATGTCTTGATCTTCCAAAAATTTATGCAGAGGACTGAGTAATGAAAAAATCCATTGAAGCTTTGTTCATGTAGTTTTCACACCAGAGAATGAAAGAGGCCTTATTGTACAACCAGTGTTTCAACAAAAGGCACTTGATTTTCAGAAACAACTTCAACATGGCGAATAGGATTTTACTGCTAGGTTAGGTAGAAAGATAGAAGAAAAATGTGGTTAGTCAACTAAATATTTCTTGGGAGAAACCTTCATCAGACTTGGAAGCAGCTGAAATACTCTGAAATTAACTACCAAATATCATCCAAAATGAAAATTTTGCAATGATCAATTATGTAACTGATGAGAGAGGACTGAACTACAAAATGCTTCCATCTAAAACTCTGTCTTGTAGCCATGAGAAATCAGCCCCAAGCCTTAAAAAGAAGGAAAAAGTGAACATGTTTGCTGCCATGCATCTGGACAGCATAAATTACCCCAAATCTGCTACACCATGGGCACAGAGGCGATCAGAATTTCAACAGCAAACTAGCCTTGAAGATCTTTTGTATCGTAAATGAGAGGTGCCATTTTTGTGTTCTTTGCAATGTAACTTAAGAGTGCACTCAATTATTATTCTACAGTTGTGCAACTGTATACTGTGACATTCTAAAACAATGTTGTATACAAAGTACATACTAATACAATGTGTATATCACACTGCATACATAGTCACATTGGTTTGATATCTTCCATACTCTTTGCATTAATTAGATTCACAAAATGTATAAAGGACCAAATGCACTTCAGTACTTTTATTCTATTATGGTCACCAACATGTGTTGGTCACTCATGTGGCCATCATCAGGGTGATTTCTCTGACAGCAAGAATACAATTATAATTAAAATGTGTCTGAATCACCCCACAGTTTTAAAAGACCATGTAATTTCTGGTTAAAATTTACCGTCTGTATAATTACTGGTTAAAATTCACTGTCATTTAACAACGAATTTTAAACTGTCATGATCCAAGCAGTCCTAATTTTTCAGTAATCTGAGGCAACCTCAGTCCCGTTCACCTCAGGCAGTCGAGATGCTACTTATATGTGGAGTGTGAAGTTCCACCAACATGTATCAATATGTATGGAGTATGAAGTTAAAAAAAACACACATATCAATATGTATGCAGAGTGAAGTCCAAGGAACACACTCAAGGAAGTAGTGAACTAAAACAAGTGACTTATTAACTTAAATAATAGGTCTTACCAAGGTAACTAACATTGGGACATACTTCACAGCCACTGATATCTGAATATAGAGCTGCCTCTTGAGGATTACATGGACCCAAGATGTAAGTTGGAATTGGAACTGAAAACATAAATGCAGACAAAACAATTGACCAGGATAGTAACAGATATGACTACAATGATTGCATTTCACATGATACCATCTAACACAAACAGCAGAGTGTTATAAGCAGAAAGATATGACTGAAACAGATGTACACAAAACTTTATAGGAACAGGCAATTTTGGAGTTGTAAATGGGTAGTTTGGTAGTAAAACACACCCTAGCCATGATAGTATGACCTGAGCCAAACTGGCTCAGAAGAGTGTGTGAAACTCCTGAGTTCTACAAAAACAGATGATTTTAACTGCTCCAAACAAACTCTGTGGCATGAAGTAATACTGAACACTGACGTTCCTGATGAGAGTACAGACAAAAGATAGAATTTTCTGTTCTCTCAACACTTAACTTACTAAAGCATTACAGGAAAAAAATAAAGTTGTCTCTGGCATAAATAGCATATCATTGTAGTGAAGCTCTTCCCATTCTTAACTGCAGAAATACATGTAGTCTAAAGAAAATGACAAACAAAAATGAATTCCTGCCTTTGTTTTCACAAAGACACATCTTGACACACCAGACAAATCATATAACGGGATATGTACTAATGATTAACTATTTAAGTTCCACACAACAAGAACCCAGTCTTCAGATCATATATTCCTATAACAAGTGAAATAAAAGGAGCATAACAGAATCAATGAGTGATAAAGACAAAATTAGCGGATTTCTTAAGATTATTAATTAAAAACACAGATCAGTATCATACTTGTGTTCACATTTTACTCAAAACCATATTATGTCTGAAAGGCATGCCTTCAATTTCTAATGACTCTTTAATGGACCATGTGGGGGTAAATGATATGCTGGAACAGCTGTTCCTAAGGCCGCATTTACACGGTGCCTCTTCGAGTGCAACTCAAAGCATGTGGCTAGTGGCAGACTGGGACAAGAAGCGCCGCATCAGTCACAGTTGTGTGCACAGCTAGGCGCTGGCAGTTGCACATGCTCCCCACAATGAATGGACATCTCCGTGCATTGTAGTTTGCAACAAGTGTTTCAGTGGACTCATTTTTTGTTTTTGCTGCACAAATGTAAGTTTGGTTTATCGGTGGGTTACTGATTATTAAATAGGTATCAAATGTTTTTATGTTATAGCATAGAAATGGCAGACTGGAGTAGCGAAAAAAAGTTAGGGGAGAGTTAATTGAAGAATTAGGAAATATACAGTACTCTGGCACTCATTAGACAAAAACTATAAAAATCGGGAAGAAAGAACTGCTCTTCAGGAGCTAGGGGAGAAATACTCACTGGATTCAAAAACAATCCTAAACAAAATTAAAAGTTGAAGATTGTACTTTCACCGAGAACACAGCAAGGTGCTGAAGAAGAAAAGTGGATCATTGGCTGACAAAATATATAGGTAAAGCTGGTTTGCGTACAAGCATATGCTTTTTATCTTGTAAGGTGATGAAGCAAGGGAAGGAAAAGACACAATAACAACACTTGAGGAAAGTCTGGTAAGCATATGTATTTGGATTTTTTGAAGTTTGATTTACATAGCTTGTCCTACAGATATTTATCTTGCCACAACATGTGTCCTTCATTCGACACAAAATAATCCAAGAATGTATCTCTAATTTTTTTGCGTCATTCCCATGGTTTCTTGGTGTTTTAGCTAGTTTTACCATTCCCCTTTAGCTAGTTTTACCATTCCCCTATCATTCTGAAATTCTCTTCTCCATTCCCCTTCTATAACCATGCCATCGCCAGTGCTTTCAAAATCAAGTGTTCCTGGTGGACTATGCAATTGTTTTGCGGTGGAGTTTCTTCTTAAGAAATTGTGGAAATAAACACATGCTAGTGTAATGTCTTCAGCTGTAGAAGTTTTGACAATGAGTGGCTTGCAAAATATGCTGAATATGGAGGCCAACAGCCCAAATGCATTTTCTACTATACGATGTGCTCGTGATAGTCTGTAATTAAACACTCTTTTTGGGCTCCCTTTGGGTACCTCTACGGCATATGGTTTGATAATATAGCTAGTTAGTGGGAATGCATTGTCTGCTACTAGCAGATACGGAACGAGTGTGTTGTTTCCTGGAAGGACACTCGGTTGACGCACATTCAGTACTCCACTAGTGAGTACATTATAAAATGCACTATGTACAAATACACCATAATCACATGTTCTCCCTTGCATGCTGATGTGTGCGTACTTAATTAGCATCTAAAACAGTAAGTAAAATAATATTAAATGTCCCTTTATAGTTGAAAAAAGAGCTTCCAGTATTTGCTGGGTACTGTAGTACAACATGTTTTCCATTGATTGCCCCCAGACAGTTAGGAAAATTCCATTTGTCATTGAAATCCTTGGCAACTTCTAACCAAGCCTCCTCGCGTGTAGATAGCTAAAGAAACCAGTATCAGTAAAAATGCATTCTGCACTATATGCAATTCAAGATTTAGTACACTTGTGTGCATGTAAAACTAGTGAGAAAAATTAATTTCCCTTGACTTTCTTTCTGATTACTGAAGAAGACACTGACTCTGTTGCAAGTGGCAGTAGCAATCAACTTGACCAAGAAAGTGGATGTGGATTTATTGAGACGGTGCAAGCGAAGAAAAAGAAGAAATGTGATTCTGCCATGGATGAGGCATGCGGTTTATTATTATTATTATAAAAAAGAAGAAGAAGAAGAAGAAGAAGAAGAAAGAAAGAAAGAAAGAAAGAAAGAAAGAAAAAGAAAGAGGTCTGCTTCATATTTGGAGAATCTGTGGTGAATAAAGTTCGAGATCTGAATTCTTCCCAACTGCAGTCCATCGTCCAGCACAAAATACACACTATACCATTGGAAGTGGAGATGAAGTTACATAATGTTCAAATTCACAACGAACAGGCTCAATTAATAGTTAATTTTGATTCCAAACACTCCTCTGCATCTTATACTGTAACCTCAACACCCACACCACAATCTTCCAGGTCCCCTGTTTCGGATTTTCAGACTAGAGCTACTAAACCATCAAGTGCAAATGGGATTTCGGAATTCATTGCACTCAAATGAAAAATGTACATGTGTGCAGTATGTATGTATGTAATAATATTGTATTGTGTATAATACATTTCCATACACTTATGTGCATTTGTTAATGTTGACATCATATCTATGAAACATCTTTTTACTTACCTCCACATATCCTTTCAGTGACTTTATGACAGCTTGGCACACTTCTGGTATGATGGTCAATACTGCTGTCACTGATATATGAAATATATACATAAGAGTATGATACGAGTCACCAGGGGCTAAAAACCGCAAGGTCACAGTTAAATGCGTGCTTATTGGGATTGCCCCTCTCATATTAATGTCTTGTTTTTTTATACTTGGTCCAATCAGTTGCAGCAGTAACTCAAAATCGCTTGCTGTCATCCTTGTAAAATTTCTAAAGAGAGCACAACTATCCATTTTGACTTCTCCAAGGGGGTTTAAATTCCAGTTCCGTCTCTCCAGCAAACTTGCCATCCAACATTTTCGATAACATTTCTTTTTTATGTTCAGTTATAATGGTAGCAACAGCAACAGCCGCACACTGTAATGTTTGTAAAGACATTCTGCATGTGCCTCTCAATAATGTCTGAACAGGAGAAGGTACGCTGCAAGAGATGCGCGACTCTTGCACCATGAAGCATGCATCAGCAGATGCAATGTTGCTTGTGCTGGTGCACGAAAAGAGGCACCGTCTAAACGCGCCTTAACTGCAAGCTCAGTGCACTTGAGACATAATAACAATATGCTGGAACAGCTGTTCCCAACTGCATGCCCAAAGCACTTGAGATGCAATAACAATGATGTTACCTGTCAATGTCCCATTTCTGTATGGTTCCAAACCTTCATCTGTGTCCCCAAAAAACTTTCCCACACAAAGGAGCAGGTCAAACCCACCATGCCCCTTATTAATATTTTCAACCCTCGAGAAGAGTGTCTTGAATTTCCCTTCCACGCCACCACACACCAAACTAAAAAAAAAAAAAATCCCAAACACATTGCAAAATTTATCTTTCATGAACATTAAATAAGTAATTGTATGAACTTAAGTATTATTTCTGTTATTATCCATGCTACTGTGTTGGCTAAATAAATAGCACATGGATGCTAAGTTACACTGAATCTGATTTCCTAGGTAAAAAACTGCATTCTTCTTGTATTGCCTGACCCTGAATACAGAGGCAGTATGCTCCTCCAGTACATAGATAACTATTTACCAGTCAACATAACACAAAATCTTACAAGACTTTAATCTTCTAGAAGACTTAAATATGATAAATTTAATTAACATGTCCTAAAGCAGGCGGTGGGCACATTGAACAAATTCTGTAAATGAGTTTTAGTAACGTTATTTCTGTATGATGCTAGGTTTTTCAGATACCCTCTAGAGGTTGTTTAGTTTACTGTATTACAGATTTATACAATAAATTTTCTTTACAATTTAGCTATTTTAAGATTGACCTTAATATGTACATAATTATGATTTTTAAATTGTACAATATTTACTATTGAGTGTACTGTGGTCAATTACAATGTAAAATTACTTGCTGCATATCCAGTAACCATTAATGCTGTATGACAAATGTAATGTGTGTGCGTGCATGCGCGCACGCGTGTGTACAGTCAGCCGCACGTGACATCAGGCAGATCAACATCAACTTGCAATTTATACACTACAAAAACACAAACTATAATCCTTGGGTCCATAATGTCCATAACATTATGAAAAAACTATGCAAAAGTCTGATATATGTTTATGTGGGATAGACATCTCATTCCCATTACAAAAACAACATTTTACATACGTTAAAATATGATGTAAAATTGGACAAAAAAGACAGTATATTAAAAAATAGAATATTTTAGGAAAAAAAAGAAGGTAGGCACTTTAGAATGCTCTATATAATGCACACTGCAGCCCCTGTTTTCACAGTACTGAAATTGATAATGTACATGAAGGTTATGCAATGTTCCAGGTGATTTCAATATGTTCAAATGTGTGGGAACACTCCAAGTCTATTTTTACCATAGTAAATGTCTTTGCAGACAGGTCAAAACTGGTAACCTAAGAGAAGTGTAATTGTGTCATGCATGACTGTCCATTAAATATATTTACGCAACCCATAAATACAGAAATATCAACCCCGAACATTAACATTTAATAAATAGCAATACAAAATGTTATATAGTTAAGCGTATACAGTTACAACTTTGGGAGCGCAATAATATGATCCAAATGATCCAAATGTAATCACTAGGACATATACTCACCTGCTGATTAAAGTACACATTATAACAGAAAGGAACTAAACTCCCCTGTAAAAGATTTGTTCTTGTCCAGTTGCTTAATGTTATACTGTCTTAATTCCCACATTCACTATGACCTCCAATAAAAGATACATGTAACAGGACTCAACATGGTGATCTAATTTTTTTCATGTAATACAGTTATGAATATGCATATTTGCTCTAGTTTCTTTGTAGTTTTTAATATAAAAAACTAATTCAACTATGTACACAAGCTAATGGTAGTATATTCAATCATTCCATTGGAATGTGCAGAATGGGATGATTCCTTGTTCTCAAGAGCTTCTTCCATTCCTCTCTGTTATATACCCTTTTCCACCAACTAGTCTTCCATCCTCCCTCACTTCTAATGGTAATATATAGCAATCATTAAATATCTGCCTACAGTCATTTATTAACACCACAAATTATTCGCAATACCCTTTTTCGCTATTTAAATACATTTTTACTTTCATTATCCCCACTCCAAAAAATTACACCACACCTCAGAAGTCCAAGAAAATTTGCACAATAAATATTTTTATAATGTGAGGGTTAATCACTTCCTGTAAAGATTTACTCAATTATGGGTTAATAACCTCACACGGACAGTTCATTTCAGGTTTTCTGTGATACATATGCCTTAAAATTTTAATTCTGATTTAGTGACAATGTTCATATTATTGAACATGATTTCTATTCTCTCTGGTATGCAAGGACCCTACTACTGTCTTTTTTTTTGTGTTTATCATAAGGGTGTTTTTGTGAAATCGTGTCTGTTAATAGTCCATAACATTTGTAATTTTACAATGAAGGGCACTCTCATCTCTTTCAGTCACCTACAAGTTGGTATCATCCACAAACGAAATGAACTTTGCCCTTAGAAAACATGTAATGGAAGATCACTTATGCACATTAAAAACAAAACTGGTCCAAGAATTGAACCTTGTGTTACTCCACGCTCCATTTCCCTGCAAGAATAAATATATTTACTCTGAACAGAATTTATACTATCACTATGGTCTATTTAAAAAAACTGTATTCAATGTGCCAAGTATGACTTAAGCCATAAGTTTGCTTCAACTCTCATGCCATAGGAATTTAGTTTACCAAGTAATATGTCATCAAAAATATAAAAAATAAATGTATGCCTCCATCAGTAGACTTCTATACTTTCAAGGAAAGATGTGCTTTTTAGTACCTCTTCTTTGGTTGAATTATTCATATCACTTCATCTTTCTGCCATCATTACAAAATCAGTACTTATGAATTTGCTATAATTTTATGATTGCTTATCATGATATCATTTAGTTTTACTGATGGGATCTATTCAGATATGCAGAAGATGTTTCTATTTAAAGTCTCCCACACTGCTCTTATGTTATCATAAGACTCTCTTAATATTTGTTTGCTATAGTGCCTAAGTTTAACATCTTTAACAGCTTCAGTTATAATGCTGCGGTATCTCCAATAGTGAACTTCTATTACTTCACTGTTACATATGCCAATCAGGTATAGTTCTAGTTAATGCTTGCAAGACATTTTGATACCTTTAGTTATCCTTTTTTTTAATGTCATATCTTTTATTTCTCCACCTCATTTAGTAAGTAAACTTGCATCCAAATCTCTTAAGACAATGTTTAAAAATGTGTTTAACTTTGTATTAACAGCGTGATTGTTGCTTTAAGTCCCACTTTTCATTACTTAGATTTACTGTCAATTTCCTGATAGTATCACTATTATTCTAGTTTTTTTTTTTACAGTATCAGCAAGTTTCACGATTTGAGCGTCTGTTCATGAACTTTTCATAAAAATGTCCTTACGAATCCTTCCCAGGAACTTGACAGCTGATGTAGGATTAAAAGAAGTTGGTTTGTAATTAGCTCACTATTTATGTCCCCACAAACAACAAACTACACTCCGGGTTTATAAATAAAATTAAAATTTTACATAACTCATCTAGGAAATGTCAAAAATCCTGTGTGATATCTATATACAGTTAAGACATAGTCCTAGACTCCTCGTGTAGGGCACAGCATGCAATGATGTGTTCTTTAGTTGCAACAAGCAAGAAAATATAACCTCACTTTTCATCGTTAACACCAGCACCATGCTTAAAAAATAAACCTTAATTCCTGCCTGCACATGATGTCGAGGCTTCATCTGATTTTACACACTTACACTTTTGGTTTACTCATGACACGTTATAAATTCTGTACTGCGAACCAGGCCGGTGTGATCAATGTCATTAGTTCGTCGCAAGATAACCATGTGAAGTTCCGCACTGAGCATGTGCTTGCAGTCGAAAATGCTGTACAGTTTATTTTCGATGTTACCGGCAATAATCGCGGACGGACTATAGAAACCTGGACTCAAGATGGCCGCCATCACGGATATAATGCGGTGACAACACTTCGATGGTGCGGGGGGGGGGGGGGGACAGGGAAGGAAGGCAGCAACAGACCAACAAAACCGAAACAAGGGAACCCCACGATGGGAGACA
>Ga0123352_10002559_pt1 | contig 25507 bp, 25 predicted proteins | sample TergutLab28metaG_FD_89700 | JGI IMG/M metagenome (GOLD analysis project Ga0123352, IMG submission 89700) | Labiotermes labralis P1 segment gut microbial communities from Petit-Saut dam, French Guiana - Lab288 P1 | ecosystem: Host-associated > Arthropoda: Insects > Digestive system > Gut ...
TATCGTATAAAGCCACGGCAAGCGTTGAGTTGCCCTCCGGCATTGCTCTGATTATGCCGCTTCAATAGTTTCACCATTAATTTGTGAGATTATTCCATTTACACACTTGCTGCGACACTCCCCAAATCTTGTCACCCAGAGGACTAAAAAACCCTTCATGCATAGGGTTTTTTTCTTTGCGCAGACTTCCGGTCTGTTCGGCTTCGGTCACCTCTTCATATCCAAATATGTCCGCTTCTCACGCCGCTCTATTATGTTATAATACGATGCCGGTTGTAAGTAATCCGCAATCCGCCATGAACATCAAAATAGAACTGTTCCAAAGGTCGAGTTTTTTCCGAAACATTTAAACAAAGTGGTAAGTTCGTCTTCCGTGAGTATTTCTATCTTCGGGCGTTCGAATTTAAACAATCTATGATTTATGATGCGCTTATATGTTAACGGATTCTAAACATCATTTGAATTATATTTTTCATGGAGTGTGTTATAATGGATACAATTGCAACATTTGCCAGAAATTTTAGAGATATAGGCTTGACGGGTACATTTATATTTGCAGGATTAAGTCTTATTGCCGTAACGGCTGAAAGATATTTTAAGTCTGTGAAATACAATATCCCTTTTAAGCTCAGTCAAGTGAACATACATGATTTTGCGGATGGATGGATTGAACTTTTCGTGCTTTTTGGAATTGGGATTATATTACCATTTATAGCCGCAGCATATCCAGCCAATTTTATAATATCATCTTTCTTAGTTTTTATTATGGTAATGGTAGCAACTTTGGCAAATAAAATAGTAGAACGTTGGTTATATAAAAGAAAAATATGGAAGGCAGTATTAGTCTTGCTGATAAGTATTATTGTTACTGTGTCATTTGTATATGTTGGTCATAGTTCGTCACAAGTGAACTATGAAACTGGGTATTATTTGGAACATCAAGCATTTGATGAATTGGAATCATTGTCAGCTACCCCTACCAAAATAGGTTCTGTTACTTTTTTAATAGTCGCAATATATGTTACCGCAATATTGTTCGCAGCACTCTATATTATATGTGCAAGAATTGCCGGGGACGATGATTTCATAATTGCTTCAGATGAAAACGATGAAAAATATATTGTTGTTCTCCGTTATAAAGGAGAAAAATGGATATTAGTACCTTGCGAAATAGGTGAAACAAAAGATGAGGTTAGAAAAATCATTTTTGGAATAATAAGACGTTTATATACAAGGACTATAATTCGATATAAACAAGAAAGCCAAATTAAGACTTTGGATAACATGAGTATAATAAAATTACCTTATCAAAATGTCCGATTGGTCAATGATAGTTGTGTAGAAACTGTAAATGAGAAGCCCAACAAAAATCATTGAGTTAAATTCATCTTTTTTATATAAAATGCCATTCACATCTCAGCGGCATGAATGACATTAAATAATTCATATTGTACGAAAAAACCTCATAAATAGTATACACCGCGATAACAAGGTATCATATAACCCCTTGACTTTTTATATCCATGTGCTTAAGATGTGTCCATCGAAAGGGCAATTAAAAATTGCGACTTCGTAATCAATAAGGTGGGGCTTTGAATTCCTTCATTAGTTTTTTATTAGGAGGTGGGCTGTGACGAAGCTGGAATTAATGACCGTTATGTATTCACTTGAAGAACTGCTTGATGAAGACAAACCGGATAAAGCCCGGCGCGTTATCAAACGCATCATCGCCGAAGCCGAGAAGCGACCGCAAGACAAAAAAGACGATGATTGAAATCAAACACTAACCCCCTTGCGAGGGGGTTTTGGTTTTATTGATATTTGTTAGTCGTTATTTGATATTTACCCAATACAGTCATATAATGGTTAAAAAATCAAATAACAGGGGTGCGATATGGCTGAGGGCAAGAAGGAATTTACGGTTTTGATCGCGGATGATGAAAAGTTAAACGTGGAGCTTTTAAGCGGTATTTTGTCACCCATGTACAATCTGTTGATATCCAGGAACGGGGCGCGGACCTTAACCCTAGCGCGGGAACATAATCCCGACCTTATCCTGCTGGATGTCCTCATGCCCGATATGACGGGCTTCGACGTGATTTCCGAATTGAAAGCAACCGACACAACCAACAAAATACCCGTCATTTTCATCACCGGTTTAACAAGCGCGGACGACGAGGAAAAAGGCTTCTTTTTAGGGGCGGTTGATTACATAATCAAGCCCTTTAATAAATCCATCGTTAAGGCCCGTGTAAACACGCACCTTAAGATTGTTGACCAAATGCGTACGATCGAACGCATCGGCCTTATCGACCCACTTACCAAAATATCCAACCGCCGCGGCTTCGAGAACCGCCTGCACGCGGAATGGGGTAATGCGATCCGTGAAAAACACCCCATCAGCTTCCTAATCATGGACATCGATAAGTTTAAGAACTACAACGACACCTACGGCCACCAGCAAGGGGACGAAGCGTTAAAGGCCTTTGCCGAAGTCTCCGCCAAGTCGCTGCTCCGCTCCGTTGATTTTGCCGCGCGTTGGGGCGGGGAGGAATTTGTGGTACTGCTGCCGGGCACGGACATTGAGGGCGCGGCGGACGTGGCGGAGCGGATACGCGCCAATGTAGAGGCGTCCGTCATCCTAACGGAAAACCGAACCGAAACCCGAATAACCGCAAGCATTGGCGTCAATTCGCTGATACCCGATACCGACTCCACCATTTCCGACTTTATCGAAAAAGCGGATCAAGCGTTGTATAAAGCCAAGGAAACCGGCAGGAACAGGGTAGTCAAGCACGAATCATAAAACGCTTCTGACTAAACAATCGTAATCACATCATCGTTGCCCACCGTCATATAATCACGCGCGCCGTAGCTTTGGACGGTTAACCCTTCGGCACGGAAGGTACCCGGATTTATCACGCGGGCGTAGTAGAAGTAGGTGCGCGTGTTATTAAAGCGGCTGTTATGATCGTAAAAGGTTATCCGTTGCCCTTCGGTTGCGGCGTGGGCCCACCGCCTTTCGGAGCTTCGGTTCATTTCAAACCGCGCCGAACCGGAGGTATGCACCAATCCCGCGGGTAAGAAGTCCGTGATAATATACGAACCCATCAGATCACGGCGGGAATAGTCAATAGTAATTTCCACCCGAACCAAATCACCTTGGTTAAAGGTTGTACGCGGCATGTTTTCGCCCGAGCGGAAATATTGCCGCGTTATTTTAATTTCGTTGTCCGCGGGTTCGATGTCCTCAAGCGGTACGCGGTGGATCGATACCGCGCCCACTTCACCCGTGACGGAAGTCAAGTTGAATTCATGGAGGTTTTGCGCGGGGATGCGGAGGGTATAATTACGCCCGAAGGACAAATCACGCGTAAATTCTTCGCCGAAGAGGGTATAGGTGATACCCGCGAGCAGTTCGTTCGCGCTTTCGATTTCATGGATGATATAGGAAAGACGGCGGATATCCACGAACAGGTTGTCAGTGAAATGGCTTAGGGTATATTGGTGCAGACCCGTACGTTCCGGCATATTCAATTGCGAAGCCAAGAGCGCAACGATGGAAGTCGCCTCTAATATCTCGGCGCGTGTGGTGCCAACGTTAACACGGTAATACGGCTCGATGCGTTGGATATGGGGCGCGATACGCTCGTTGTATATCGTACGCGCCATATGGGTTTCGCCCAAGGACGCGAAGCCCAGCGCGAGGTAAGCGGCATCACCGATGGACAAATCCGCGGCGGCCATCGCGTAATCGTAGAGGTAAAGCAGGACGGGTTCCTTTAGCAACGCGAGCCCGTATAACGCAAGGATTCGGTTACCCGGCGCATTGCCGTCGGCGATGTTGTATAAATAGTTGCGCAAGGCCGTTTTGTTTACTTCATCCCGTACAAACGGAATCATCTGTACGGTTACGGCCAAGTCGCTGTCCGCGTAAGGCAGCATGGCGATGCCGCCGTTGGGGCGTTGGTAATCGCGCGGGTCGAAGGGCGTTTCGGCGGTATACAAACCCAATTCGGAAAAATATTTGCGGATCAGCCGATTCGCTTCGCGTTGCATGACCATACCTTCGAGCCGAACACCGCGCGTCCATCGCATACCCATTAATTCGTGCAGGAACTGTCCCCTGCCCCGGTCGGTAAAGGTGATTTGCGTCAAACCCGGCCTGCCCGCGGCAAAAACCGTATCCTCCGTAACGTTATAAAACACAGCCGTATCAACCAAACGGTGCGAATCGACAACCGTAAAGGTATGCCGCACCGTGTCCGTGTAACCGTTGGAGGTCGTGGCGCGCATGATGATCGAATACGAGCCTTCGGCGGCCATTTCCCATAAGGGGATGTTTACGCGTTCGAAGGCCGTGCCTTCCGCGCGGATAACCGCGGCGCGGGCGGGGTAGATATCGTCGCGCCATACCTCGAATAAAACCTCCTCGCCCCCGTTGAGGCTCGTGCCGAAAGCGTTTACGCCCAAAACGGGTACGTCCCCCGTGAGGAAGATGCTGTTTAAGGAATAATGCAGGAACATGGGCTGCGTCACGATAATGTTCGTGGTATCGTTCCCCGCGTACAGGTTATGGGTTATACCGGAAACGCTCAACCGCCAGGAAGTGATGTTGTCGGGCAATCGGAAGCTGAACGCTGCTTGGCCCCGCGCGTTCGTTTGCAAGGAAGCGAATACCGCCGTATCCTCGAATAATTCCCTGATGCGGGCATCCCCGCCATTGATGGCGGTTTCCGTTAATGCCATATCAGCCATCGGAGGTGCGGGGGTGGCCGCAGCTACGGCACCATCCCCCACCCCACCCCAGGTTACTGCCCGCATGTTCGACCCGTCATCATGGCCGTCGCTTGCGAACGTCCTGTGCGTAGCGATCGTGTGCCGTACCCCCGACGGTATGTGCCGATACAAAGTCCTTAACGTATCGACGTGCATTTCCTGCAAGGCAAACAAAGCCTCATCCACCACGGAGATATTGATATCCGCCCGCACGGGATTGCCGAGGCTGTCCGTTACATTAATCATGAGATTGGCCGTATCGCCGGGTACATAGGCATCTTGATCGGCGGTGACATTGATTTGCAATTGACGGCTTTCCCTGTTAAAACGGAGCGTTTCGCGCATCCACCAGTTTGACGAATATATATGTCCGTTGAAATGGAAGGCGTAGACCGTCGCGTTGGGTAGGTGTTCTTCCCCGAAGGGGAACGCGATTTCATTCCTCCCCACGCGGTATTCGAGTATACCGTTGCTCGCCACGACGAACAAAACGTTGCCGCGGGTTACGGCTTCCGAGCCTTGCATGACGGTGAGGCGTACTTCTTCGCCGATGTCGTAGCCCTCGTTCCATTCCTTGCCGCCGTTGAGGAATGGTTCACCCATTTCCATCCGCATGAAGAACTCCCAAAAGTCACGCCCGATGAACGCATCGTGCGTAATTTGGCGCCCGTGGCTGTCGGTAGTGGTTACGCGGGCGAAGTAGCTTTCATTTTTGCGGTTGGGCACGGTAAAGCTGCGGGAAGCGACGCCGTCCGCGCCGGTGGTCATGGTGAAGCGGTCGATGACTTCCTCGCGGCGGTCATGCCTGTATTGCGGCACGACGATACGTTCGATGAAGCAATAACGCTCGCCGATACGCACGGGTACCCAATATACCCGTGATATGGCAACTTCCAAGCGTTGCGCCGATACGGGACGGTCGAGGTAATCGCCCCAATGCGCCGCCGTACCGTCATTGATCCTATCCAACGTAATCGTGTTGACGTCTACGGTCAGTTCGGCATTTTCACCGTTGCGGGTAGCGCGGGCGCGCACGTCTATATCATTGATGAATACGCGCAAGTTGGCCGAGCGCGTGGTCCTGCCAATTTCGGGCAGGGTGGCTTCGGCGGTGAAGAAGAGGCTCGTTTCCCCTTGGTGCGCCGCTTGGTGCGAAAGCTGCGGGATGGTGATTTTCGCTTCGCCGTTAAGGTCGGTAGTACCTTGCCCTTGGCGGTTATGGTTTAACGCGTGGCCCCATAAACCGTACGAAATACCCAGCTCCGGTACGGGCGTACCTTCAAAGAACTCCGTCCGAACGGTAAAGGTCACCGATTCCCCCACAAAAGCGGCGCGCTTGCTTGTACTTACCAGCATTTGATACGGCGGCTTTACGTAATCCTGCACTTCAAAAAACGTCGAACCCAACACGATATCGCCGTGGTAGACCGTCAAACGGTAGGAGCCCGGGTCCAAATGAGGGAGCCGCATTTCACCCGAATATGCCCCGCCCTGTACGGCGACGGTTTGGCGGTGCAAGGTATCGCGCGTGCCGAACCGCCCGAAGCCCCAGCCCTCGGTTAATATAGCGGTTACATGGGTGATCGCTTCGTTTTGCGAGCGGTTCTGCGCGAAGCCCCAAAAATATACCGTATCGCTGCGTTGGAAGATCGTCCTGTCTAATTGCAGGACTGACCAATAGGCGTTGTCCGGTTGCGGCGAATTCCAACCCCACCAGCCCCAATGGTTGATATGACCCGCCGTAAACAAAATGCAGCGTTTGCCGTCGGGGGCGTTGATTGCAAGGGTTTGCGCGGTATCGGGTATACCGTTGGGGATAACAGCGATGCCGTCCCCGTTCGTATGCCATGTACGCCCAGATTCGTATATCCGCGCTTGGTTAACGGGTAACCCCGTTATCATATCGTTGACCCATATAATCGTCATATCGTCGTCAGCCACGATTTGTACGGCCAAGTCGGTGATTTGCAAGATCATTTGGTCGCTTACCTCGCCGCCGATAACGGCGTTGATTACATAGAAGCCTGCAGGCAACGCGTTGGGGAGTTGCAACGTTTCGAACCATCGGTCGCCTTGCGCTTGCGTTATCGTCATCGAGGCTACCCGCGTAAGGCGTGAAACGTCCATGAAGCTGTTGCGCCACGCGAAGACCGACCAACGCGGGATATTGAATTGCTCCCGCACCGCTTCAACGGCTTGCGCTTCGTCGTCTAAGCGGAACACGCCGATATCCACCGTCGGGCGCGTCCCGCCCCACGGGTAGCTGACGCGGTAATTAACCTGCGGCGGTTCGAAGGAAGGCAATTCGGTATACATATTAAAGAAATGGAAGGATTCCGACGGGTTTTGCTGTGGTGTTTCGTTAACGTTCGTTTCGAAGGAAAAGGTAAAATCCTCGGCGAACTTTTCACCCGTACCCGCTAAGCCGAAGCCCGCACGCAAGGTTACGGTATATACCTTCCCCTGCTCCAGCGGATTCGTAGGCATAAAAATGGAAGAAGCCCCGCGCCGGATAAACCGTCCGTTAACATGGGGCTCTATCGAAAAATATTCCCGTATATCCTCATACCCTCCGACGGAGAAGTTGATCTCGATCCCCGTATTAGGCGGCACGTTAACGGATTGGTTGCCCGGCAGGGTGGAGACGACTTCGAAGCGCGGCATGGTTTGGAACGCCCAGGTGATATCGCTTACATTCCCGGCCTGCGCCATGCGGAAGATAACCAACGCGTTATGGGCAAGGGTTACGGCGGGGGTAACAAAGTAGCTCCCGTCATTTTGGCGCGTGACGATCGGCTGCGGCTGCCCGTCGATCAAAATCGCGGGTAACCGCCCCGAGGGCAATGCTTCGGGCAGCGTAAGCACGAACGCGCTTGCGATATCCACCCCGTTTGCGCCGTATACCATCGGGCGCAGCGTATGGCCTTCCTTGGGTACGTCGTAAAAAGTTTGCCACGTCAGTAAGCTAATGGCCGAACGGTCGGGCTCCTCGAGGGCCAATTGCATTTGCGTAAAGGGGATCGGTGGTTCGGGGGGATCGCTTTCATCCCTTTCGCCCCTTCCGCACGCAACCAATACCATCATGATAATAACGATCATTAAAAACGCCGCGGACATATTCCTGCGCACAAAATCATCCCCTGTTAGTAACGTTTTATTTTTACTAACGGATTATAAAATAAAACGTTCCGTTTTTAAATATTTTGCTTGACAACCCGTTTTTTCTGATATAAGATGCGTCGCGCACGGGAGCATAGCTCAGTTGGGAGAGCGCATGCCTTACAAGCATGATGCCGTTGGTTCAAGTCCATCTGTTCCCATGTAACACCAAACGCCCCACGGGGGTAACTCGTGGGGCGTACCTATGGCGGAATAGCTCAGTTGGCGAGAGCACACGGTTCATACCCGTGGGGTCGTGGGTTCAAATCCCTCTTCCGCTATGCAAGCCCGTATTGTCAGCGTTTGTTGATGATGCGGGCTTTTTTATCGTGGGTTTAAAATACCTCTTCCGCTGGATTTTTCGCTCAAAGCGGAGTTTAACATACTGTTGATGCGTTTAAAATTATTGTGCTATCTTTAAATGTGATTTTAACGCATCTTGTAAAACGCTTGAAAAGTTCACATGCGCGGCTTCCGCTTGTTGGTTTAGCCATGCAGGGATGGTAAGCGTTTTTTTAATGGCGCGGTTTTCTGCTTGACGGCGGTAGGCGGTTGTATCGGCGACGATCATGCTGATGAACTCGGGAACCGTATGCGGGAGGGACTCCGATGCTTGCGGAATCGCTTCCTTTTCATTTTCCGCATCCCACAGCCACATCGAAGCGGCATCTTCAGCCATTTCGATGGCTTCCGCCAAGGATTTTCCGAAAGTACGGCAATGCGGTAAATCGGGGATATAAACGCTGTAGCCTCCATTAACGGGTGTGAAAATCGCGGGGTATACATATTTCATAGGTTATCCTCCTTATAAAAGACCTGCATCCCGTAGGATTGCTTTAGCCGTATAATCATCGATTTTACTTCCGTTAGGGACGGGAATTTTTTCACCCGGTTTATTAGGGTGCTTAGCCATACCATGTTTTCCGCCCGCCATAATTTTATACCCGCCTTTTTGTAATCGTCTCATTAGTTCCGTACGTTTCATTTCTTCACCTCGTAAACTTAATGTAACACGTATTATACGTGCCGTCAAGGAATTTTCTCCCGCATCCCATATAGCAATCCAAGATAAGAACGGATTTAAGCCTATGATATACTTTAACCACCGCGCGGGAGGAGGTGTCGCATGGACAAAATGTATATCAATAAAGCAAAGACGTTCATCGGCGAACACTTGAAGGAAGAATTTTCGCTTAATGATTTGGCCGGACGTATCGGTTATTCGGCGTTTCATTTGGCGAGGGCGTTTAAAAATGAAGTTGGTCTTTCGGTTATGGAGTATACGCGCAACGAGCGTATTATGGCCGCATCGAAAGAGCTGGGCAATGGTTTAAATATTTGTGATATTGCGATGGAATATTGCTTCGACACGCACGCCGGGTTTACGAAGGCATTTATCAACCTGTTCGGATGTACGCCGAAGGAATTCCAAGCACATTCACGTAAAATGAAAACAGCCGAAAGGGGCATAACTATCATGGAAAATTCAAAAATTATCATCCGTCACATTTGCGAAAGCGATGTGCAGGATTTGTGGGAAAACGTCTACAGCGCGATGACACCCAAACAAATTACCGAAGATAAAATCCGGTATCATACGGACCTGTATAAAAAAAGGGAGGGCTTCGAATTGGTGGCGGAGGTTGACGGCAGGGTTGTTATGTCCTTACCGGTTTCGAAGCCGACGTGGCTTCCCCTTGGTTTTGTGTGGGATAATCATTTTACGCATACCGAAGGCGATACCCATGTGATTATGAAAAAACTCTTGGATGAAACGAAACGGCAAGCCAAAATGCTGGGGATTTCGACACTTATTTCGGCGCAATCACAAAACAGCGACGCATCCAAAGCAATGCAGTCCTTGGGATTCACTAAAGTTATCGAATCCGACGGCTGGGAATACCTGATGATGGGGATACCCGATAATGATATGTAACGAAGGGAATACTTCTATATAAAATGTATTTTATCAAAATTTCCACATGGACTGTTGTACAATAGTCCATGTGGAATATTTTTATTATTCAATCATTTAAAAAGGGTGTGTTCGGTATGCAAGTGACGTTAAAGCCCGTAACGGCGGATAAAGAAAACGTCCTCGTCAATCTTATGGAAAAATACGAATATGAATTTTCACAATATCATCATTGGGATGTACGTGGGGACGGTCTTTACGGATGTTATTTTGAAGAGGAATACAGGGAAGAAAACGGAAAATACGCCGCGTTTTTCATAGAAGCCGATAACAAGTTGGCAGGATTTGTAATGATCGGCGACGGGATTAACGGAGATAAAAAGACGGATTATCAGGTTAACGAATTATTTGTTATGCATAAATATCGCCGTTTGGGTATTGGAAAGCAAGCGTTATTTAAAATTCTTGACAGTTATAAAGGAATATGGCAAGTGGTTTTCCATCCGGTTAATATAGCGTCCGCTCATTTTTGGGAGAGGATAGCGGATGAATATACCGGCGGAAAGTATGAGTTGATAAAATCCCACTCTCATGAGGATTATTCTTTTTATGACGGAACGCCGGGGGATGTAATATATTTTAGTAGTATAATATAACCGAAAAAGTAAGCCCGGGGTTAAAACAGAGACCCGGGCCATTTATCGAGGTATTCGTCGCTTTTACGGTTGCGGTCGTTGAGGTATTGGGGTTCAGCGTGTTGCGTTACTTCTTCCGGCCAGCGGAAGCGGATTTTGTCGGGGTTCATGGTATCACTCCTAAACGGTGATAGTATGCCCGATTGGTTGGATAGTATACGGGCGGGTGCCGGAATATTTTAGAATATCTTAAATTTATTTAAGTTCTTTAAATCCGCTTCCCCCTGTTCGCCTACCAAGCCTACCAACAGGTACGCGCCGCTTAAGGGGTCGGGGTGTATTTCCTTTACTAAGCGGAAATTTTCCACTTCGCCGGTACTCCGCACATGGATGCGGGGGCCGGCGCATTTCATATGGTCGTCGCCGATTTTTATCATTTCCTCGTTCACATAGCTTACGGAAAGATCCGCTTCGATGATTTCCCTTACCCTACGCTCCAGGGCTTCCAGCTCCGCTGCGCTTACGTTGGGCGGGTTTTCGAACGCCATTACAAAGCCCTTGCGTACGTCGGTCGTGGTCCAAGTGCGAGGCATCCCGTATTCCTTCGTGACGACGAGGGTGGTGATGTCTTCGGCGGTGTGTGCCATTTTGCGGTACTTCGCCGAGGGGTACACGATGTCGTAAATGTCCTTGGGCGCGGGGCCGAACACCGTGGGGCGGGCAATCATGATTTCCTCGCCGATGCCTACCAGGATTTCCGCGTTCATGTCCAGGTAGGGGTACAGGAGGTCGAAGTGTTCGATAATCAGCCGTCGCCGTTTAACCAAAGCGGTGCGGACGAAGGTCACGATTTCGTGCATTTGGGTAAAGGCCGTTTGGAAGCGCATGTCCATATGGAAGGTGGACGCGTCCTGCATACTGCCGATGGGGTCTCGGATTTGCATGATTTTGGCGGGGCTGATGCCGTCGTCGTCGTTGGAAAGCTCCAGCCCCGGGAACATCCCCTTGATCAGCGACGATTTGCCCGAGCCCGCGTCCCCGATGATGCCGATGAGCCTGTCTTTGATGCTTAGGTGCCGATGGGAAATTTCCTCGCCCAATATCATAAGCCGCTCGTTGCCGCGGGGCGCGAGGTACACCGCGTAGAGCATAAAATCCTGCATGAAGGTCTTTTTTAACATGCGTCCTCCATTGTAAAGGAAAAGTGCATCAGCGGGGCGTGCTGCTGCGCGCCGTACACGTCGGTTTCCCGCAGGTCACCGGAGCATATGGGGCGGACGATGGTGATTTTGATTGCCTTCGCCGGGTCGAAGTGTACGATTTCCATTACATTGCCGGGGGAAATGCCGTACAGCGCGGCGAAGGATTCCTTGGTGATCGCTTCGGATTTGATTACGGCTTCGTAAATCGCTTGCGTTTTGAAGATGATGTCGAAGGTCAATTCATACGGACCGGAGTTTTTGGAGCGGATTACGTCCGCCAGGTTGGATAATTGATACGTCATGCTTTCACCTCCGGTTTCGCGGTGTAAACGCGTGCCTCCGGCGCGCAGCACCCCAATCGTATATATTCAATCGGAAAAAATTCGCATGGGTTTGTTACTTCCATTAAGTGATATACGCAGAAGGCGTACACATCCCCCATTTTTACGTCGGAGGGGGAGAAGGGAAACGCCAAATTGCCTGCGGTGGAAATACGACCGGGATAGCCGTAGTGTAGCAGGGTTGACCGCGCGAAGGAGCAGATTGTGTTTGCCATTTCTTGCGTAGGGGCGACCGCGTCAATAATGATGGCAAGCTCGGCGGAAGTTGCACCGTGGAGGGTACAATCGGCACCGGAGGGAGGGGCGGCGCAATCGGTATTATCGGAGGGAACGGAACAATCTGCATTTTCGGGGGAGACAGCACAATCGATTACGGCAGGTAAAGCGTCAATAATACCTACGTAAGAAGCAGCAAATATGCCTTGCGTACCGGATTGAGCAGGTTTACCGTATATTTTGAAATCTAATGAATAATTATCCATCCCCGTAAAGTTATCCCGCACCCGCGCCTTCACCGCCGGGGTGATTGCATCGATTTGCGCGATCATCACCGGGTCAGCCGTGGAAGCGAAGGATACCGTACGGCATCCCACTTTTTTTACGCCTTCCAACTTAATGGTGTACGTATCAGACGGGAAAAAACGGCTCCCCGTCACCCGAACGCAGGTTTCCGTTTCTTGGGTAAAAACAGTTTGCGTAAGGTCCAGGATGCCCCCCGGCCCGGGCAGGATATAAGGGTTGGTTTTTTCATACAAGGTATGCGCGGCTACGGACAACGTCGTACACTTGCGTCCGGCGGAAAGGGGCTCCACGCGGAAATAATCCCCGCCGAGATATCCGATCATGCAATCGCTTCCGCTGCCGGGCGTGGCGGCGATGGCGGCACATTCCAGTATTTTTCCCAAGTGGACGGCAAGCCCGCGGTCGTACCCTTCACGTACGGCAACCGCCGCGAACACGGCAGGGTCATACGCCCGCCCGGCTAAAACCACTTGCGCTTTTTCGTCAAGGGCGCGGATGATGGGCTCTGTTCCCATTTGGGCTACGATGTGGGCGGCATCGGTGACATCCGCTTGCGTTAACTCCGGCGCGGGGTGCAAGGGTAAAATGCGTCCTTCTTCCATCGCGGAAAGGATAGTCTTTTTATCGATATCGCCAGGAATCACCGCCAGGGTAAATGTTAAATCTTTTTCGGCGGCAATTTCCTCAATAATTTCCCGGTTCCATTGCAAATGGGGCAAAGCACCGCTCCCCCCCGCCGAGCCGATGATCAACGGGATGCTCGCGTCGAGGGCGGCGGGTATCATAATAGCTAAATCCCGCTTGACGGCGGCGCGGTCGGTAAAGGAAATCCCCGCGCCCAAGTAATACGGCCCCGGGTCGGTGGAGCCCGCGTCCACGGCGATCACGTCGGGCTTGCGGCGCATCCCTTCTTCCCATGAAGCCATGGGGAAGCCGTAGCCCAGGATTGCCGTGGGGGATAATATTTTCATTTCACGCATCACAAAGCCCCTTTCGTTAACGGTAATGTCAGATTTATTTTATCGGATGCAATTATATATTTTTCATTAATGTTAAAATCCGATTCATTTCATTAAACACCACCATATACCCTTCGTCCACACCCATGCCGGGCTTGGCCAGCATTTGTGCGGGGGAGGTTGCCATGGCGATGTGCGTGCAAACTTGGCTGCTTCGGTCCGTTTCGTTGCAAGTTCCGCCCAGGTACGCGCCCATGCCGTTTTGCTTGCAATACAGCACCGCTTCGATGGAATTATTAATGCCCCCAAGATCGGGGGTTTTGATTTGCGCCATATGTCCGGCTTGGTTGTCGGTGAAGATTTTGATATCTTCAAGGGTATTGCACCATTCGTCGGCCACGATTTCCACATTGATGCCGTTTGTTTGTAATTTTTGGGCAAGTTTAGCCAACGCCTCCACTTGGGGGTCGCGGCTGCCCATATCCACGGGGCCTTCGATGCGGAGGGTGAAGGGTTCCGCCATTTTTTGCGCCTTTGCCATGAAGCCGACGATGGCATCGTAATCATGGTCTAAAGCGATACCCAGTACGCCGTATACGTCGATGTGGAGTACGGGTTTATAACCCGCGTACGGTGATAATCGTACGATGCGGTCGCGCAGCCAGCCGATATATTCCAGCAATTTTTCACCTTTATGCCCCAGCTTGGTTATATTATTGACCAAACCGTGCGGAAGCACCTCTGCCCCCTTAAGGATCATCTTATCCACGTTGTTATAACGGTCATCGCCGGATTGGGAGAAGATCGGGATGGGTTTATCGGAAACCGTCAAACCGTATTCCTCTGCGATTACTTGTGCCATTAGCTTACGGTTCGCTTTCGCCACGGCATCCAAGCAGGCTTGGGTTACGCCGTAGCGTATGGCGGTGTGGCAGGGACGGCGGTTGTCAATGGCTTGCGCCATTTCCTTAAAAGTGGTTACTTCCTTTCCCTTATATAATGCTTCCGTTTCTTTTAAGATAACCGGGATAAAATCCTTCGCTAAAAATAACGGGTCGCGCCCCCCCGTACCGGAATATTGCACCGCGGCGCAATCCCCGTGGGCGATTTGCCCATCTTCCAAGATGAACATAACCGACACGGATTCACCCGCTTGGCGCACTTGGGTAAAGCCCGGGGTTGCGGGTTTTCCGATATAGGCGTTACCGTCGGCGACAGCCGTCGTTTTGATCGCGGCTTGATCGTCGAAGAAGAACCCCGTACGCCCAGGTGCGCAAATAATGTCCTTGATTTTCATACGGGCCTCCCCACAAGATTGCCTTTACCGATGGCGTAAATATCATCTACTACCATTTGGAAGGAAACCTTTCGTTTTTCAGACCTGCCGCGTTCTTCCAACCGTGTGCGGTGGAAGTCTTTGATATCTTGGTTAAACGGCAGGTTGCCGCAATCCAGCAATCGCACCGCACCGCTGTTGTCCCGCGCGGGGAGCAGCTTGCCCAAATTATTGCGGCTGGGCGCGAAGGGGATGTCCAGCACCCCTGCTTCGAAGGCACGCACCGCACCCTTGGCGAAGTCCCCTTCCCCCAGCGCGTAGGTACGCCCCAATAATGCCCGCGTTTCCTCCATGATCATCCCGTATTCCGCTATAACATGGGGGTCTTCAAGCATGGATTGGTCCTTAAGCATGGACACCACTTGCTTGGTGGCTTTTAATCCGGCGGCGTTGGCTTCCTTGGTGGGGATACCCATGGCTTCGTGGGGGGTTTTGACGATGACTTTGGTGGCTTTGGAGAGGGCCGCCGCCGCCGCACCCCAGGATATGACACCGAAAGCTTTTGATTCGTCCTGCGGGAAGCCGCCCATCCATTGGTGGAGTACCGTGGTGACGGTGACTTTTCCGTAGCCGTACCGTTTTAAATATTCTTCGGTAAGGGCACGCAGGCTTTTGATGGCGGCTACGTCCTGTATCAGGTTGCCGCATTGCCCGTAACCCACGGTGATGTCCATCACGCCTTGCTCCGCCGCCAGCAACGCTTCGATGACCGCAACCGCATGTGATACGCATGGCGGCACCAGCGTACCCGTCAACGGGCCGAAGGGTTCTTTATTAATAATTACCCCTGCTTCGGCGTACATACCCAATAAACGGTCGGCATACTGCCAATCGGCGATGCTTTTGGCGAGGGGATAATTCTTCGAATACGGGATATTGTAAGAAATCCCGCCGCCCTCGTAGGAAGTGAATCCCCCCGCGAGGGAAATTTCCGTTAGTAAACGTGCGTCGGGCGTGCCGTGGCGCACCTGTACCGGAGCTTTTAGGGAGGTATTAATATTACGGCAAACCTCCACCCCGAAGTTGACCACGGGGAAGCCGTTGAGCATGGATCGGTTTTCGCGTTTGCTTTCCTCAATGCCGGCTTCTGCTTCGGTATAGCGGTTATGGCGGGTGTAGCTGTCGATGGTGGTGGGTAGGAGGTCGGCTTCGCCCTCGGTTTCCAAATAGCTGAGCAGTTCCACCAGTAAGGAAGGCAACGCCACCCCCGCGCGGGGTTGTATCAGCGTAACGCCGTTCTTGTCGGCTTTGGCCAGTTTCCCCGCGAAGCTCTTACTCGCAGGGTATCGCTTGTGGAACGCGATCGCGTTCTCGAAATCAACGTCCTTTCCTGTCGGCCATTGGTTAAGGACTTCCCGTTGGATTTCGGCGAAGGCGGCTTCGGTGAGTTTTTTGTTTACGGGTTCCATACGTTACAACTCGCTTTCCAGTATCCGCAGGGCTAATTGCTTATCTACCCGAGCGAGCAGCCCCATCGCGGAAAAAATATATTTTTTATCCCATATAAACTTAGGCGAAGCGGGTTTTAATACATTATCGCGTGTTGGGGTTGTAGCATGGCGTGTTGGGGTTGCCGCGTTTTGGAGGATACTTGCCGGGTCATCGGTGTATATAATCGGCCCGCCTATACCAACCACATATTTGACGGCGGTCAAATCCTTACCCATTTGATAAAAAGATTCCCCGAAGGGGGTGTAGGCGGTTTCGAGGTATCCCGCGTGGCGGGTTGTTGCTATGTCCACAGCGGTACCGGCAAGCATTTGGTCGAAGTGGGCGTGGGGGGAGCCTGCGGGCGGGATGTATGCGTAGTCCGATCGGCACGCGGTACGGTAGCTTTCGATGTCGGGTAACTTTGTCTCAAATTGAGACGAAGTTATTTTATCGATCAGCGTTTCTTGGCTGTGGCGCATCCCCAAATCCCCTTCAACCGTACGCTTGGCGAAGGGTTCGGGTAAGCCTTTTTGGGTGACGCCGGGCAATGTGGGCGCACCTCGGCACATGGAATATACGTCCGTCGTCGCGCCGCCTACGTCCACGGCCAGTATGTCGCCTAAGTTTTCCGATAATAGCTGCATACATTCGAATACCGCTAAGGGTGTGGGGATGATCGGCATCGTCATTTCGCGGGCCGCTTGCGCCAAGCCCTTTGCTTTTATAATTTTTTCCAAAAATAATGCGTTAATCGCATCCCTTGCGGGGAGTGTATCCAAAGTGTTGAAAACGGGCATGACATTCCCGCAGATAACGGCGTGTTTGCCGGATCGGGTCAATACCTCCCGCGCATCTTCGGCGGCGGATTTGTTTCCCGCGATAATCACCGCGAAATCGCTTTCTATTTCCGCCAATTTTTTTGCGTTATGTAGGATCACGTCTTTGTTACCGCCGTCCGTGCCGCCGCTAAGCAAGATTAAATCCGGTTGAATCCCATGGATTTCCTCCTGTTCGGAGGCGTTTAATTCATAGGAAAAGGTCTTTACCACTTTAGCTCCCGCGCTGCACGCCGCCAGGTTCGCCGCTTTTGCCGTCAACGACGGGACCAACCCCACCGCCACCATTTTAAGCCCGCCGTACGCGCTGGATGCAGCCAGTTTGTGGGTAAATGTCAATTTTCCCGTTTGTGCGGTCAATTCCTTAACCGCGTTGTTTAACCCTCCCCGGATGTCGGTACCGATGGTCGTGGGTGACTTCGCCGTGCCGAGGATTTCCGGCTTTTCGGTTGAAATGGCAACAACCTTCGTAAAGGTACTGCCGAAATCCACGGCAAGGATAAAACCCGAATCCTTTCGGGATTCGTCACGGACATTCATGGTTGTCCGACACCCAAATCCTTGCTGATGTCGGCGATACCCTTCTCCGGCGCGGTACCCGGCGGATACGCGCGGTTAAAGCCCATTTCAAGGAAAATTCTTTCAACCTCCGCGAAGTCCCGCTTGCCCACTACCAGGTTACCCCCCACGTACATGGGGATATCCTTCAACCCCGCTTCCTCGCATTTTTCCCGCAGTCCGCGGCAGTCCATTTCGCCGTGGCCGTACAGGGACGATACGATGATCGCGTCGGCGTTCGTTTCGATGGCGGCTTCGATGTATTCCTCCTGCGAAACCATCACCCCCAAATTAACCACGTTAAACCCCGCCTCCGTAAAGGCATGGGACAGGATTTTGATCCCGATGGCGTGCACGTCCGCGCCGATTACGCCCATTACAACCGTTTTCCCGTTCATTTCACACTTCCCATATTGGCAATTATCTGTTTTTAATCCTATAATGACGCAAATAAACGAGATGTCAACCGAACATTCGCGGGGTGTACTATGCAAGAGAATCAACGGTTTTTTACCAACAAAGCGTGTATGTTTTTCCCTTGCCACGATATGGGCGATGAAGCACCGCATAATTGCCTGTTTTGCTATTGCCCGTTATATCCCTTGGGAGAGGAATGCGGCGGCGATTTTACGTGGGCGCGGCATGAGGATATAAAGGTCAAATTGTGCGCGGGTTGCGCCTTTCCCCACCACGCGGGCAACTACGACGCGGTCATCAATAAGCTCACGCCCGAAAACCTTACCTTCCCGCGGATCATCAACGCCGAGCAAATCACCCAAGCCGTGTCCCGTTTATGTATCGAAGCGAACATCCGCTTACCCGAAGACGTAAAAACCGCGTTGGAAAACGCCCGCGCACGGGAAGATTCCCCCATCGCCGCGGATATCTTGGATAAAATCATCGAAAACCATAAATTAGCCGAAGCGCGGAACATGCCCATTTGCCAAGATACGGGCGTGGTTTGCGTTTTTTTGGAGATCGGTGAAAACGTCCATATCAAAGGCAATATCCAAACCGCCGTCAATGAAGGGGTTCGCCGCGGCTATAAAGAAGGATATCTGCGCAATTCCGTCGTACGCGCGCCCCTTTTTGACCGAGCTAACACGAATGACAACACCCCCGCGATGCTCTACCTCGACCAAGTCCCCGGCGACAAGGTTACGATTACGGTAGTACCCAAGGGCTTCGGCAGCGAGAACATGAGTACCGTAAAAATGCTGATGCCTTCCGACGGATTGGAAGGCGTCGTTGAATTCGTATTGGAAACCGTAAAGAACGCGGGCCCCAACCCCTGCCCCCCGACCATCGTGGGGGTCGGCTTGGGGGGAACACTCGATAAAGCGGCGTTGCTGGCGAAGAAGGCTTTGCTAAGACCCATCGGCAAACCCGCAAATGATCCGGATTTCGCACGGTTGGAAGCCTTGCTGTTGGAAAAGATCAACGCGTTGGGTATCGGGCCCCAAGGCTTCGGCGGGCGCACGACGGCGTTGGGTGTATCCATTGAACACACCGCCACACATATCGCGGGGTTGCCGTGCGCTGTAAATTTGAATTGCCACGCCGCCCGCCACGCGACGGAGGTGATATGAAATGATTCATCACATTACATTACCCCTTTCAAAAGAAAAAACCGCATCCCTTAACTGCGGCGATACGGTTTATCTGACGGGCGAGTTGTTTACCGCGCGAGATGCCGCCCACAAACGCCTCACGGAAGCCTTGAAAAAAGGTGAACCGCTCCCCATCCCCATCGAAGGCGCGACCATTTATTATGTAGGTCCCACGCCCGCCAAGCCCGGTCAAATCATCGGTTCGGCGGGGCCCACTACATCAAGCCGCATGGACGCATACACCCCCCAATTGTTGGACGTAGGTTTGCGGGGGATGATCGGCAAGGGTAAGCGCTCCCCCGCGGTCACCGACGCTATTAAAAAAGCGGGAGCGGTTTACCTGGGTGCCATCGGCGGAGCGGGCGCATTATTGGCAAGCCGCATTACCGGCTACGAAGTGGTTGCATACCACGACTTGGGTACGGAGGCGATACATCGGTTGACGGTGGAGGATTTCCCCACGGTTGTCGTCATCGACGCGCGGGGATTGGTATTATACGATTCAATTTGATTTATGAAATAATCTAGGCGACACCGACCGCGCGGGCGGCAATACCGCCCCGTTCGTTCCACATAGCGACGACGATGACGGTACGGTTATCGGTAGCGGCGAAGCCCGTAACGTTAGCGGCGGCCATCGGCGCATTTGAGGTACTGTAAACGAAGCCGTCGTATTCTCCGCCGATAAACCACACGGTAAAAGAGGAATCGCCATACATAATGCTGTATTCACTTACGGCGGCTCCCGCGCGGGCGAGGGCCGTCGATGTTTGACCCGTTTGCAACTCTCCGCGGACGGTTAGCATCAAATCCTGTGCGCGCAAGTGCGCTTCGTATCCGCTTGAAGCGAAGGCAAGGTTACGGCCCGCTTGTGAAAGCGTCGGTAATATCGCCGCCAAGGCAATAGCGAACAACGCCACCGCGATAAGGACTTCAATATAAGAAAAGCCGCCTGTTTTCATGGTTTAATATCCAACCGCAAGGTGTACCGTACGCGGCCGTCTTCCATACGGTTAAGCTGTCCAAGCAATATCGGGCCGAAGGATTCCGTTTCGTCAAGCCGCGCTTGGTGCGCGGTGATATCCGCCAAATCGTCGGCGTAAGCGGTGAGGATGATCGCCGCGCCCGTGTAGTCGATTAAGGTTAGGTGAACACCATGCGGCGTGCTGCCGATAATGGCGTCCAGCCATTCGGGATTAAAGGTTCCGGAGAAGGACAGGCGTATTTCACCGGTTTCCCGTTCGGCTTCGGCATTTATCAAGGAGTCGATGTCCAACGCCGCGATTTGGCGTGACAATAACGCGGACTGTTCCCTTTCGCGGTCTTCGATTGACCGCATGGCGAACGCTGTCCCACCCAGTAATATAAAAACGGCAACCTGCGCCGCTACCAGGATACGGATTATCCTCTTGCGGCGTTCACGTTGCCGTATCCATGGCGGAAGAAGGTTAATTTCCCGCATGTTTGGCCTTATACGGGTTTTTGTCCCAATCCGGCTTCACTACCTGCCGCGCACGCGCGATGGCCAAAGCGTCCGCAGGTATATCCTCATTTACCGTGGAACCTGCGGCAATATACCCCCACTCCCCCACTTCTACGGGAGCAATCAAATTAGCATTGCTCCCGATAAAGGCATTGTCCCCGATAACCGTACGGGATTTTGTTTTGCCGTCGTAATTGGCGGTAATCACCCCGCACCCGATGTTTACGTTACGCCCGACGGCGGCGTCACCGATGTAGGCCAAGTGCGCCGCGTTGGTGTCGTCACCTACGCGGGATTTTTTTATCTCGACGAAGCTGCCGATACGGCACCGCTCGCCCACTTCCGCATTACCCCGTAAATAAGCGAACGGCCCGATGTCCGTATCCGCGCCAACCTTCGCGTCCGTCAACACGCTATAGGAATGGATTTTCGCGTTCGGGCCGACGTATACGTTCTTTAGGTGCGCGCCGGGGCCGATGTACGCGCCCGCTTCTATCTTGCACGCGCCTTCCAATACCGCGTTGGGATAAATCGTGACATCGGCCGCGATCTCCACGGTTTCGTCTATGTACGTTGCGGCGGGGTCGATCATGCGTACGCCGTTTTGTAAGTGACGGGCGTTGATTTCGTTCATAAGGTACCTCCGACGTTTTGATTGTATCGATATGATATACCCGATTGCTTACCCCATGCAAGTGTGATATAACGACAATGCTTGATTTAATTACGAGGACGAAGGAAGGTTTACACCATGTACACACGTATCCATGATTTGTACAAGGCAACGGCGGTTTATTTTGGTAAGGAAATAAAGATCGGCGGTTGGGTGCGCACCCTGCGCGACAGTAAGAATTTGGGCTTTATCGAGCTGAACGATGGGAGTTTCTTTAAATCCGTGCAAGTCGTGTTTGAAGACAACCTCGATACAAACGGAATACCGTACGGCGAAGTCGCCAAACTCGGCGTGGGCGCGTGCATTACCGTAATCGGTGAAGTGGCGGAAAGCCCCGGCGCGAAGCAACCCTTTGAGATAAAAGCGAAAACGATCCTGTTGGAAGGCACATGCCCCGCCGACTATCCTTTGCAAAAGAAACGCCATGGCTTCGAATTCCTGCGTACCATCGCGCATTTGCGCCCCCGCACGAATACCTATGCGGCGGTGTTCCGCGTACGTTCCTTGGCGAGTTTCGCCATCCATGAATTCTTCCACAAGAACGGCTTCGTCCATGTGCATACGCCCATCATCACGGCCAACGACGGCGAAGGGCACGGCGAAATGTTCCACGTCACGACCTTACCGCTTGGATCGGACGAAAAGGATTATTCGAAGGACTTCTTCGGCAAGCAAGCGATGCTGGCGGTTACGGGGCAGCTCCACGTCGAGCCGTTCTGCCTGTCCCTGCGCGATGTGTATACCTTCGGGCCGACGTTCCGCGCCGAACATTCGAACACCACCACCCACGCGGCGGAATTTTGGATGATCGAGCCGGAACTGGCCTTCGCTGACCTTAACGATAACCTTAATAACGCCGAAGCCATGCTCAAGCACGTCATCCGCTTCGTGCTGGAAAACGCGCCGGAGGAAATGGCCTTCTTTGAACAATGGATCGAACCGGGGCTCATCGCGCGTTTGCAAGCGTTGGTGGATTCGGCCTTCGCCCGCTGCACCTACACCGAGGGCATCGCCCACCTTGAAAAATCGGGCAAAAAATTCGAATTCCCCTTCGGCTGGGGCATGGATCTAAAAACCGAACACGAACGGTATATATGCGAAGAAGTGTACAAGGGCCCCGTTTTCCTCACCGATTACCCGCGCGATTTCAAGGCGTTTTACATGCGCCTTAACGACGACAGGAAAACCGTAGCCTGCGCCGATCTGCTCGTGCCCGGCATCGGCGAACTCATCGGTGGCAGCCAACGCGAGGAACGTATCGAGGAACTGCACGATAACCTCGCCTTCCTGGGCCTTAACCCCGACGATTATGATTGGTATATCGACCTGCGCCGCTTCGGCGGGGTCAAACATTCGGGTTACGGTATGGGTTTTGAACGTTTCCTTATGTACGTAACCGGTATGAAGAACATCCGCGACGTGATCCCCTACCCCCGCACGGTTGACCATTTGAATTATTAATATACATCATATCGCAACTTGTCCCCTACTAGGGCACAAGTTAAAAGAGGGGTGCGTATGAAAGCGATCATAAAAACCACCGCAACGCCGGGGGGGTTGGAGCTTGCCGATGTTCCCACCCCCATAACAGGCGGCCATGAGGTATTAATTAAGGTAATAAAAACCGCGATCTGCGGTACGGACATCCATATTTACAAATGGGACGAATGGGCGCAAAAGACGATCACAACCCCGCAAATCATCGGCCACGAATTCGTGGGCGAAGTAGTGGAAACGGGCGAACACATCACCCACCTTAAACCGGGTCAGCTCGTCAGCGGCGAGGGGCATATCGTATGCGGAAGCTGCCGCCATTGCATTACGGGTTACCCGCACTTATGCCGCCAAACTGTGGGCGTCGGGATCAACAAACACGGCGTCTTCTCCGAATACATCACCTTCCCCGCGGGCAACGTGTGGATTTGCGACGAGCGGATCCCCTTGGATATCCTAAGTATACTAGACCCGCTGGGCAATGCCACGCACACCGCGCTCGCGTACAACGTGCTGGGTGAAGACGTGCTGGTGACGGGCGCGGGCCCCATCGGCCTTATGTCCGTGCCGATACTCAAACGCGCCGGGGCGCGCAATATCGTCGTAACGGATATCAACGACGCGAAACTGGCATTAGCGAAGCGATTGGGCGCGACCGACACCGTTAACGTACGGAACCAACCGCTTGCGGATTTCCTGATCGAAAAATCGCCTTCCTTGGGATTAAAAGAAGGCTTCGACATAGGGCTTGAAATGTCGGGCAACCCCTCCGCTTTTAATGATATGGTAGACGCGATGGCCAACGGGGGCAAAATCGCCCTGCTCGGCATCCTCCCCGCCGACGCGTGGATCGATTGGAACAAGGTCGTGTTCAACAGCCTAACGGTTAAAGGAATCTACGGCCGGCAAATGTACGATACCTGGTACCGCATGTCCGCGCTCTTACAATCCGGCTTGGTGGACGAAATCGCGCCGATCATCACGCACCGCTTCCACTACACGCGGTTTAAAGAAGCGTTCGATTGCGCCCGCTCGGGCGAAAGCGGCAAAGTTATTTTGGATTGGTCATAAATTGGGCATAATTATATGTTGCGGGAGCAATGATATTTTCATATAATCCAATCGTACTATCCGTCAAACGGGGATGTAATGGTTTCGACGGGGACTTTGACAATAGAGACAGCCATCCGCGGCTTGGTAACCGCGTCAACAAAGGCCTACACCGTATAATAAACGGCAATAGAAATTATCAACTCGCTGCAGCTTAATAGACATTAAGCGTTAGTCAGCCGTCGGCCCAAGTTCACTCGCAGGCTTGGCAACCGGCGTCGATTATGCGAGGCACTTTTCCGCCCGTAGCTTTGAAGCGGCAAAAGATTTAAAAGCTACCGAAGCCCCTCGCGTGTCGGATCGCGTTTGGCAGAGGGAACGCGCGGGTGATACCAATTCTTGTTGGTATGCCCCGTAACCAAATAAACCGACTGTGATGGGAGAAGTCTTTATCGATGGGTTTTCGGACACGGGTTCAACTCCCGTCATCTCCAGATATTGGTATTTTCGTGTTAAAAAACTGAAGGTTTTTGTGTGGTAGGTTTCAAGCGATTTTTTATTAATAAAGTGAACCGCTAAAAAGAACGAGGTGGGAAATGGTTGCAATAAAAAAAACAAATTTGAACTTGTCCATACCAAGCGAAATTTTTCTTACATTGAGAGAAACCGAAACTCAATTTGTAAATAACATGAAAAAGTTTACTGCTTTATTTCTGTTTCAAAACCAAAAACTTTCAATAGGACAGTCTGCGGAGTTGGCTAATATGACAGAAGAAGATTTCATTTATTTTTTAAACGAAAATAAGGTGTCAATATTTGAATACCTCGATGAAGCTGCGCTTCGTGAAGAATTAATAGATGTTTAATGTTATCATTAATTCGACCCCTATCATTGCGCTTAGTTCCATAAATAATCTTCGTTTGTTAAAAGAACTATACGGGGCGGTAATTATCCCAACTGCCGTAAAGGATGAAATTGGAGCAAAAAATAAATCAAGAACGCACAATCGGCTTACAATGTCCTCCGAATGGATTCATGTGCAAGCGATTAGGAATGTAGCACAGAAGCAAACATTTAAAACACAACTTCACGAGGGCGAAGTTGAAGTGATGATTTTGGGGCAGGAAATATCTGCCGATTTATTGGTAATTGATGATTATACAGCAAGGGAATACGCTAAATATCTTGGGTTTAAGGTTATCGGTACACTCGGCGTTATCCTTTTAGCTAAGTCAAAAGAGTATATTAAAGAAGTAAAACCATTGATTGACGGACTGATTATTAATGGCATCTATATAAGCAACCGTTTATATTTTGAAATTATGAAAATGGCTGATGAATAATGCTTTAACGGTTTATCTCGGCTAAACAAAATGCAGTTAGGTTTTTATCCTAAACTGGAGAATGTATTATCAACCGTGTAAATGGAAATAATCTCCAATAAAAAAAACTCAAAGGAGATGAAGTGCATGACACGATTGAATGAAAACGGACAAGCGTTAGTAAAGGTACTATGCCAAGAA
>Ga0123352_10002562_pt1 | contig 25500 bp, 25 predicted proteins | sample TergutLab28metaG_FD_89700 | JGI IMG/M metagenome (GOLD analysis project Ga0123352, IMG submission 89700) | Labiotermes labralis P1 segment gut microbial communities from Petit-Saut dam, French Guiana - Lab288 P1 | ecosystem: Host-associated > Arthropoda: Insects > Digestive system > Gut ...
AGGAAAAAAGCTAAGAGCCTTTTTCTTAACTTTCCCTGTTTGAAGTTGATTTTTATCAGCTTCAATTTATTTTAACATGAAAGATTAAGTTTTTAAACTCTTAGCTTTTATTATACGAAAAGACATTATTAAAAATGTCCCTTGTTTGAAAAATTCATTTTATTTAATATTTTTAATTAAATTAACCATTTCAATAGCGCCTAGTGCTGCTTCAGCGCCCTTATTACCAGCTTTGGTTCCTGCTCTTTCGATTGCTTGCTCAATGTTTTCGGTAGTTAGGACACCAAAGATTACAGGTACTCCCGTGTTTAGCGATACATTCGCAACACCTTTAGAAACCTCAGCACAAACATAATCATAATGCGTAGTTGATCCTCTAATGACTGTTCCTAAAGTAATAATGCAATCATATTTTTGAGTTTCAGCCATTTTTTTAGCGACTAACGGAATTTCAAATGCTCCAGGTACCCATGCAAGTGAAATATCACTTTCCGCAACATTGTGCCTTTTTAAAGTATCAATAGCCCCTTCCACAAGTTTTCTAACGATAAACTCATTGAATCTACCAGCAACAATACCTACCTTTAATTTCTCTGCGATTAAATTTCCTTCAATAATTTTCATTTTTCTTTCTCCTTCTCTAATTTTTAAGAATATGCCCCATTTTATCTTTTTTAGTGCGCATATAGTCTTTGCAATCGGCTTTGTATGCTGTCTCAATTGCTACTCGTTCAACAATCTCAATGCCATACTTTTCTAAACCATTAATCTTATCGGGATTATTTGTCATTAATCTCAACTTTTTAGTTTTAAGAAATTTTAAGATCTCCACACCAATTGAATAATCCCTTAAATCAGGCGCAAAACCTAATTCTATGTTTGCTTCAACAGTATCTAGTCCCCTGTCTTGTAATTCATAGGCTTTAAGTTTGTTAATCAAACCAATACCGCGACCTTCTTGACGAAGATAAACCAAAATCCCTTTACCCTCACTAGCAATCATTTTCATGGCAGCATCATACTGATCGCCACAATCACATCTAGCACTGCCTAAAGCATCTCCAGTCAGGCACTCTGAATGAATTCTAGTAAGAATTGCTTCTTCTGGATTTATTTCACCTTTAACTAAGGCGATATGCTCTTCACCATTTTCTACATTTTTAAAGCCGTGGATTAAAAACTTTCCATATTTAGTCGGCATATTAGCTGAAGTCACGTGTTCTAATTTATTAGTCATAGCTTAAACTCCTTTCGATAGTCCACAAGTTCTTTAATGGTCACAAAAGTTAAACTATGCTTCTTAGAAAATTCAACTAAATCATTATAACGCATCATTGTCCCATCTTCTTTTAGAATCTCGCAACAAATCCCAATGCTCTTTAAACCAGCTAACTTCATAAAATCGATAGTCGCTTCCGTATGACCCGGACGAACAATAACGCCGCCATCTTTCGCCTCCAAAGGAAACATATGTCCAGGCCGCCTAAAGTCACTTGCCTTTGCACTAGCATCAGCCATCTTTTGAGCAGTTAATGCTCGTTCATAAGTTGATATACCTGTTGTAACATCGAAATGATCTATTGAGACTGTAAAAGCCGTGCCATGCTCATCAGAATTTTTTTCGACCATTTGCGGTAAATCTAACTTAAGCGCAATCTCTTTAGAAATTGGTACGCAGATTAAACCTTTAGCATAAGTTGCCATAAAATTAATCATATCTGATGTCACAAGTTCTGCAGAGCAAATCAAATCACCTTCGTTTTCTCTATCTTCATCGTCTGTCACGACAATAATCTTTCCTGTTTTAATATCTTCTATTGCCTGAAGCAGTGTTCTATATTTTTCCATTATTTCTCCATTTCTGCTTAAAAACCATTTTTGGCTAAAAAATTTAAATCTATCGTTTCTTTATTTTTGTTTCCACTTGCAAATCTTTTAATATATTTGGCAATCATATCGTTTTCTAAATTAACAGGTTCACCGAGCTTTTTTTCTAAGAGAGTTGTGTTAGTTCCTGTATGTGGAATTATTGAAACTGTAAAATCGTTTTCTGTTATATCAATGACCGTTAAACTAATACCATCGATAGCAATCGAGCCTTTAGGAATTATAAATTCTAAAATTTCTGAGGAAGCACTAATAGTAAATATTATCGCAATATCAATTGTTTGTTTATTCATAATAATACCCGTACCATCAATATGCCCAGAAACAAAATGGCCACCAAATCTGCCATTAGCACTCATAGCTCGTTCCAAATTAAGCTTATCACCGGATTTAAGTCTACTTAAGGCACTTTTATTCATTGTCTCAAACATTATATCCGCTGTAAATGAATCTTTATTGAAGCTATTTGCGGTTAAACAGACACCATTGACAGCGATGCTATCACCAAGTTTAATATCTTCTAGAACTTTACAACAATCAACTGTTAATGCCAAAGATTTAGCACCTTTTTTTATTAGTTTAACTGTTCCGATTTCTTCTATTATTCCAGTAAACATACTTTTGACCCCACTTTATATTCCAGCATTATATCATTATCAAATCTAACCATTTTATTTAGCTCAAGTTTAATTGAATTTACAATTTTTTCGATTCCTGGACCCTCTACTGGAAAACGTCCTTTAGAGCCACCAAAGATTTGCGCACCAATATAAACTTGCAATGTGTTAACAATGCCTGCTTCTAATGCTGCATAATTAAGAATCGCTCCGCTTTCAATCATAATACTTTTAATGTTCAGTTCTATTAGTTTTTCCATTAAATCACTTAAATCAACAAAATTTTCTTTAGTCCTTTTAGTAACTATAACTTTTATCCCTAAATCATTTAATATTGCAATTTGTTTCCTATTTTCTCTGACACAAGCGACAATCGTTGGAATTTCTTTAGCTGTTTTAGCGATTCTTGAATCCTCAGGAAGTTTTAAATCATTATCAACAATTATCCTTATCGGATTATTGCCATTTTTTATCCGACAATTCAAAAGCGGATCATCTATTAAAACTGTATTAATTCCTGTCAATATTGCTTGGAAAGCATTTCTGGTCTTGTGAACGTTCCTTCTAGACTTTGGATTTGTAATCCATTTGCCTTCTCCACTATTGGTTGTTATTTTGCCGTCTGCAGTCATCGCATACTTCATTAAAACAAAAGGTTTATTATTAGTAATCGCATAAATAAAACTTTCATTTAACTGCCGACAGGCTTTTTCAGCAATTCCTACAACTACTTCAATACCTTGTTTTCTTAATTTTTCAACACCCTTGCCAGAAACTTCCGGATTCGGATCTATCATAGCAATTACTACTTTAGTTATTTTCTTTTCGATAATAACATCAACACAAGGTCCTGTCTTTCCATAATGGCAACAAGGCTCTAATGTAATATATAATGTTGCGCCTGCGACACTTTCCTTAGCATCAGCAAAGGCATTTATTTCTGCATGTGGGCCGCCATAATATTGATGATAACCTTCACCAATAATTTTTTCTTCTTTAACAATTAAAGCACCAACTAGAGGATTTGGACTTACTTGCCCGATTCCTTTTTTGGCCAACTGTAAAGCTTTACGCATAAATAATAAATCATTCATCGCTTCACTCCTAAAAATAAAAACACGCCCAACAAAAGTCCAGGCGTGTAAAAAAATGTTTTAACAACAAATTCTTTCATCCAGACTATAACTGTCGGCTCTGGAATTGCACCAGATCAGCTTGTTAGCTCGCGGGCTTTACCGCCGGTGGGGAATTACGCCCCGCCCTGAATTCGATTGACTAATATTATTATACCCGATTTCAAAAAAAATGTCAAATCTTCTTAAATAGATTTTGAATTTTTTATTTTTTCTGTTACAATAAGTTATCCTATAATGATTGGAAGATTTTAAGATGAGTAATGAGCGTTTATATAATATGGTATTTTCAACTATTTATCCTTTGTATATTCAAAAAGCCGAGAAAAAAGGAAGAACAAAATCTGAAGTTGACAATATTATTTGTTGGTTATTAGGTTATAACGAGAAAGAGTTACTCCAACAAATTGAGAATAATGTTAGTTTAAAAGTCTTTTTTACTAAAGCGCCTCAAATTAATCCTCAGGCTATGAAAATCACGGGTAAAATTTGTGGAGTTTCAATAGAAAAAATTAGCGACCCTCTTTTTAAAAATATTCGTATATTAGATAAATTAATTGATGAATTAGCTAAAGGTAAAAAGCTGGAAAAAATTTTAACTTTTTAAGCAAACACTTTTTTTCTAAATTAATAATTTTATCCGCAATAGACACAGTTGTTCCCGATGCAAGACTAGTTCTTTTGCATCAAACAAATTTTTTTCATCAACATATCCTAATTTTGGTGATCATTTTGGAAAAAGCAAATAATATCTCAATTCTTGCAGTCACAACCTTATCAATAGCAATCTCAGAAGGGCATGATGCAAATCACGTAAAACTATTATCGTCCTATTTCTTTTTAATAGGTTCAGTTTTGTCAACAATATCAGCTGCTAGAGAAATTGAGGAAGCAAAAACGCAAGGATGTTAATTTTTATTAATCATAAATTGCGAATATGAGCTTGAGAACTTTTCAGATAAAAGACAATCGGAGTTAATTATTTTACTGGCCCTGAAGTGTTAATCAAAGAATGTTACAAGTTATGAAAGAATGCTAGTCTATTACAGTTGAGTAGGCATTTTTATTTTATATGAAGGTCGGGGCGCTTTTGACACTTACTATCAAACAACAATTTTATTAGGTGTGCTTGATGACAAGCAAAAAAGGCCACTATAAAATATTAGTCTTACAGTGTCCTTTTTAATTTCAACTTATTCTTCAACAGCAACCAAGGTACATTTTAGTAGAATAATGGGTTTCTTTTTAGTTTTGATGATTGCAATCCGATCATTTATTTTTGTGGTAGGCTCTTCTATAACATACTCGATTGTTTTATCACTGCCATCAAGCTTTAGTACTGCTATAACTTTGCTTTTAATTGATATAATTGTCCCTAACGATATTATTGACTTTTTTAGTACCTCAATATCCTTTCTTTTCCTATTTTTTTCTAAAATATATAGTAAAGCTGTAATAAAAATAAATATAATCACCAATAAAATAGATAGCTTGATGGCTAGTAAATCATTTCTCATAATATTTGCTAAAACACCTAAAATAGCGCCAATCACAAGTATTATTGAAATGCGCCAATATGTCAATATATCATGTTTATATCTGGATATAAAATAAGGTTTTGATATATTGCAGCGATATTTATTGCTTATACTTACTTTATCTATTATAATATATTTACTAATGAACATCTTTCATTCTCCCGCTCAAATCAATCTTCTTAAAGTAAAAACTCATGAATTCGTCTATTATAGCTCCCTCACTGTTATGCCAAGAACCAGAAAAATATCCCCAACCAAAGGATTACCGATTTGCATATGGATTCAACGTTTCTGGAATAGTTATATTATATAACAATTTTATCCGATTTTTTTGATGACAAGTAAAAAAGGACACTATTAAAATATTAGTCTTACAGTTATCCTTTTAAATTTTCAACTTATTCTTCAACAGCAACCAAGGTGCATTTTAGTAGAATAATGGGCTTCTTATTAGTTTTAATAATTCCAACTTTATCGTTAACCTGTGAAACACCATTATGAATAACAAACTCAATTTTTTCCGCATTATTGTCAAATTTAACAACCGCAATAACTCCGCTTTTAATTGAAATAACTGTACCTAAAGAAATTATTGCCCCATTAAGTGTTTCTATGTCATTAGCGTTTTTTCTTTTTTCTCTAACTTTAGTCAAATAAGAAAAAATTAAGAATGTAAATATTAATCCAATAAAAAATATTATGCCCGTAACATCATTTCTAATAATACTAAAAATTAGTGGGGCAAAAGAAATTATCGCTAATATATTCCATGCTCGCGCCACCATAAAAATATAATTGCGAGATATTATAAACTGCTTTTTAGTATCACACTTATATTTATTATTTGCGCTTATTTTATCAACGACTATATAGCCATCTATGTTCATTTTCAAACCTCCACTCACATCCTTTTTAAAATCAGCATTTCATGAATATTTATTGCTCCGCTAAGAGATTTTAATGCTAATGCTGCGCCTTCATCCAATATTGCGCCTGATATCGTTACTCCTAACCCTAAAATTATTCCTCTTTTACTTGTTGCCCAAGTTGTATTATCGATTTGCATTTCGACTCTACCGCCTATAGAGCCTATAACAAACGAAAGGCTTAACGCGACATAAAAAGTCCAATCATCAAAAACTTCAATTCCTTGAGTTATATAACCTGTTAATCCCGTTATTCCGGCAGAAAATGTTCCCATCTTCAACATACGCCCTGTAGCCATTATTCCAAATGCTTTTCCTTTACTTGACAAAAATCCACCATAGCCACCAGTTAATGAACCACCTACTGTGCCAAACATAAATCCGCTAGCCGCCCCATTCCAACCATCAGCGATATAGCCAAATCCTGCCCCAGTAGTTCCACCCACTATGGCTCCAGTATTTGCACCTACTAATATTTTATTCGCTTTCGCCAATAATGGCGCAGTTGCTCCCTTTGTTGCTATAGTCGCAATTGTTAGTAGTGCAATTGTTATTATCCCAATCCCCCATTTTAAGGAGTTTGGCATCCGATTATATCGTGACTGCCACCATGATACTGATGGCATATCCCAAAATAATGGCATACTTGGAAAGATATTATTTATACTTACCGAAAAAAACAATGGATGATTGCCGATTGCATATGGATTCAATGTTCCTGGAATAGTTATATTATACAACATTTTTATTGGATTTGTTGGATTAATAAACATTTTTGTGAAAGCTGAATAATATCGGCTGTTAATATAATATAATCCCGACTCTTGATCATAATAATGTGATTTCCATCGAATTGGGTTTCTTAAGGCAATGTGATTAATATCTGTTATTTCGGCAATTCTATCACTCGTTATACCAGTATCTCTAAATGCTTTGTGATTGCCATAAGCATCATATTCATATCCTATCACCATATCAGGCATATTATCACATCTTAAGCCAATAACGTTTCCTTCAATATCTTTGATAAAAAAATATGGATAAAGGTCATTATCAGCCATAAAACCGACTATCTCTTCTAAATCATAAATATATCTTAGACTTCTTGTACCCGTTTCGTTCCATTCTGCTAATAGTCTGGTGCCATCATAATGATAAAACGTTGTAACGCCATTTACACGCTTACTTAAGCGCATCCCAAAACTATTATATCTATAAAACGAACTTCCGAAACTTTCTAATAGATTACCACGTGTAATTAGTAAATTCGTACCATTAAACATTATACAATTTCCTAGATTATCATACCTAAATGAAGAATCTACATCAGGAGCTGTTATCCTAGTTAAACGTCCGTTTCGTTCTTCATAGTGGTAATATTTAGTAAAAAACAAAAAAAATTGCAACATTTATAACAAACATTGCAAATTCCTAATATATTATTTTTTATCTCTTGAACTATTAACGATACTTATTATAATTTCAATGAGCGCAACAATTCTTTCTTTAGACAAAAACTTAGCAATCCAACGATTTTTCCTAGCCAGTTCAATAGCTTTATCTAATTTTTCTTCTGAAGCATGATTTTTATATAATCTTTCGATTTCTATTACAACCCAATTTAAATGCTTTTTAAAACAATTATACTTTATTAAAAAAAAGATAATGATTAATAGAAACAAAGAAAATCCGATCAAAATCCAGTGTAGCCAATCAAGCATTTGATTTCCTCCTCGTTATTAGTTAATGAATTTTTTAACTTAAAGTAAGGGCAATCGCAAAAAGAAAAACTGATTTATTTAAAGAAAGATAATATCTTTTCTTAAATAAAAGTCAGCTTTGTTCTAATTGTATTATAAAACTAAATAATCCGAAAATTTACCGTTCTTTTCCAATAATTCCTCAAGTGTCCCGTGTTCAACAATTTGTCCTTCTTCCATAAAAATTATCTTATCATATTGACTTAATAAATCTTGACCAAGAGAGTGAGTTATCGTAATTAAAGTTAAATCCTTTTTTGATAATAAACGCTGTTCAATATCTTTAGCTGTTTGCTTATCAACAGCCGATGTACCTTCATCTAAAATCATCAGCGGTTTATTTTTGACCAATGCTCTAGCAACCGCAATTCTTTGACGTTGACCACCAGAAAGATTAGAGCCATTTTCACCAACCTCAGTTTTTAAAGTCTTGTCGGCATTTAAAAATAAATCTACACCGCTATTTTCTATAGCTAAATCAACATCTGCTTTTTCATACTTATTATGCAATACAACATTTTGTTCAATATCTTCATCAAACAGAAAAGCATTTTGATGAATCATAACTGATAATTGCCCTAAACTTTCACCAGATAATTCTTTAAGTTCAATTCTATCATATAAAATCTCTCCTTCATAATCATCTAGGTATCCTATTAATGCTTTTGATAATGTTGTTTTTCCGCATCCTGATTTACCAGCAATTACATATTTATTGTTTTTCTGAAACGTAAAGCTTACATCTCTAAGGGCTGCTTCTTCTTGATCAGAATACTTAAAGGTTAAATTCCTGACTGTAATATCTTTGTTAAATTCCGCAATTTCTGTTCCGTTTTTCTTAGATTCGTGCTTAATTAATTTTTCTAAGCGTTCAATTACTGGTTTGCTTCCTGTAATCAAAGGGATACAAGCTCCCAATACTTGGAAAGGCGATGTGACTTGACTGCTTATCTGGATAAAAGCTAATAATGTTCCACCTGTAATATTTCCTTGAATAATCAAATAAGCGGAAACAAGAATTACAACGACTTGTGATAAAATGCCAAGCAAAGTAGATAAAGAATCAATAACCGCCGATAGATAACCTAAAGATAATTCCGACTCAACCGAATCTTTATTTTGCTCCTCAAAGGTTTTTGTGGCATGTTTATCCATCTGATAAGATTTAATAACCTCATAACCAGAGAATATTTCTTTCATCTTAATAGTAAATAAAGCGGCTTTCTTAGAAACTTCATCCTGTCTCTTTTGGACGTTTTTTCCAAATAGAGCTGGTATAACTATTAAGAATAACAAAGTTATAATCAAAGCAAAACCCTCAACAAATCAATATCATTTGTTAAGGCGGAAATATAATCGGCTGAATTAACAGAATTAAACTCAGTAATACTTTTTTTCATAATACCTTTAAAAATATCTTTCCTAATATTAATCGCAATTTTTCCAACTAACTTAATATTAAGAGCTTGCGATAAATAGTAAAATATAGTAAAAACCGGAAAAAATATAGCTGAAACAATCATTACACCTCTAAAGCCTGACATATCCATATTTAGTGCTACATCTAAAGCATCTCTTAAAATAATAGCTATATAGACAGACATCGCCGCAACGATTATATTGACAATCACAACAAATACGAGAATCCATTTTTGCTCGAAGATGTATTTTTTCATTTTTCCTCCAATAGTTTTACCATTACAAACTCTTCTTCTTTTTCTAAGACTATTTTATAACCTAACCTTTGGTAAAAATTAACTGCCCGATTTGTTTTTTGAACCGCTAAAGATGTTTGTTTGTACCCTTTGGTTGTTAAAAGCACAAATAGACTTTCCATTAGTTTTGTGCCAATGCCAAAACCTCGAGCATCCGACCTCACAGAAATCGCTAATTCTGGTGTCTTTTGATTTATATGCCCAAACCCTGGAATAATTCTTGTCCATGCCATACCAATAACTTCGCCATCTATTTTCGCAACAACTCCATTATCGTTTATTAAGCCGTAGTCTTGAATATAAATATAAACATCTGGATTATAAATAACATTTTTAGGTAATTGACTTTTTTCAGGTTGATGAATAGCATAAAACAAAAAATTTTCTAATAAAAAATAATCTGCTAAACTAATTTCACGAATAACTAGTTTCTTGTCATCGAACAATTTGGGCTCTTCCCCTTTGCTTGCATAATCTTTGTTCCCCATTGAAACATTGCGTTTAAGATTGGTTCCAGACTTTTACCTTTTTCTGTCAAAGAATATTCAACTTTAGGCGGCACAATCGGATATACTTTACGGATTAATAGTTCACTGCTTTCCAATTCTCTTAACTGTTGCGTAAGCATTTTTGAAGTTGCGCTTGGAATCATTTTACGCAATTCTGAAAAACGGATAGTCTTATCCATAAGATGCCATAAGATTAGCGCTTTATACTTTCCACCAATTAAATTAAGCGTAGCTGATACCGGACAATCCAAATTTTCTTTTTCCATAATACCTCCGTAGTATCTTTTAGGTAACTATATTACTAAATAGTGCGTTCTTGACATAAAGTTCATATTATAATATCATAGAATATAGTAAACGTCAAGAAATTATTTTATTGGAGGTCAAAATGAAAATTTCCTTTATCGGTCATGGTAATATGGCTAAAGCAATGATTACAGGCATTATAAAGAGTAAGTTAATTTCAAAAACTGATATTTATATCTCAGATTGTGATAAGAATAATCAAGCCGCTGTCGATTTTGCGGATTATATTTTCTTAACCGTTAAGCCAAATATCTATAAACACGTTGTCTCAAACCTTGTTTGGACAAAAAACAAAGTTTTTATAACTGTTGCGCCTGGCATAAAAACTACTTTTATTGATGCTAAAGTTATTAGAACAATGCCAAATACACCTGCTTTAGTCGGCGAAGGTGTAACTTCGGTTTGCCGGGGAAAAGATATAACGAATCAGGAATTTAATTTTGTAAAAAAACTTTTAGCTACTTTTTCTGTTGTTTATGAATTTGAAGAATCGCTGATGGATTATACGATTGCGCTTTCTGGCAGTAGCCCCGCTTATTTATATATGTTTATTGAGGCAATGGCTAACTATGGCAAAAAGCATGGTATCAATTATGAAACCGCCAAAAACATGGCTGCGCAAACTTTACTTGGCTCAGCGAAAATGATTTTGGCTAGTGAAGATACTCCTGAAACACTTTGCGCGAAGGTTTGTACAAAAGGAGGCGCAACGATAAAAGCTGTTGAAACGTTTCGCAATTTAGATTTCGAAGCTACTATTATTCAAGCAATGGAGGCTTGTTGCTCTAGAGCTTTTGAAATGGCTGATGAATTCGATAAGGAGATGTCATGAATAATATATATAAAATACAAGGAATGAATTGCGCCACTTGTGCCAACAAAATCGAAAAAACTATTATTAAAATTGACGGTGTCGAGCAAGTATCTGTTAACTTTGCGACAGAAAAATTATTTGTCTCTTATAATGAAGATAAGGTAACTGTTGATCTCTTTAAGAAAACGCTAAAGAATTTGGGCTTTGAACTTATTGATAATAAGCAGAATATTTCTTTTAAAATAGTGGGTATGACTTGCGCTGCTTGTGCTAGTAAAATTGAAAAGAGTCTTAAAAAAACAACAGGTATATTAAATGCTTCTGTTAATTTTGCGACTGAAAAAGCGATGATTGAATTTGATCCGGAAAACATAAAAGCTTCCCAAATAAAAAAAATAATCACAAATTTAGGTTTTGAAGTTTTAGAAACTAATAAAGTTGATGAAGACAATTTAAGAAAAAAAAGAGAAATCAAAAGACTATGGATTAAATTCATAGTTTCAGCTTTTTTTTGTATTCCGTTAGTTTATATCGCAATGGCTCCAATGATTACCTGGTGGAACTTTCCTGTTCCACAAGTTTTTGACCATCATTATAATGCGCTTAATTTTGCGATTGTTCAATTAGTGCTTACGATCCCTATTGTTATAATGGGTTATAGGTTCTTTACAGTTGGTTATAAAGCAATATGGAAACGTAGCCCTAATATGGATAGTCTAATTGCGGTTGGTACGACTGCAGCTTTATTATATAGTTTTTATTCTATGTACAGAATAATCCAAGGAGATCATCAGGCTGCGATGAATCTATATTTTGAGACAGCTGGTGTTGTAAAAACACTTATTCTGCTTGGCAAGACACTTGAGGCCGTTTCTAAAGGAAAAACAAGCGAGGCAATAAAAAAGCTTTTAGAGTTTGCGCCTAAAACTGCACTAGTATTAAAGAATAATCAGGAAATCAATGTTTTAATTGATGAAGTTGAAGTTAATGATATTATAATTGTCAAACCTGGCGATCAAATTCCAGTTGATGGTATTATTATAGAAGGTTTTACCGCCATTGATGAATCGATGTTAACAGGAGAAAGTATTCCGGTAGATAAAAAAGTCGGTGATAAATTATATGCGGCTAGTATTAACAAAAATGGCTTAATTAAATTTAAAGCAACCAAAATCGGCTCAGATACAGCATTATCGCAAATTATTAAACTTGTGGAAGAGGCTCAAGCTAAAAAAGCGCCTATCTCTAAATTAGCCGATATTGTTGCAGGCTGGTTTGTGCCTATAGCTTTTTTGATTGCGCTTATTTCTTCAGTACTATGGTTAATCAGTGGTAAAGATTTAGTTTTTGCGCTTACAGTTTTTGTGGCGGTATTAACTATTGCCTGTCCATGCGCTTTAGGTCTCGCTACTCCTACTGCCATAATGGTCGGAACAGGAGTTGGTGCTAAAAATGGTATATTAATAAAAGGCGGAGCTGCTTTAGAAACGACTCATAAAATCAAAACGATTATCTTTGATAAAACTGGAACGATTACTGAAGGAAAACCGATAGTTACCGATTTAATTACTATTAATAACTTTCAGGAAAATTTTATCTTACAATTAGCTGCTTCTGCAGAAAAAGGTTCAGAACATCCCTTAGCTGAAGCAATCGTTAAAAAGGCGGAAATGGCGAATCTGGAATTACTAAAAATTAATGAATTTATCGCTATCACTGGTTTTGGAATCTCAGCAGTTATTGACAATAAACAAATTTTACTCGGAAATATAAAATTAATGAAAGAAAATAATCTTGAAACAAATATTTTACAAGAACAGTCCGATAAACTAGCTTCTGCTGGAAAAACGCCAATCTATATTGCGATTGATAATATTCTAGCTGGCATTATTGCGGTTGCGGATGTAGTAAAACCGACAAGTTTAAAAGCTATAAAAAGCTTATCCGATATGGGTATTGAAGTTATTATGATAACGGGAGATAATAAAAAAACCGCTGAAGCAATTGCTAGTCAAGTTGGCATCACAAAAGTATTATCCGAAGTCTTACCTCAGGATAAAGCTAATGAAGTCAAAAGACTTCAAGAAAAAGGAAAAATAGTAGCGATGGTCGGTGACGGCATAAATGATGCGCCTGCCTTAGCACAAGCGGATATTGGCATCGCCATTGGCTCAGGAACGGACATTGCGATTGAATCTGCTGATATTATCTTGATGCATAGCGACTTAATGGATGTGCCAACTGCCATTCTTTTGAGTAAAAAAACAATTAGGAATATAAAACAAAATTTGTTTTGGGCTTTTGGTTATAATACCGCAGGCATACCACTTGCAGCAGGTTTCTTGTATTTATTTGGCGGACCATTATTAAATCCCATGTTTGCGGCTGGGGCAATGACACTTAGTTCATTATCGGTATTAATGAATGCTTTAAGACTTCGATTTTTTAAGAAGCGCTAAAATGAATTAATTTAAAGTTTCAAACTTTTGAATGCCCTATGTTTTTCCGGAAAACCTAACACTTCAATTCTGTTAGTCCAATATTTCTGTCTTTGCGTTCTTTTTCTCTTCTTATTAATTCATCATCACGACACCGGAATCATTTAGCACAAACTCCTCATCGGTCCTAAAAAACATTAAAAAACCTCTGTGAATATTTAAAGCATGAATTTTGACTGAAACTAAATCTGTACTCTCTATTAATACATCCCAATCGTTCTCTAGTATAGTCATCATCTCACGCTTTCAAAAATCAAGTTTACTTTCTCCTTCTTTAATATTATAGTTTGATAATTCTGTTTTCTCTTTTGGAGGGTTAGTATAACCTCTCATATTGTTTACTGAACGGAATATCTGAATTAACATATATTTTTTAATTATTACTAATTCCCGTCTTGTTATATTCACTTCATTTAAATTTTTAAGCAATCTATCTACAAGTTTAATCATTGGTTGTTCTATTTCTGTGCTGAATTTTTTTCTAAAACTTTTTCATCTCCATCTGTACCATCATAAAGATTTTTCGAATACATTACACTTTTAGTATTTCTGTATTCTGCTTTAAAATTGAACAAATCAATTAGGCATACTTCGTATTTTCCGTTCAGTTTCTTTGTTCCAAAATTCTTTAATATTCCGTTTGGAACATAATGTTGTTTTTCTAAAATAGGCATTTTCAGATTTGCTCCTTTGAGATTATTATAGCATACTTTCACAACAAAAATAAAAAATGTGCAGTTTGTCGAACAAGTTTAGCGAAAGAAAAAGATCAGAAGGATTATCTCTGACCTTAATCATCAATTAAACTTTTCTTATTACATGGTTTCGTAATCTATAAAGTCTTTGTTTTTGCCACAATTACTGCATTCTAAACTAATATTGATCCATCCGAATCCATTAACCCATTCATCCGGAGAAAATGTTCTTTGCGCTTCATCGACAAAACCATTACACGCTTCCTCAATAAAATCTTGTTTTCCTTCAGAAAGAATTGAAATGCAAGCTTTGAAAATATTTTTTTTGCATTTCTTACAACTTTCTTCTATTGCTTCGCCTTCAATTTCATTGCGAAACAAATGACAAATAAAGCCATCCCAACCATGGAATCGGTTATCGAAAACAACAATTTCTTTATTGCAAATTGTGCATGTTGCAGTAACTTTGGTTATCAATTCTCCATTATGTGTATTCACAATGAAGCTTTCTTGCCCGCAACATATCAAAGATGCGATCAATTGTTTTTCTTTTGATTTTTTATCAATGTTGAGTATACCTTCCAAGTGCGAAGGAATCGGCAAAAGATTCATGATTTATCTCCTTTAAAAAAGTATTATTCCGATAATAGCAACCCAGTTTATCAATACAGTATTTACTCCTGGATTCATTCCTGCCATCATTTGTAATTTTGCTGCCATTTGTGCTGCAGTTTGAGTTGTACTAGTGACTTCGACAAGTGTATTTTGTCCGAATCTACCTATTCCGATTACATCTGGTCGCAAAGCTCCACCTTTTAATCCTGCGGTCTTAAGCCCTGAATTAAGGTAAATGCTAGAATATTGCCCAGACATTACCATTTTACCGGCTTGCATATTACTAGCCATTCTATGAAAGAATGTTGCACTATTGACTTGTGCACTTCCATAGATGTTGGTTGCTCCAGTAGCAATTCTAATTACAGAACTGGCTGCTCCATAGATTCCGCCTGTAACAGCACCGATTGCAAAACCGCCTGCTGCACCATTTAATATACTGGCTGCAATACTTTCGTCATCGATGGCTGCGCCTATTCCCCCAATAGCGGCTATCCCAGTACCAATTGCTGCTGATGAGAGTGCTGTACTGAAAGCAGCGCCAAATATTACACCATCAGCTCCAGGCAGGAAGGCTGCGCCGAGACCTAGAGTGAGCAAAACTACTACACCAATGAGGATTTTCCACCCCCAATGCAGGTCATTCCACCAACCAAAAGCTTTTCCTATTGTTCGCCAGAAGGCTGGAAAACTTATCCGCCAATAGTGTCGCCACCAGGTTAACTCATCAGGGTCATAAACAAGATTAGCATTCGTTTCTGTTGTATAACCATTATACACTAAATTAACTGGATTTTCAACCACCTAAAGCATTTAAAATAAAAACGCTGAAACAGCTTTTATACTGAACAGCGTTTCTAATATACATAATGTTTTTTTTCCTAAGAATCATTTTCAATAGTATTTAATCAATAAAATTGTACCACAATTGTTTCTTCTCCTGATTCAGGATTGTAAAATGTATAAAACACTCTTTCATCATTTAATGTTTCCTTTGTTTGTTTTATAAAAACTAAAGGTTTTCCATCTACAATTGGCCATTCAGGATCTTGAATCCATCTAGGTGGCTTTTTATCGAACAAAAACAAACTTTTTATTTTGTCCTTAATCCACTTTTTCTGATTAGTTTTAGATAAATCATTTGGTGCAGATTCAATAATTTGATTTAAAAAATCCTCATCCTCAATAGAAACATAGCTTGGCTGTAAAGAATTTCTATATTCTAACTCTTTGGAATATATATCGTTTCTATTAAATTGAATGCCACGATACAGCAAATAACAATAAATATCCTCGTAAATCACAGCTCTACCATAAAGGGTATTGCTATTGCTTTTTTCAATATTTTCATTAATAGTACGATTCCCAAAGCGCTGGTATTTTTCCCCTAATTTTATCTCAAGCATTTTCTGAAGATAAGTATTATTTTTATATTCACGCCAGAAAATATCAAAGCTTGTTTTCCCTTCAATAAATTCAATTAAGTTTTCAATTATTTTCCGCTCATCCATAGTTTTAAAATCCCCCCCGTCCTAAATTATATAATACTCCTAGCCAGTTGGCCTTTTGATAACCTATTATTGCATGATTGCTAAGTGCTGTTGATATGTTACGCCGACAACGCTATATAAATTAGCTCCGATTCGACCAGTCGGATGATGCAAAATCACTTTTTGCCCGTTTATCAACGGATTTTTACCAGAAATTACTTTATCAAATGTCATGTGTAGTCTTTGTTGTTCAGCAAACAATCTATTTTTAAATGTTGAGAATGACGGATTTCCTCTACTAGCAAACTTAATAGCTTCTGGGTCAAATTTAAGAACCTCAAATGTTGGCTTGCTGCTTACTGAACTAGGCAAAGGTCGTTTCTTAGCCGCCATCGCCTTAGCCATTTTCGCAATTTTCAAACCAATTATTGGTGCCATTATCAAGCCTGTTAATGCTAGGTTTATTGCCCAGTTATCATTTATATAATTGTTGAATGTTTCCCAGAAATTGCCGCCTCTTCGATGACTCTTATACCCACTCCAGGCTGCCATTCCAAAAAAGAATGCTGAGGCGACTCCCACTCCTTTTAAGTATGGAATCCATATTCCCGGTCCGACAATAAAGCTTGCGATTATTACTGCGACAGTCACAATACTGAAGATTCCTATCGCCAGTCCTTTACCCCACCAACTTCGCCAGAAGGCCGGAAAACTTATCCGCCAATAGTGTCGCCACCAGGTTAACTCATCAGGGTCATAAACAAGATTGCCATTCGTTTCTGTTGTATAACCATTATACACTAAATTAACTGGATTTTCAACCGTCAATGAATACAAATTCAAGCCATAAATTACTCCAGAATTTTGTAAAGCCGTTTCTGATGAATCTGCGCTAATGTAACGTCTCATAAAAGGTGAATAATATCTTCCATTATTGAAAATTAAATCAGATTCTTGATCGTAATAAAGAGATTTCCATCTTATAGGATTTAAGTTTCCGATATGGTTCGGATCAGTTGTTAGATTTCCATCTCGATCAAAGACCTGGCAATTACCAAACGCATCATATTGATAAAAGGCCTCTTCTCTGTCATCATTGATGATTGCGACTACATTGCCCGTAACATCCTTGACATACTGATATCGATTGAATTCCGTACTTTGAGCATTAATAATTGTTAAACCTTTGATGCCATCAATATCATAATTGTATCTTAAAGTTCTGCCATCAGGTAATCTTTCTCCTAATATTTTTCCGCCATCATAAAAATAGTTTGTTACTCGGCCAGCCACTTCTTTTCTAAAGCGCGTTCCTTGGTTTGAGTAAGAATAATTAACAATTTGATTCCTAGATGGTCCAGCTGCCGTGTAACGCTCTAAAAGATTTCCTCTTCTCCATATCATATTAGCGGTTGTGGAAAGATAGTGAGTACAGTTGCCGATTCTGTCGTAATTAAAATTACTTACTCTATTATTTTCATGCTCTATCGACATTAATCTTCCTGAGTCGTATTTATAATCTCTTCGCCTTTGATTATCACCCCTACCCTCAGTTTCCGTAGCTAAACTTCCATCACAGTTGTAGCTATATCTTCTTGAAGCCGTTATTAATGGACCACTTTCAGATTCTAGTCGATTAGCCACATCATAATTAAAAATATTATAACTGGTTCTTCTGTTATCTCCCCTTATTCTTTTTAGATCCATAGACAAAAGATTGCCTCTTTGATCATAATCATACTTCAGTTCATAGTTAGTATTGGTAGTAAGAACCGTTGGATTCCTTAATTCAATTTCTGTTTTCTCAAGCAAAAATGAATTTGCTTTATAAGAAATAGTCTCGTTTATCCAAGTAGAAAATATATCAGGAAGATGTGTCCTTTTTTTCGCTAAACGATTTAAGTTATCATAGTCATAAAGAGTTTCTTGTGTTAGTATTTCAGTAGTATTAATCAAATTCCCGTTTGGTAACCAATTAGCATGAGTATCTGTAATTGTCGTTTTTTCAACTAAAGGACTTATTAGTCTATTTTGATGATACCTTGTTTCTGTTTTAGATTCAAAATGCGTTACTCCTCGATATTCAACCTCGTTTGATCCAATTGTTCTGACCGAAAAATGTTCTGCTCCAGTTAGAATGTTTCCCTCCCTAATCTGGTATCCGGTCGGATCATTGGCTTCGTCATAACTATAGACATAAGTTCTATTCTCAAAAGGATCAAACATGCATATTGATATTTAGGATAGCATGATTCAACTTCCTAAATTGCTCTTTATCATAATACAGCTTAAAAAGCAAAATAGCTTAATTTGGCTTCATAATCCACTATGTAAAACAAAAAGAATGCAGCCAACGCTAGACGTCAAATGCATTCTTTTCTTAAGTTCGTTTAATTCTTTTGTTTATGAAATTTCATAATATTTATAGCGATGGCCAGTTATCCCACCATCCAGATGGTAAAGAGATATTTAAAGCCCATGCTGTAATAACAATAAATTCACCATGGTTATCAATCTGATGATTTACATTAGCTGGATTTTCTATCGTTACTACATAACGATTTGGAATAAACCATTGTCTTATTGCTATTGACCCAGCATTATTATTACCGGATATTGTTGAATTAGTAACTGCTGGTATTAAATGTTGATTAGTTACATTAACTGTTCTGATCATAATCGAGACTGTATTTAATGACGTTGGCGTTGGCCCTGTGAAAATCCATGCTGCATTAAATGCATCACCTGCTTGCTGCACACTAAAACGCACTGTTAAAGCTGCTGTTACACTTGGATTATTATAGATTAAGATTAAATCTGTTCCATTAACCCCTAAAACTGTTCGGTTTCTTTCTACAATTCGCCAGTCAGGACTATTTACAAAATAAGATGCCAATCCGACTCTCATTTGGCTACCAAAGCTAGGTACAGGTATCCAAAACGATATTTCAAATTGATTCATCAAAGCAACATTATATGAGTGAGTTACTCCTGACGCTGCTGTATAAGTAACATTTCCAGCTGTATTCGTTCTGCTAATAATTGTCAAAGGTTCACCATCATTATGACGGAAGAATATTTGTCCACTTGCATGCCAAATATCCATATCAATAAATCTTTCTGACCAGGATGCCACTAAATTCACATTATTAGGTATATCCCAAATTCCCGTTAATGGCATATTTGTTGCGCCGTCATACCAACCATTAAATATATGTGTTGGCACTCTGCCTGTTAGATCTTGAAACGTGTAAGGCTGCCCAAAAGTTACTGTGACATTAGCGACGTTTACTCCTGCAAAAGTTGAATCAAAAGTAACAATAAACGTACTAGCTGTCCAATTTGCCACTAAGGTAACATTAGTCGCAATATCCCATGTTCCTGTTAATGGAATTAAATCTGTTCCATTATACCAGCCCGTAAAAGTATATCCCAATCTTGTTGGAGTTGGTAATGTATATGTTTGATCAAATACTACATCTTGTGTATTTGGGACTAAAGCATCTCCGTTGTTAACATCGAAAGTAATTGTATAAGTGTTGGCTGTCCAATTTGCTACTAAGGTAACATTAGACGCTATATTCCATGTTCCTGTTAATGGAATTAAGTCTGTTCCATTATACCAACCATTAAATGTATGACCAGTCTTTGTTGGTGTTGGCAGTGAATAAGCCTGATCAAATGTTACAGTTTGTGTAGCTGGTGTTAAGGTATTTCCACCATTAACATCAAATGTTATCGTGTAAGTATTTGCTGTCCATGCCGCAACCAGTGTCACATCTGAAGCTATTCCCCAGGTTCCATTTAATAAAATATTATTTAAACCATGATACCAACCGTTAAAAGTATAGCCTGTTCTTATTGGTTCTGGTAATGTATATGTTGAACCAAACGTTACATGTAAAGTATCAGAAGGCAATGCCTCTCCACCATTTACATTAAAAGTTATTACATACTCATTGGCATTCCACTCGGCTCTTAGAGTAACATTACTGGCGATATCCCATGTTCCTGTTAAAGGAACCAAGTCTGTTCCATTGTACCAGCCGCTAAATGTATGTCCTAATCTCGTTGGGGTCGGCAATGTGTAATTTTCTCCAAATATTACATCTTGTGTGTTTGGTAATAAAGCATTTCCACCATTAACATTAAATGTTATTGTATATGTATTTGCGGTCCATTCTGCTCTTAAAGTAACATTATCCGCTATATCCCACGTTCCATTTGAAGACACATTTGTCGAACCGTTATACCAGCCTGCAAATGTAAATCCTGTTCTTGTAGGCGTCGGTAAGCTATATGTTTGTCCAAATGTGACAGCCTGTGTATTTGGCGATAAGGTATTTCCACCATTAACATCGAAAGTAATTGTATAAGTGTTGGCTGTCCATGATGCGATTAAAGTTACATTATTTGCGATATCCCATGTTCCTGTTAAAGGAATTAGTTCTGTTCCATTATACCAGCCATTAAAGGTATGTCCTGTTCTTGTTGGTGTTGGTAATGTATATGCCTGAGCAAATGTTACTGTTTGTGTAGCTGGCGTTAAGGTATTTCCGCCATTAACATCAAATGTTATCGTATAAGTGTTGGCTGTCCATGACGCAACTAAAGTTACATCATTGGCGATATCCCACGTTCCCATTAAAGGAATTAATTCTGTTCCATTATACCAGCCCGCAAACGTGAATCCGGTTCTCGCCGGCGTTGGCAATGTATAAGTTTGATCAAATGTAACATTTTGAGTACTTGGATTTAATGTGCTTCCACCGTTAACATCGAAAGTAATTGTATAAGTATTCGCCGTCCATGACGCTACTAATGTTACATCATTTGTGATATTCCAAGTGCCTGTTAATGAAATCAAATCTGTTCCATTGTACCAGCCATTAAAGGTATGTCCTGTTCTCGTTGGTTCAGGCAATGTATAACTTTGACCAAATGTTACGTTTTGAGTATTTGGCACTAAAGCATTTCCGCCATTAACGTTAAATGTAATTGTATAAGTATTCGCTGTCCATGACGCTACTAACGTCACATCACTAGCGATATCCCATGTTCCTGTTAAAGGAATCAAATCTGTTCCATTGTACCAGCCTGCAAATGTATAACCTGTTCTCGTTGGACTCGGTAATGTATATGTTTGGTCAAATGTTACATTTTGCGTGCTTGGCACTAAAGCATCTCCGCCGTTAACGTTAAACGTAATTATATAGGTATTAGCTGTCCATTCCGCTCTTAGAGTAATATTACCAGATATATCCCATGATAGACCTGTTAAAGCTATTAAATCAATTCCATTATACCAACCACTAAATGTATAACCTGTTCTTGTCGGAGTTGGCAGTGTAAACGATTGCCCAAATGTAATATCTTGTGTAGTTGGATTTAAGGCATTTCCGCCATTAACGTTAAATGTAATTATATAGGTATTAACGTTCCATTCTGCGACTAATGTTATATCATTTGCGATATCCCATATTCCTGTTAGTGGAAGGTTTGTTAATCCATCATACCAACCTGCAAATGTGTATCCTGTTCTTGTAGGCGTTGGTAAAGTATATGTTTGTCCAAATGTTACTGTTTGTGTGTTTGTAACTAAGGCGTTTCCCCCATTAACGTTAAAAGTTACAGTATATGTGTTAGCTGTCCAATTTGCCACTAGTGTAACATTACTTGCAATATCCCATGTTCCTGTTAAAGGAATTAATTCTGTTCCATTATACCAGCCATTAAATGTATGTCCTGTTCTTGTTGGCGTTGGCAGTGTGTACGTTTGGTCAAATGTTACATTTTGCGTGTTTGGAACTAAGGCATTTCCGCCATTAACGTTAAATGTAATTGTATAAGTATTCGCTGTCCATGACGCAACTAATGTTATATCATTAGCAATATTCCATGTTCCCGTTAAAGGTATTAAGTCTGTTCCATTGTACCAGCCATTAAATGTATGTCCTGTTCTTGTTGGTGTTGGCAATGTATATGCCTGAGCAAATGTTACATTTTGCGTGTTTGGAACTAAGGCATTTCCGCCATTAACATCAAAAGTAATTGTATAAGTGTTGGCTGTCCATGACGCAACTAATGTTATATCATTAGCAATATCCCACGTTCCTGTTAATGGAATTAGTTCTGTTCCGTTATACCAGCCATTAAATGTATGCCCCGTCTTTGTTGGCGTTGGTAATGTATATGCTTGATCAAATACTACATTTTGTGTAGCTGGTGTTAAGGTATTTCCACCATTAACATCAAATGTTATTGTGTAAGTGTTAGCTGTCCATGACGCAACTAATGTTACATCATTGGCGATATCCCATGTTCCGGTTAAAGGCATTAAATCTGTTCCATTATACCAGCCATTAAATGTATGGCCAGTCTTTGTTGGTATTGGTAAAGTATATGCTTGTCCGAACGTTACATCTTGTGTATTTGGGATTAAAGTATTTCCACCATTAACGTCAAATGTGATTGTATAAGTATTCGCTGTCCATGAGGCGATTAATGTTATATCATTTGCGATATTCCATGCGCCTGTTAATGGAATTAAATCTGTTCCATTATACCAACCATTAAATGTATGACCTGTTCTTGTCGGTTCAGGCAGTGTGTATGCTTGTCCGAATGTTACATCTTGTGTATTTGGATTTAATGCATTTCCACCATTAACATCGAAAGTAATTGTATAAGTGTTGGCTGTCCATGACGCAACTAATGTTACATCATTGGCGATATTCCATGTTCCCGTTAAAAGCATTAAGTCTGTTCCGTTATACCAGCCATTAAATGTATGACCTGTTCTTGTTGGCGTTGGTAATGTATATGCTTGATCAAATACTACATTTTGTGTATTGGAGACTAAGGCATTTCCGCCATTAACATCGAAAGTAATTGTATAGGTGTTCGCTGTCCAATTTGCTCTTAAGGTAATATGTCCAGATATATTCCATGTTGTGCCTGTTAAATTTACTAAATCCGTGCCATTATACCAGCTTGTAAATGTGAACCCTGTTCTTGTCGGTTCAGGCAGTGTGTATGCTTCTCCGAACGTTACATCTAGCGTACTTGGATTTAATATGTTTCCACCATTTACGTCAAACGTTATTGTATAGGTATTAGCAGTCTACTCTGCGACTAAAATTGTATTTGAGGCAAGCTCCCATGTTCCTGTTTGAGAAACTAACTCCGGACCATTAAACCAACCATTAAATGTATGACCTGTTCTTGTTGGCGTTGGCAAAGTATATGTTAATCCAAAACCTACTGTTTGTGTATTTGATGGTAATGCATTACCGCCATTAACATCAAATGTTATTACAAATGTTTCATATGACCACTGCGCCACTAATGTAATATTACCTGAAATATTCCAGAAAGTTCCTGTAGATGCTACATAAGTTTCGTTGTAATTCCAGCCGACAAACTCATAACCTGTTTTTGTTGGAATAGGTAAAACATAGCTCTCTCCAAATGTTACTGTTTGTGTATTTGGATTTAAGGCATATCCGCCATTAACGTCAAATGTTATTGTATAAGTATTAGCTGTCCATGATGCGATTAAAGTTACATTATTTGCGATAACCCACGTACCCGTTAACGAAATTAATTCCGTCCCATTAAACCAACCATTAAATGTATGTCCTGTTCTTGTCGGTTCAGGTAGTGTATAAGCTTGTCCAAATGTTACGTCTTGTGTATTTGGATTTAATGCATTTCCACCATTAACATTAAATGTAATTGTATAAGTGTTAGCTGTCCATTGCGCGACTATTGTAATATCATTTGCGATATCCCATGTTCCAGCTGTAAATGGATTTCCATTATGCAGCCAACCATTAAATGTATGACCTTCTCTTGTCGGTGTTGGCAGTGTAAAGTTCTGTGCAAATGTTACATCTTGAGTTCCAGGAACTAAGACATTTCCACCGTTGACATCAAAAGTAATTGTATAGGTATTCGCCGTCCATGAGGCTATTAGTGTTATATCACTAGCGATATTCCATGTTCCTGTTAAAGCAATTGAGTCCGTTCCATTATACCAACCTGTAAACGTGAATCCAGTTCTTGTCGGTGTTGGTAATGTAAAGTTCTGTGCAAATGTTACTTCTTGCGTATTAGGAACTAAAGCATCTCCACCATTGACATCAAAAGTAATTGTATAAGTATTAGCTGTCCATGACGCAACTAATGTTACATCATCGGCAATATTCCATGTTCCTGTTAAAGGTATTAAGTCTGTTCCATTGTACCAGCCATTAAATGTATGTCCTGTTCTTGTTGGTGTTGGTAATGTATATGCCTGAGCAAATGTTACATCTTGCGTGTTTGGAACTAATGCACCCCCGCCATTAACATCAAATGTTATTGTATAGTCATTAGCTGCCCATGCTGCATAAAGAATTATATCACTTGTAAAATCATTTGCGCCTAATACTGTAATTACTGTTCCTGTGCCATCTTCATTTAAGAACCAACCTAAAAACGTATGCCCAACTCTTGTCGGATTAACTAAAGTTGTATCGGTTCCATATTGATGGCTATTAGGGAATGTGCCTGTGAATGTGCCACTAAACGGATTACCTTCTACATCAAGATAAGTTATCGAGAAGACTCCCTCTTCCCATTGAGCATATAAAGTAATATTACCATTTTGAGCTGAAATAAGATTTAAGATAGATTCGCCATTATAAAATGAATCTCCTGTTCCATCAGCTTCTGTATTCCAGCCTTTGAAGCCAAAACCACTTAAAGTAAATGTATTAAGTCTTAAATAACTTGGTGTATCGAAAGTATGAGTAGAATTCCCCATTATCCCTGTTACAGTATTACTTGTGCTTAATGGTTGATTAGCATTATAAGTAATTGTAAAAGTATTAGCTTCCCACTGTGCATATAAAGTAATATTCGCATTATTTGTTGAAGTAAGATTTAATACTTCTTCTTCATTATAAAGGCTTATACCTGAACCATCAGCTTCTGTATTCCAACCAGTAAATG